>JMBX01000219.1_pt1 | contig 15617 bp, 33 predicted proteins | sample 616521 | NCBI WGS metagenome assembly JMBX01 (sample SAMN02727906, study PRJNA239997) | anaerobic digester metagenome | biome: anaerobic digester; isolation source: mesophilic anaerobic digester inoculated with municipal waste water sludge... | place: Germany: Bielefeld University, CeBiTec ...
GAAAGTAGTTTTAAAAAAAACATCATAAAAATATATCGAAGGCTGATATAAATTATTTTATAAATTATTCTTCTTATTTAAACAAAAATTTAGATAAAAATTTATATGATTTAGAAAATGAAGTACTTAAGATTTCCAATTATTTAGACAAAAATACAAATGTAAATAGGGAAGAAGTAGAATTATTGATGACTAGGCCCTTAGAGATGAATATATTTAATCTTTTAAATGCCATATCCCAGAAAGACGGGGAAATGGCCTTAAGATTGTTTAATGAAATGTATATTTCTAATGAGCCTATACTTATTATATTACATATGATAATTAGGCAATTACGGAATATGCTAAAGTATAAGCTACTAATGGAAAAAGGTTATACGTTGGGGGGACAGTTTAAAGAAAATGGGTTTATCTGAATATGAATATAAGAAAATTTCTAATCAAAGCAAGAATTTTGCCATAGGACAATTGGAATTAGCCTTGGAATATGCATTAGATGCAGATAGAGCCATAAAAACCACTGCTACAGAAGATAAATTAATAATGGAAATTCTAATAGCTAATTTATGTTTTAAACTATAAATACAAAAACTTCGGAATGCCGAAGTTTTAGTATTATATAGCCTCATTTGCCTTATTTAGTTTTTTTGGTTAAAGAACTAACTTTTCTAGAAGCAGCGTTTTTGTGTACAACATTTTTGTGAGCTGCCCTTTTTAATTTTTTTATCTATAATTTTAAGTAGTTCCTGAGCCTCTTCTATATTTCCATTTTCTATTGCTAGGTCAAATTTCTTAATATAGGTTTTAATTTCAGATTTTCTACTCTTATTTAATGCAGTTTTTGTCTTAGTAGTGCGGATTCTCTTTTCTGCAGATTTAATATTTGCCAATCAACTCACCTCCTCTAATCTTAACAAGAGTTATTTTACCATGAAGATGGATAAAATGCAAGGGAAAATAGTGATTTATACATAAAATAGAAGAAATGTAGAAAAATAAGCTTAAAATCTTATGGGAGGTAATTATGTTAGAAATAAGAACAGATTTAGCCATTGAAAGCAGGGAATTATATCAGGAAAACAATGAAGAAGAAGCACCAGGTGTAAAGGTGGAAAATATTGAGGATGAAGAATATGAAATAAATAGGGTTAAGATCTTAGATAAAAGGGGGGGAGAAGAAAGTTTAGGAAAGCCCATAGGCACATATATTACAATACAAGTGCCAAAGTTAAAAAAATGCAGATCAGGATTTAAAGGATAAAATATCCAAGGTCCTGGCTCAAGAAATAAAAGGCCTAGGTGAAAACAATAAAGACACTAAAACCTTAATAATTGGTCTTGGAAACTGGAATATTACCCCCCCAGATGCCCTAGGGCCTAAGGCTGTAGATAGGGTATTGGTCACTAGGCAGTATTTTGTGGCTTACAAAAAAAAGAAGAAGATGAAACAGTAGCCAATGTATCTGCTATGTCTCCTGGGGTAATGGGCCTTACGGGAATAGAAACTAGCGAAATAGTCAAAGGTATAGTAGAAAAAAACCAAACCAGATTTAGTAATAGCCATAGATGCTCTAGCTTCTAGAAAATGGATAGAGTAAGTACCACTATACAAATTACAGATACGGGTATTAGCCCAGGTTCAGGTATAGGCAATAGGAGAATGGGATTAAATAGAGGATATTTAGGAGTACCTGTAATAGCCATTGGTGTTCCTACAGTGGTAGATGCTGCCACCATGGTCAATGATACTATGGATTTAATACTAGATTCTATGAAAACCCTATCCCAATCTGGAAGTGAATTTTACTCTATTTTGCAGAATATAAATAATGAGGAAAAATATGAATTAATAAAAGAGGTATTAGAACCTTTTATGCCCAATGTAGTAGTTACACCAAAGGAAATAGATATAATTATAGACGATTTATCCATAATTATAGCCAATGGATTAAATATGGCATTACATCATGGAATTGATTTAGAAGATGTAAATAGATATATTAGATAGAAATAATCATATATATACTCCCTAATGAATATAAATTATTTATTGAATAGAGAAATTAGGGAGTGTTCTTATGAAGGGAAGAGAGAGTAGATATACCTATGTGATATTTGCTTTAATTTGCTTAATAGTCTTTAATTTAGGCACTATTTTAATCAATGCCATGGGAGATAATATAAAAGCCAAAACGGTTTTTAATGAAGAAAAAAAAGATTATATACAATGAAGTTTTTTTTCTCAATTTATTTAGTAAAACATCCTCTGCAATAAATTTATATAGAAATCAAATAACTCCTAATAGTTCTTGGGAAGTCTCCCCTTATAATAAAGATTATTTTACAAGGAGATTTTCGGATTTTTTTCAAATCCCAGTTTCCATCTATACTATCGGAGGGTAATAAAAACAAAATCATAGAAACAGATGCATTTGATGAGGAAGACTTGGAAAAGTCCATAATAGTAGAGGATTTTATAATAATAGATAAAGTAGAAGAATATGAGGATTTAATTGTAATTTCTGATACAGAGGGGAATATTATTTTAGAAAATCTACCAAAACCATTAAATATTAAGCCATTGAAAGTAGACAAGGACAAACCCTATATACTGATATATCACACCCATGGCACTGAGGCTTATTCTAATTTAGAAACAAATATACATCATACGACAGATAGAAAATACAATATAACTACAATTGGAGAAAATGTGGCCAAGGTTTTAGAAGAAAAGGGGGGGCACAAAGTAGGTCATATAACTACCTATCATGATATTCCATCTTATAATAAATCCTATTCTAGATCCTTAAATACAGTAACAAATAATTTAGGGGAAAATAGTAATTTTAAAATATTATTGGATATTCATAGAGATGGAGTAGATTTAGAGGAACCAAGGGTTAAGAAAAACTTAGATAAATATATAAATAAGTTTAAAACTAAAATAAATGGAAAGGATGTGGCCACTTTCTATTTTGTAATAGGGCCAGATTCCCCTAATAAAGAAAATGTCCTGAACTTTGCTAAATATTTTAAGGCAGTTTGTGATATAATATATCCAGATTTATGTACTGGTATTTTAATTAAGCCTGTGGGAAAATATAATCAATTCCTATCAGATTATTCTATGCTAATAGAAATAGGTTCTAATTTAAACACTATGGAAGAGGCAATGGAAACTTCTAAATTATTTGGCGAATTATTAGATATTGTAATACAAAATATATTGGAATAAAACTTTTAATAATTTTTAAAAGTGATATACTAATAATGTAATTTGCACAAGGAGGATTATTATGGAAGAAAACAATAAAGATGTAAAAAAGAAGCTATGGAGTGGATAAAGAGTATTTTATTAGCAGTAATAATAGCATTATTTATAAAGTCCTTTGTATTTAACACCACTTATGTATTGGGGGGGAATTCCATGTACCCAACATTACATGAAAGAGATAGGTTATTTGCAAATAAAATCCCTCTATATTTTTCAAGCCCTAATAGAGGAGAAATTATAGTGCTAAAGGCTCCGGATATAGCTAATAAGGATTATATTAAAAGGGTAATAGGAATAGAAGGGGGGGATACTGTAGCCATTATAGATGGAAAGGTTTATTTAAATGGAAAATTATTAGAGGAAGATTATATAGAAGAAGATGTTTACACAGAAGTTTATGGGGGGGAAAACTACTGGGAAGTACCAGAGGGCCATGTATTTGTATTGGGAGACAATAGACATGAGGGAGCCAGCAAGGATAGTAGATTTTTTTTGGCTGTATTCCTCTAGATAGTATAAAGGGAATAACCACCTTTAGGTATTTTCCCTTTAATAATAGATTTGGCAAACTCTAAAATTATACTAAGGTGATATTTTGGAAACTAGAATAGAAAAGAGAAGAAGAAAAAGACAGGACAATATAATCAAAGTTTTCAAATTTTTAATTATATTAACTACCTTTGGAATTCTATATACAGGAATAAAAACGGTAAACGACAATATTATATACTTAGATTATTTTAGCAATCCCAGAATATTTAATTTAAACATTTTAGAAAGAAAACTCGATTTATTTGGGAAAAGTTATTTTATCGATTTAAAAGTCTTAAAGAAATATCCCTAAAGGCCAGTTTACGCTGGTCTTTTGTTTTACATTTAAGTCTATTTCTGGTATAATAAATCTTTAGAGTAATTGATGCTTCTGAAGGAGGAAAGTTATGCAAGGCATAAAACAAGAAAATATTAGAAACTTCTCGATTATTGCCCATATTGACCATGGTAAATCTACTTTAGCCGATAGACTAATTGAAAAACAGGATTGCTCTCGTCTAGAGAAATGCAGGATCAAGTCTTAGACAGTATGGAATTGGAAAGAGAAAGAGGAATTACAATAAAATTAAAAAAATATAAGACTAAACTATAAGGCTAAAGATGGAGAAGAATATATTTTAAATCTTATAGATACCCCCCCAGGCCATGTGGATTTTAATTATGAGGTTTCTAGAAGTTTAGCCGCCTGTGAAGGGGCTTTATTAATTGTAGATGCAACTCAAGGAATTGAGGCACAAACTTTAGCCAATGTCTATTTGGCATTGGAACAGGATTTAGAAATAATACCTATTATTAATAAAATAGATTTGCCATCAGCTAGACCTGATGAAGTTAAAGTGGAAATAGAAGAGGTAATAGGTCTAGAGGCGGAAAATGCACCTATGATTTCCGCTAAGGAAGGTTTAAATATTGAAGATGTATTGGAAGAAATAGTTCATAAAGTACCTGCACCTATTGGAGACAAAAATGCACCCTTAAAGGCCCTTATATTTGATTCCTATTACGATTCTTATAAAGGCGTAATATCCTATATTAGGGTTTTTGAAGGTACAGTAAAACCTGGTATGGAAATTAAAATGATGTCTACAAATAAATCTTATGAAGTGACAGAAGTTGGAGTTAATACATCTAAGCAAATGCCTGTAGATAAATTAGAAGCAGGAGATGTAGGCTATGTATTAGGTAGTATTAAAAATGTTAAGGATGCCAGAGTAGGAGATACCATAACCGATAGCAACAATCCCACAGAAACTCCACTTCCAGGCTATAAAAAAAGTAGTGCCTATGGTATATTGTGGAATATACCCAGCAGAAGGAGAGGATTTAATACAGTAAGGGATGCATTGGAAAACTTCAGGTAAATGATGCTAGCCTTGTATTTGAACCGGAGACTTCTGTAGCCCTAGGCTTTGGATTTAGATGTGGTTTTAGGACTACTTCATATGGAAATAATTCAAGAAAGATTAGAAAGAGAATTTGACCTAAATATCGTAACTACTGCTCCCTCAGTTATATATAAAATTAAGAAAAAAAGATGAGACAGTAATGGAAATTCAAAATCCCACAAATATGCCAGATGAAACGGAAATCGAATACATGGAAGAGCCTATAGTTTCTGCTACTATTATGACTCCTACAGAATATGTAGGGGCTGTAATGGAACTTTGTCAGAATAGGCGGGGAGAATTTATTAATATGGAGTATTTAGAGGAAACTAGAGTAGCAATGCATTATGACTTGCCTCTTAATGAAGTAATATACGACTTTTTTTGATGCATTAAAATCTAGAACCAGAGGTTTTGCCTCCCTAGATTATGAATTGAAGGGCTATGAACCATCTAATTTAACTAAATTGGATATATTAATTAATGGAGAATTAGTAGATGCTTTTTCCATAATAGTTCACGAAGAAAAAGCCTATGAAAGAGGTAGAAGTATTGCAGAGAGATTAAAGGATGAAATTCCAAGACATCAATTTGCAGTGCCTATACAAGCAGCAGTAGGTTCTAAAATAATCGCTAGAGAAACAGTCAGAGCCCTTAGAAAAGACGTATTAGCCAAATGTTATGGTGGAGACGTTTCTAGAAAGAAAAAAAATTATTAGAGAAGCAAAAAGAGGGTAAGAAGAGAATGAGGCAAATAGGTTCTGTGGAAGTTCCTCAGGAAGCCTTTTTAGCGGTACTAAAATATGATGAGAAATAAATGCACACTTTAGTGTGCATTTGTTTATGAAAGAAGGTATGGCTTTGGAAGATTTAGCAATTTATATACATATTCCCTTTTGTCAAAGCAAATGTTATTATTGTGATTTTATTTCTTTCCCCCCCAATCTAGATAGGGAAATAGATTTTTATATTAATTATTTATTGAGAGAAATAGAAACTATGAAATCTATTAAAACATTACAATATTAAAACTATTTTTATTGGTGGGGGGGAACACCATCCTATTTAGATGCTAAGTATATATATATGATATTAAATAGCATATACAAAAATAATATAATATAAATAAAGTAGAGGAAATAACCATAGAGGCTAATCCTGGAACTGTAGATAAGGAAAAATTGGGAATCTATAAAGAGGCTGGAATAAATAGAATTAGTTTAGGAGTACAAAGCCTAAATGATAGACTATTGAAATCCATAGGTAGAATTCACAATTCTAAGGATTTTTATAATACTATAGAAGATATTAGAAAAGTTGGATTTCAGAATATAAATGCAGATCTAATCTTTGGATTGCCAGGCCAGAGTTTAAGAGAATGTGAGGAAAGCTTAAGGGAAATAGTAAAATTAGATTTAGAGCATATTTCCTATTATGCTTTAATACTAGAGGAAAATACTCTATTGGAAAAATGGCATAGTGAAGGGAAAGTAGTATTGCCAGATGAAGAATTAGAAAGGGAAATGTACTATTTAGGCAAGGATATTTTAAAGGCCAATGGATATAGACATTATGAAATTTCTAATTTTGCAAAGAAAGGCTATGAAAGTAAACATAATCTATTTTATTGGCAATTAAAACCCTATATAGGATTTGGACTGTCTAGTCATTCTAATTTAAATAATAAGAGATTTTGGAATACTACAAATCTAAAGGAATATTACAATTATATAGATTACGGAAAATTCCCCGTAGTGGGGGGGAAGAATATATTAACCGGGAAACGGAAATAGTTGAGTATCTAATAATGGGATTGAGACTAGTAGATGGCATAGAGAAAGAGGAATTTTTTTTAATAGATTTAATGTACCCATAGAAGAAATATATGGGGGGGATGTATTAATAAAACACAAAAACAATGGCCTATTATATATAGATGAAAAGAGTGTAAGATTTACATCTAAGGGCTTGGATTTATCCAATCAATTATATATAGATATACTGCCAGAATAGTATATTGTTTAAAAGGTATTGACAAAGTATCTTAATATATGATAATTTATTATTAGCACTCAAGACCATAGAGTGCTAATAAATATTTTATAAGGATCTGAGGTGAGAAAATGTTAGATGATAGAAAATTAAAAGTCCTTCATGCTATAATAAATAGTTATTTAGTTTCTGCAGAACCTATAGGTTCTAGAACCATATCTAAAGACTATGATTTAGGTGTATCTTCTGCTACTATTCGAAATGAAATGTCTGACTTAGAGGATTTAGGTTATTTAAATAAACCCCCCCATACTTCAGCTGGCAGAGTTCCTTCAGATAAGGCCTATAGATTATATGTAAATCAATTGTTGAAATCAGAAAAAAATAAAGTAGATATGAATAAAATAGCATTAAAAAGGCGTTAATTAGGGAATCTAAGGAGATAGATCAATTAATTCAAAACTCTGCAAAAATATTATCTGCAGTAACCTCCTATACAGCCCTAGCCATATCACCTCAATTAAAGGAAAGTAAATTAAAGCATATACAATTAATACCTATTGATGAAAAAGAAATACTTTTAGTAATTGTATCCGATTCAGCTGTGGTGAAAAACACCATATTTAAAGTAGATAGAAATATACCAGAAGACCATTTAAATATTATTTCTAATTATTTAAATAAAGAATTAAAAGGTCTAACAATTGAGGAAATAGGCAAGTCCATGGACAATAATATATTTAAGGAAATGTATGAATTTAAAGAGATAATAGATAATATTATACCAATAATTACAAAATCCCTTGAAAATACCGATGATATAGAGGTATATGCAGATGGTATAACTAAAATTTTCAATTTTCCTGAATACAAGGATATAGATAAGGCTAAATCTTTTATAGCCTTTATGGAAGATAAGGAGTCCTTAATGGAAGTATTGTTGGGAGAATCCTGGCATAATGGTATAGAAATTACCATAGGAGATGAAAATATCTACGATCCCTTAAAAGAATGTAGTGTAATTACTACAACCTATAAATTAGGCAATATGACCATAGGAAAAATCGGCATTATTGGGCCTACTAGAATGGATTATAATAAGATAATAAATATTATGAGGGCGTTTTCTCTAAATTTAACAGAGGCAATAGACTTATTTGTAGGAAAATCATAATAAGAGGTGATAATGTGAAAGAAAATGAAGAAATTTTAGAGGAGGAACTTGCTGAAGATATAGTAAAGGAGGAAGAAATAGAAAGAGAAGAAGATGAAAAGGATTTAGAAATAAAAGAATTAAAAGACAGATACTTAAGGCTACAGGCAGATTTGTAAATTATAAAATAGGTAGAGAGGGAAAACAAAATATATATACCTATGGAAATAAAGATTTGTTTTAGACATTCTACCTATATTAGATAATTTTGAGAGAGCATTGGAAAATAAAGAAGCAGATAATAGTTTCTACCAAGGAGTAGAAATGATATATAATCAATTAATAGAAATGCTGGAATCCAATGGCTTAAAGGAAATAAAATGTTTAGGGGGGGATTGCTTTGATCCTAATTTTCATGATGCAGTATTTATGGAAGAAGTGGAAGGTACAGATGAAGGTATTGTCATAGAAGTATTGCAAAAGGGCTATATACTAAAGGATAAGGTCTTAAGACATAGTATGGTCAAAGTATCCAAATAAAATAATATATAAGAATTTAAGGGAGGAATTTAAATGGGAAAAGTAATTGGAATTGATTTAGGAACTACAAACTCATGTGTAGCAGTAATGGAAGGTGGGGGGGAAGCTATAATTATCCCTAATAGAGAGGGAAATAGAACGACTCCATCAGTAGTGGCCTTTACAAAAGAAGGTGAAAGACTAGCTGGTGAAACTGCTAAAAGACAGGCAATAACTAATCCAGAAAGAACTATCTCTTCAATTAAGAGAGAAATGGGCAAGGATTATAAGAAGAATATAGATGGAAAAGATTATACACCTCAAGATATATCTGCAATGGTATTACAAAAAAAATCAAAGCTGATGCAGAGGCATATTTAGGAGAAACTGTAACAGATGCAGTAATTACAGTACCTGCATATTTTACTGATAGTCAAAGACAGGCAACTAAGGACGCAGGAAGGATTGCGGGACTAAATGTACTTCGAATAATTAACGAGCCTACAGCAGCATCCCTTGCCTATGGTATGGATAAGGACGAAGGCCAACATAAGATTATGGTATTTGACTTAGGTGGGGGGAACCTTTGACGTGTCCATATTAGAATTAGGAGATGGAGTATTTGAAGTTTTAGCCACTAGAGGAAATAATAATCTAGGTGGGGACGATTTTGACCAAGTTTTAATGGATTATATAGCAGAAGAATTTAAAAAAAAGAAAATAGTGTAGATTTAAGAAATGATCCTATGAGTTTACAAAGACTAAAAGAGGCAGCCGAAAAAGCTAAAAAAGGAACTATCCTCAACTATGTCAACTAATATTAATCTACCCTTTATAACAGCTACAGCATCTGGCCCATTACATTTAAATATGGATATTACAAGAGCGAAATTTGAAGAATTGACTAATCATTTAGTAGAAAAAAAACTCTAGAACCTATAAAGCTAGCTCTAAAAGATGCAGGATTAAAACCAAATGATATTGAAAAGGTAATATTAGTAGGAGGTTCCACTAGAATACCAGCAGTACAAGATGCAGTAAAAAAACTAGTAGGGAAAGACCCACAAAAGGATATTAATCCTGATGAATGTGTAGCCATGGGTGCTGCAATTCAAGGTGGAGTATTAAGTGGAGAAGTAAAGGATTTACTACTATTAGACGTAACACCATTATCCCTTGGTATTGAAACTTTAGGAGGAGTAACAACTAATTTAATTGAAAGAAATACTACTATACCTACTAAGAAATCTCAAATATTTACTACCGCAGCAGATGGGCAAACATCGGTGGATATACATGTATTGCAAGGGGGAAAGACAAATGGCCCATGACAATATGACATTAGGTAGATTCCAATTAACTGGTATTGCACCGGCTCCAAGAGGAATACCACAAATTGAAGTAAGCTTTGATATAGATGCCAATGGAATTGTAAATGTATCTGCTAAAGATTTGGGCACAGGAAAAGAGCAGAAAATTACAATAACAGCTTCTACTAATTTATCTGATGAAGAAATAGAAAAGAAAGTAAGAGAAGCAGAAGAATTTGCCGAAGAAGATAGAAAGAAAAAAAAGAAGAAATAGAAGTTAGAAACAATGGAGACTCTATGGTTTACCAAACTGAAAAGCTTCTTAAAGATTTAGAAGATTCCATTTCTGGTGAAGATAAATCTAAAATAGAAGCCAAAGTAGAAGAACTTAAAAAAAGCCCTAGAAGGGGGGGATAATATAGAAGAAATTAAGAACAAAACAGAAGAATTAACTCAAGAGTTCTATGCAGCTTCTCAAAAACTATATGAGCAAGCCGGCGCAGAAGGATTTGATCCAGATGCAGGTTTTGATGAGGATGTAGTAGATGCTGATTTTGAAGTAGTAGATGATGAAGAATAAATTTTAAATTCAAAGCTAAATCCCTTGGATTTAGCTTTGAATTTTGATAAAATAGATTAGTATTTAATTGAAAGTAGGTGTGTTTTTTTGAGAGATTATTATGAGATACTGGGAGTACCCAAGGATGCTACAGAGGAAGAAATAAAATCTTCCTATAGAAATTTAGCAAAAAAAATACCACCCTGATTTAAATCCAGATAATATAGAAGAGGCTAGTGAAAAATTCAAAGAGGCATCAGAGGCCTATGAAGTATTATCTGATCCAAGTAAAAGGAAAATACGATTTATTTGGTCATGGAGGGGGGGTCAATGGTCAAACTGGAAACTATCAAAACTTTGGCGGTTTTGAGGATATTTTCGGCGACTTTATGAATGATTTCTTTGGTGGAGGATTTACCGATACTAGGAGAAATGGTCCCATTAGGGGGGAGCAGATCTAAGATACGATTTAGATTTAAGTTTTGAAGAAGCTGCTTTTGGCGCTGAAAAGGAAATTGAAATTGAAAGACAGGAAAACTGTGGAACCTGTGAAGGCACTGGTGTAGAACCAGGAAGTAGCAAGGAAACTTGTTCCAAATGTAATGGCAGTGGAGAAATAAGATATGCACAACAAAGCCCATTAGGAAGAATTATAAGAGTTAGTACCTGTGATGAATGTCATGGTACTGGAGAAATAATTGTAGACAAGTGTAAAATATGTCATGGTACTGGAAGTGTAAGAAAGAACAAAAAAAATCAAAGTAAAAATCCCAGCGGGAGTAAATACGGGCTCTATTATATCTGTTCGCGGTGAAGGTGAAGGTGGACTTAGAGGAGGACCTTCTGGCGATCTATTTGTATTTATAAATGTAGAACCCCACGATATATTTAAGCGAAATGGCAATGATATACACTTTAATGTACCTATTAGCTTTACTGATGCAGCTCTAGGTGTAGAGATTGAGATTCCAACATTAGAAGGAACTACAAAATACACCATACCAGAAGGCACACAAACTGGTACAGAATTTAGATTAAAGGGCAAGGGCATACCTAATGTAAAGGGAGTAGGAAGGGGAAGTTTGTATTTCACTGTAGATGTTCAGACACCTAAAAATTTAAATGAAAAGCAAAAAAATTTATTGAGGGAATTCGCCAAAGAAAGTGGAGATTATCATAAAGAAGTTAAAAAGGGATTCTTTGATAAAATGAAGGATGCTTTTGGTGGTTAGAAGTAGCATTGCTGCTTTTTAAATTGGTAAGTTTTGAAAATATAGGGTATAATAGATATGATAAAACAAAAGGATGTGAGTCCATGACTTGGGTTGAAGTTCAAATTAAAACCAATGGGGGAATTTGAAGAAATTGTAACTAATATTATGTACGACCTAGGCGTTAAGGGTCTAGCTATAGAGGATCCACGGGATATATTGGAATTTGAACAAACAGAGGAAGATTGGGACTATATCGATCCAAAATTATTTGATTTGGTAGGCAGATAGTATAGTAATAAAGGCCTATTTCCCAGAAGGGAGGATTTACAAGATAAAATAGAACTTGTAAGGCAAAATATTGAGGTAAATCCAATAAAAAAATATGGCAAGAGTCTTGGCCAAGTAACTACTTTAGAGGTTTATGAAAAAGATTGGGCAGAAGCTTGGAAAAAAATACTATAAGCCAATAAAGATAGGAGAAAGTATAGTAATCAAGCCTACTTGGGAAGAATATGAGAAGGCAGAAGATGAAATTATCATAGAATTAGATCCAGGTATGGCCTTTGGAACAGGAACCCACGAAACCACAATATTATGCATTAAGGCCTTAGAAAAGTATGTAAGGGAAGATAATTTAGTCTACGATATAGGCACAGGTTCTGGAATACTTAGTATTGCTGCGGCTAAATTAGGTGCTAAAAAAAGTATTGGCCATAGACTTAGATAAAGTATGCATAAAGGTGGCAAGAGAAAACATTAGACTCAATAATGTAGAGAATATTATAGAAGTTAAAGAAGGGAATCTATTAGATATAATAGACCATAAGGCAGATATTATAGTATCTAATATAATAGCAGAAGTAATATTAGAGATGGTAGATTCTCTAGGGGGGGATTATCTCTATGATGAAGGGATTTTTATTGCCTCTGGAATAATAGAAGAGAAAATAGATGAGGTTAAAGAAGGTCTAATTCAAAATAATTTTAAAATATTAGAAATCAACAAAATGAATGGTTGGGCTAATATAATTAGTATTAAGGAATAGGTGTGGAAATATTGCATAGATTTTGTAGATATAGATCAACTTGAAGATAATGAGATTAAAATAATTGGAAAAGATGTAAAACATATTAAAGATGTATTAAGGCTTAGGGAAGGAGAGAATATAGAAATTGTATCCCATGGGAACACCTATATCTCTCAAATACTAAGCCTTAATTCTGATTCTATAATTACTAATATCATAGAATCTTTCCCAGGGGGGGAAAATGAGCCAATGGTAGATATAATACTTTATCAAGGTATTCCTAAGGGAGATAAAATGGAATATATTATAACAAAAAAAATGTAGAATTAGGGATAAAAGAAATTTACCCTATTGTTATGAATAGAACAGTGGTAAAATTTAAAGATAAGAAAAAGAAATAAATAGAATAAATAGATGGCAAAGTATTAGTGATGAGGCTTCAAAACAAAGTAAAAGAGATATTTTACCCAAGATAAACGATATAATAAGTTTTAAAGAGATGTTAGAGATTTTAAAAGATAAAGAGAATATAATAGTTCCCTATGAGGAAGAAAAAAAACTTTAAATTTAAAAGATATTTTAAAGGACAATGAGGCTAAGGAGGTACATTTAATCATAGGCAGAAGGGGCTTTGAGGAAGATGAGATTGAGGCCTTAAAAGAAATAAATGGACAAATTATAAGTTTAGGCCCAAGAATTTTAAGGACAGAAACTGCAGGATTAGTAGTATCTTCTATTGTATTATATGAATTTGGTAGTTTGGAGATGATAAAATGAGGAAGGTGGCTTTTCATACCCTAGGTTGTAAGGTGAATCAGTACGAAACAGAGGCTATGGAAGAATTATTTGAAATAGGGATTATAAATAGTTAGAGATGGAGAAAAAGCAGATATATATATAATAAATACTTGCACTGTAACAAATTTCGGAGATAGAAAATCTAGACAATTTATACGAAGGGCAAAGAAACTAAATCCTAATTCTATAATTGCAGTAGTAGGCTGTTATTCTCAAATCTCGCCAGATGAAGTGGAAAAAAATAGAAGGAGTAGATGTAATAATAGGCACTAGCCAAAGGGAAAGAATAGTAGATTTATGTGAAGAGGCTAAATCTAAAGAAGAAAAAAATTAATATAGTAGAAGATATTAGTAAGCATAGAGACTTTGATAATCTCAATATTGTAGATATTAAAGAAAAAAACTAGGGCAAATATAAAAATTCAAGATGGTTGTAGTCAATTTTGTTCCTATTGCATAATTCCTTACGCTAGAGGCCCCATTAGAAGTAGGGATTTATCTAATATCATAGAGGAATGTATAAGACTAAGGGATGCTGGTTTTAAGGAAATAGTTTTAACGGGCATTCATATAGCCTCCTATGGCAAAGATATAGGAGATTTAGGTTTAATAGATGTAATAGAGGAAATTAGTAAGATTGAGGGTATAGAAAGGATTAGATTATCCTCCATCGAACCTACACTAATAGATGCAGATTTTATGAAAAGAGCTGTTGAAACAGGAAAACTATGTGATCATTTTCATTTGTCTCTCCAATCTGGTTCGGATACAGTTCTAAAACGAATGAATAGAAATATACTACTGAGGAATATAAAAATATAGTAAATATCATCAGAAAGTATATGCCAGATGCAGGAATTACAACTGATGTAATAGTGGGCTTTCCTGGAGAAACTGATGAAGAGTTTGAAGAGACCTATAACTTTGTAAAAGAAATTGGTTTTTCTAAAATCCATGTATTTAAATATTCCCCCCCAAGGGAAGGTACAGTAGCCAGTAAAATGGATAATCAAATTCATGGAGAAATTAAACAAAATCGTTCTGAAAGATTAATTGCATTGGGAGAAGAATTAAGTAATAATTTCAATGAAAGTTTTTTTAGGAAAAGAATTTATGGTATTATACGAAGAAGAGAGTAAAGAAAATCCAGATTTTATGGAGGGCTATACTACTAATTATATTAGGGTTAAAACTAAGGCAGATAAGAATACTCCGGGTAAAATATTTAATACAAAATTAATAGAAATAGAAAAAGAATATTTATTAGGAAAATAGAGGAATTTAGTATTTATATAGAATATATTATATATAGACTGGGGAGGTGAGAAATGACAGATTGTATATTTTGTAAAATAGCCAATGGGGGAATACCATCAGATATTGTCTATGAAGATGAAAAGTTATAGCCTTTAGAGATTTAAACCCCCCAGTCTCCTATGCATATTTTAATTATACCAAAGGAACATATAGAATCTGCAAATTATATAGATGAAGAAAACTCTCATTTAATAGGACATATATTTGTAATTATAAATAAATTGGCAAAGGAATTTGGCATAGATGGTGAAGGTTATAGAGTTGTAAATAATTGTGGAGAAGATGGTGGACAGACAGTATCCCATATTCATTTTCATTTATTAGCAGGTCGTCAACTTTTATGGCCACCAGGCTAAATTATAGTTGATAAAAGTTCTTATATAATGTATAATTTATTAGTGTCCAGTTCCGCTTACCATAGATAGTATGCTAACTCTTGCATTTAAAGAGGGGGGGAGGGAGAATAATGTCAGAAATAAAAGTTAGAGACAATGAGTCTCTTGATGATGCACT
>JMBX01000220.1_pt1 | contig 15605 bp, 25 predicted proteins | sample 616521 | NCBI WGS metagenome assembly JMBX01 (sample SAMN02727906, study PRJNA239997) | anaerobic digester metagenome | biome: anaerobic digester; isolation source: mesophilic anaerobic digester inoculated with municipal waste water sludge... | place: Germany: Bielefeld University, CeBiTec ...
AAGTCTTTCAAATCATCTTTGGTTGCAAAGTCTTTCAAATCATCCTTGGTTGCCATATTATTCTTTATGTCTTTAATTTCCGTCTGCATACCCCCCTAATTTCCGTCTGCATACCTTCAACCTGTATACATAGTTTCTCTAGTAAATTATACATTTTCTCATCCATTCAATAATTCACCCCCCCGATATATTCCTATTAACATTATATCATTTATCAAATATATAATTCAAGCAAAAATCATTTCCTGAACATTTAATAAATTAATTCAAATATTTTGACCCCCCCCAAAATTCCATAAGTTAGTAAGTTAGTGCCGCCCCCCCAAATATTTATAAAAACTTATTTCATTAATGTAAATAATGGTGTAATTAATATAGCCATTAATAATATTGTTCCACCTATTTTACTAGATGAAATAGCCCATTCTGTAGGTTCGCCCCCCCTGAAACGGTAAATATATGACCTATCCTCCACATTTTGTTTGGATACATAATACTGGCTAGACTATAGAATATTCCAGGTATGGTCATAAAAAGCAAGGTATAGACAGAATCTCCTTTAGCAAAACTATAAGCAGAGTAAATATCCTCTACTAGCCTACATCAGAGGGGGGGTTTCAATATAGGATTGCTTTGCATATTCTATAGGCATCAAACCTTTTTTTATATATCTCTCCATTTGAAAGGGTTATTGTGGCTCCTTCAGTCGGCCAATGGCTATTATCTACCACTATAAATTTATCCTTATATTTTATTTCGTACTTTTCACCTATTAAATTAGGTTTATTTCCCCCCCTAATTTTTATATCTACAGTTAATAAAGTCCCATTTCTATCCTTGAAGAAGATTTTATTCCCATCTTCTGATGCATATTTCAGCTTTTGTCCATCTATAGATAGGCTTATCTTTGCCTGGCCTACAATAGTTAAAATAATAATATGAATTATTATAATTAAAATGGCAAAAGCAAAATAAACTTTCTTTTTGGTGTATTTTTTTATATAGATTCTCTATTCTTCCCATTACATCACCTGCCTATATTTCCTTACCACAGGATTTACAAAACTTTGCATCTTCATCATTCAGTGCTTCACAATTTTTACATCTAATTTTATAATTTCTTTTTGTTCCTGGGATTTCCCCCCCATATCCTTTACTATATCTATATTTTCCATAGCATCATTAATCATTTTCCCTTAGCAATATTATGGGGCTTTAAATCTTCTCTGGCCTTTTCAGGATCTAATATTAGTCCTGAACCAGCTGTCCCCCCCTTTTCACCAATACCCCCCCTAAGGATGGAACCTATTATTATACAAATCATTCCTGCCAAGGGTCTTGCCATAAAAGTTGATGCCCCCCCACCATAAAACATATCATCACTGCCAAAAGTAAAGATATTAGAAATAAATAATATAAAACCTATAACTATAAGAACCAGACCAATGTAGTACAATGCTTTTCTTTCGCTTGAAATTTTATTTAACATATTGCCCCCCCTCCATTTCTTTTTTTTGTCCCATAATAAATTTTTTTTATAAATTCCTCAAAAATTCTACATTACTTATCTTTATTTAATTTGAACGTTAATCTAAGGCTTTTACCATTAATAAACATGGGTTTTCTTTACCCCCCCATATTTCTGTAAATTCCTCTAAAGGATAAAATCCTACTGCTTTATAAAATTCTCTTGTTTTTTTATAATTTTCATCTAAATGGGACTCACCTAAAGTTTTCACTAATAAGAATTTTTTTTATTTTGTTGAATCAATGTATCTTCAGCAGCTTTTATAAGTTTTCTTCCTATTCCTCTATTATGTAATTCTCTTAATACACCTAATACATAAATTTCGCTAGTAAATTGATTATGATCTTTAATTGATATAAATCCTATTGGTATATCTCCTATATAAGCTACAAAAAAAACATTTTATCTCTAACGCCAAGAATGTATTCCTTTATTGCTTCTTCTATACCAAACCATTTAGGCAAGTTTCTTAGGATTAGTTCACAAATGTACATTTTTTTCTGTAGGCTCTAAGACTTTTCTTATATCTATATAATAATCCATATTGTCTATAGACTTTTTTTGCATAATATCACATTTCTTATACCATAATTCTTGATAATTCTCATCATCAAGGATCCTATCTTCAAGATCACTAATATTCCTTATACCTTCCCTATTACACCAATCACAACAAATTAAATACTGAAACCAATCTAAATTATCTTCGTCCCAATAAACCTTGACTTCCTTTCTCCCCCCCTTTTCATCAATGCAAAGGCCCTAGTATGTCCGTCAGTAAAAAAATATATTTTCTCCAATTTTTTTAATAGGTAAAGGAGCAATATCTTCTATATTTACAGAATCTAAATATTCTTCCACTTTAGATAATTTTGAACTACTAATGTACAATTGACTTGGTTGTATATTTTTTTATATTTTTTTTGAGAATATCTTCATAATTCCCTCCTCCTGTAGCAAGCTTCCCCCCCTAGTGAACATCCTTCTCATGCCTCAACTTCATCACTAAGTAGCAAAGATTGGTGTCAAGCTAAAACTTTTCCTTGTAAAAATATATGTTTTAAAACATTATATCATAATGAAAAAAAATTTCACCTAAATTAAAATACATAATTTCCTTTTATCCTATTAAATAAAATTGGGAGGTCCCCCTCCCAATTTTATTATTTATTAAAGTATATTGTAAACTCTTCTCCAACTTGTTTCCAGTCATTATTCAATCTACCATTTTCTTCAGGAAACTTTACAGCATATGGAGTTAAATTTATAGATGTAATTTCTTCAGCTAAATCTTTATTTAAATTACTGTATTTAAATACTAAATTTTCCTTATCTGCACTTGATAAATAAAACACTACTTTGCTTCCTAAATTATCTTCCCCCCTCTTAATTCAATATCGTATTCTAAGCCTCTATTTTTATCCTCTATTTCCCATATATCTTTTGATTTACAGGATTATATCTAAATTCTTCTAATATATATTTAGTATTGTCTATACCAAAGGAATAATCTAATGGTAAGGCATAAGTATTTGCCGCTAATTCCCTGCCATTTGCAGTGAATTCAAATTCCCATTTTCCTTTTATCCTTTCTTCTTTTATTTCACCTTTTTCTAGCCCTTCTATATAGTAATTAAAATTCTCTAATACAATTCTTATATCTACATCCTCTTTGGTATCAATTCCTTTAACTTCAAAAGAATACATTTCGTGAAATAGGGTTTTAGAATCATCAATTGCTCCAGACAAGCCACTTCCGCCATAATCCCTTAGCTTTTTCCCATTGATATAGATATTATAATCTAAATTAAAACCACTTACAGCTTTATTAGTATTTATAACTGTAGAAAAGATAAGCTCATCTTTGTCAATAATTACATCAGTTAATTTTACTTCTACGCCATTATTTTCTACTACTTGATTGACTACATTTGCATAGGGTTCAATATTTTTTTCAATACCCAGAGCCTTCCCTACTGAATAGGATATTTCTGAAATCTTTGAACCTGCAGTAGCATATACATTCTTACCAAAGCTAGTTTGACCAAATACACCTATGGTTAAGATTAAAGCTGCAGCTATACTGCCAAATTTCTTCAGATTAAATTTTTTTTCTTCATATTTTTTTCTAACACTCCTTTTTAGATTTTGCTTTTCAATATCGGTCAGCTCTTCTTTTTCATAATCCTCAATATTAAAATCCACTTCATTTAATAATTCATAAACATTTTTAGAATTAGCCATTTTCAAATCCTCCTTCTTCACTAATTTCTTCGCGCATTTTTTTTCTTTCCGCGAGAGAGCCTATTATATAAAACAGATTTACTAAGACCTGTATCCTTAGATATTTCATCCATACTTTTTTTTCTTTAAAATATAATTTTACGAATATTTTCTGATCTTCTTTAGATAGACTACTAAGCATATTTTTCAGTTTCCTCACTTATTTCCTTTGATAATATTTCCTTTAATGAATTATCTTCTATAGCTATATTTACATCTTCTATATTTTGATTTTCCAAATCCCTTAAATACTTTCTTGTATAGTCTATGGACTTATATTTTGCAATTCCTCCTACCCAATTTTTAAAACTACTTTTTTTCTGGGTTATAAGAATCAATATTATCCCAAATAGCTAATAGACAATCATTCATACATTCTTCATAAAGATTTGGAAGATAAAATAAATGCTTTTTTTTATAACTGTTTTAAGAATCCAAGCATAATTATCAATAACGTATTCTAACACCTTCTCATTTCCTCTTTTCATCTCTTCTACAAAATTCTCTTCAGTTATTTTCAGTATAATCACCTTCTTTCCCACTTCTCCTTATATATAAATAAGACCCTCTCACTTAATACTTCGTAAAAAAATAGTCAAAATCTATCAAGAATTTATTTAATATTAAAATTTAATAATAAAATAACCCAACAATTTTGAAATCATTAGGTTTATAACTAAACTGACATATTGCTTTTTTACTATTTCAATATAAATATCCTTATATAAATTTTACCCCCAAAATAGATGCCAAATAATCCTTAGACTTGTATAGAATATTTGTGTGATTTCCATTGAGCACTATATTATTATCACCTAAATATCCTAAAGTACTAACAGTTGTTACTGTACCATCTCCATAATTAGATTTATAGGATTTTATAGGCTTTCCATCTTTCCATTTTATCTTTTCACTATGATTTGTTTCCACTAAAATTTCTTTATTGGTATATACTCCACTGCCACTTATAGTGAATATTCTATCTAGGTTTAAAGTTCTCTTTTCTAAATCTATTTAAAAAAAAGTATTTTTTTGCACTCATGTTTTCTATGGGAATTTCTATTTTATTTTCATTCTCCTCATAAAATAGATAGTTTCTATAATTATAACTAGGGAGTAAATCCTTCACTATAGGAAACATATTTCTCAAAGCCTCCATATGATTTATATCTTTAAACATTTTAAAATAAAGTATAAATGCCATCTTTAATCCATTATAAAGAATATCGTCTTCTACTTTTGAATAGGGAAGTTTGCCACCACTCCAGAAATAATAAGCATTTACTGTACCTAAATTTGGAGTGCCTATCATAATTAATTTATCTATAGAAGCAGGATTAAAATAAATCATATAAGCCCTTCCTAATAGTCCACCTAAACTATGACCTATAAATATTACTTTGTGGGTTTTTTTTACAATTACTTCAATATAAGGTTTAGGCCCTATATCGCAATAGGCTATACTAGGTAGTATTAATATAAGAGTAAACGAAATAAATATCATCCTATATTTTTTTTCAAGCAAATCCCCCCTTGCCTTATTTTAAACTTATTATATCACGGGAAGTTAATATTTCTAATTATCAAATAAAAGGGACTGTCCCTTTCATTTGATTTACTACATAAGTATTGAATTCCCCTACCAAATATGATAAACTCAACTTAATAATAAATTTTGGAGGTTGCCAATGAATTTATTTCTTGCTAAATAAGAAAATTTTATAGGCCAAAAAATATTCAAAAAAAACATTATAGAAAAACTATAGCTTTATTTTGGTGCCTAATTTTAGCGAGAAATCTCTTTTAAATATATAGACTATTTTAAGATGATTCGATCATCTTTTTTTTGTACTTATTTTTATGCTGTCAAGAGAATTTTCTCTTGGCAGTTTTTTTATGGAGGTGGGAAGATGAACAGAGCACATGAAGACTAAAACTTTATATAATAGGAGTGAAATAAATTGTCATTAATTGATATTAAAAATTTATCATTTACACATATAGGCGCCTTAGAGCCAATCTTTGATAATGTAAATCTAGAATTAGATACTAATTGGAAACTAGGACTTGTTGGCCGGAATGGATATGGGAAGTCCACATTTTTAAAACTGCTAATAGGGGGAATACCCATATCATGGAAGTATTCACACTACTGTAGACTTTGAATATTTCCCCCCCTATGAAATAGAAAATTCTAAAGAAAATACTCTATCAGTTATAGAAAATTTAAAAGGAGATTTTCCCCCCCTTTGGAAACTACAAAGAGAAATGAACCTATTGGAACTTAAAGAAGATATTTTATATCGCCCTTTTTCCACCCTAAGTCATGGAGAACAAACAAAAATTTCTCTTGCAACTATGTTTATTTTCGAAAATAATTTTCTATTAATAGATGAGCCTACTAATCATTTAGATATACTTGGCAGAAAACAAGTAGCTGAATATTTAGCCAGTAAAAAAAGGTTTTATAGTAGTATCTCATGATAGGGAATTTTTAAATACTTCTGTAGATCGTATACTAGCTATTGAAAAAAATAAAATTGTACTAATGAAAGGTAATTACGATACCTGGCAGCACAATAAACATTTAGAGGATAAGTTTGAATTAGAAAAAAATGAGAAACTTAGAAAAGAAATTCGTAGATTAAAAGAATCATCTAGAGAAAAAGCCACCTGGTCTGATAAAGTAGAGGCTACAAAAATTGGTTTTGGCCCTACGGACAGAGGATATATTGGACATATGGCTGCTAAAATGATGAAAAGATCTAAAATATTGAGAAACGTTATGAAGATGCTATCAACGAAAAACAAAACTATTGAAAAATATTGAAGAAATTGAAAGATTGCAAGTTGATTCTTTAGAACATTATGCAGATGCACTTATAGAGGCAGAAAATTTATTATTATCTTATGATAATATACCAGTATTTAAGCCTATTTCCTTTGCTTTAAATCAAGGGGGGAATGTTTAGTATTACAAGGTAAAAATGGTAGCGGAAAATCTAGTATTATTAAAGCTATTTTAGGTGAAGAAATACAAAAAAGTGGGCATCTATGGAAAGCAAAAGATTTAATAATTTCCTATGTACCACAACAATTTGATTTTTACAGGGCAGTTTATTTGAATTTATTAAGGAATCCAATATAGATAAAACACAGTTTCTTACTATATTTAGAAAAATGGGAATTTCCCGAGAACAATTTGAAATCCCCCCATGGAAAGATATAGTAGTGGTCAAAAGAAAAGGTTTTATTAGCTAAATCCCTTTGCGAAAAAGCCCATATATATATTTGGATGAACCCTTAAATTATATTGATATTATTTCTAGAATCCAAATAGAAAATATGATATTAGAATATGCACCTACTATGATTCTCATAGAACATGATAGGACTTTTATCGAGAAAGTGGCTACAGATATTGTAAAATTGGATTAGGAAATGAAAAGGTGGCAAAAGAACTACCCCCCCTTTGCCACCTTTACTATATTCCCATCTATAATTACCATTTTAGGTGATGTGTAATAATCCAGTGGTTCTCCATCCCAAATTACTATATCTGCGTCTTTCCCAATTTCTATACTTCCTATTCTATCTCCTAGTCCAATCATATTAGCTGCATTAATGGTCATAGCCTCTAGTGCCATTTTTCTAGATAATCCTTTTTTTATGCATCATTATAGTCTGGACCATAGTCATACTTATATCAACTGTAGGATGACCTGTAGAAATACAGAAATTCAAACCTTCCTTTTCCATTATAGAGGCTATTATAGTATCTCTATTTCTAATTTCATGATCTCTTTTTCCTCCATAGGCAGGGCCTATTACAAATCTTGTATTGAAGTTTTTTTAATTCATCTGCTATTAAATAAGCTTCACTGCATTTGTCTACTGTATAATTAAGATTGAATTCCTCTCCTAGTCTTATTGCTGTAATAATATCATAGGCCTGGTGAGCAGTGAATTTTACCAGCATCCCATCGTATATTCTCATTAAAGAGTGCATTTTCATATCAAATTTAGGTGGATTTTCTGAATTATATTGTCTATGATATTCTCTGGATTTTATAAAGGCTTCTCTAATCATGGCTGCTGAGGCCATTCTAGTTTTAGGCATTATATCCTTATTTCCATAAGCCTTTTTTTTGGGGGGGTATTTCCTAAGGATATTTTAAAAGCTATTTCATCTTCTATTACCATTTCCTCTATTGTATCTCCATAGGTTTTAATGGCGGCAAAGGTACCTCCTATTAAATTAGAATCTCCAGGACCAGCTACTACTGTAGTTACTCCAGATTCCCTAGCTACTTTAATTCCTTCATCTGTAGGATTTATGGCATCTATAGCCTTAATTGTGGCAATATAGGATCTGTTCCCTCATTAGCATCATTTCCCTCAAATCTATATATTTGTTCCCTTACTCCCATTTCTGAGTGAGGCTCTACAATTCCAGGAGTTACAAAATTGTTTTCTGCATCTATTATTTGGGCATTGAAGTATTTATCGAGATCTATTGATTTTCCTATTTCTACTATTTCGCCATTTTCTACCCTTATATCCATAGTTTCTTCATATATATCTGTCATATTTATTAAATTACAATTTTTTTATAATCAACAATTGACCCACTCCTTTTGTTCTCATAAACTACTTTTCCATCTATAATTGTCATTGCCACTTGGCTCATAGTATCTAGTGGGTCTATATCCCATATTACTATATCTCCATCTTTCCCTATTTCTATACTTCCAACTCTATTATCTATATCAGTTAGCCTTGCAGCATTTATTGTTATACCTTTTAAAGCTGCTTCTCTAGATAGTCCATATTTTACAAATAGGGCCAATTGCATAGTTTGTCCCTCTATGGGGGATTACTGGATGGTCTGTCATTATGGCAAAATCTATGCCTTCCCTTTCTAATATGGCTGCACTTTCCAAGGACTTATTTCTAGATTCAAATTTCCCCCCCTACCTCCTACACTAGGTCCTATTATACATTGCACATTTTTCTTCTTTAGTTCATCTACTATTAAATAGCCTTCTGTACAATGGTCTATGGTGTATCTTAAATTAAATTCCTCTGCTATTCTAATAGCTGTTAAAATATCGTCAGCCTGGTGAGCATGAATTTTCACTCTCATTCCATGGAATACTCTCATTAAACTATGTAGGCCTAAATCATAGTCAAAACCCTTGGATTTATCTTGGTTTTCCCTGTATTCCTTAAACTTTTCATAATATTCCTTGGCCTTAAATAATTGCTCCCGCATCATGGCTGCACTCATCATTCTAGTGGAAGGAGCCTTGTTTCTTCTGCCATAGCTAAGTTTAGGATTTTCCCCCCCTAAGGCCATTTTCATACACACTTCACTCTTTATAAGACTATTGTCTAAAATATTACCATGAGTTTTCATAGCAGCAAAAGTTCCTCCTATAATATTAGCACTTCCTGGCCCTGCCACTACTGTTGTAACACCATGTCTTATAGCCACATCATAGGCTGAATCCATTGGGTCTATTGCATCTATAGCCCTTAGCTGTGGCGTAGTAGGATTTGTATTTTCATTACCATCCATACCTTCTCTTACAGCAGTTTCATAAACTCCCATATGACAATGAGGTTCTATAAAGCCAGGAGTTACTAGTCTTTTCTTGGCATTAATTATTTCAGCATTGGGATAATCTCCCATATTTATTTTCTTTTCAATAGCCTCTATTTTACCCTCGTCATCAATGAGGATGTCCATAATTTCTCCATTGATACTTACCATGTCCATTAGTCTACAATTTTTAATAATTAACATGCAAATCCTCCTCTTTTACTATACAAAATTCACTGAATTAAAGTAAATAGGGGTGCAAATAATATAGTCATCAATAATATTGTCCCGCCTATTTTACTAGAAGAAATAGCCCATTCTGTAGGTTCACCACCTGAAATTGTAAATATATGGCCTATTCTCCATAGTTTTCCAGGATACATAATATTAGCTAAACTATAAAATATTCCAGGTATAGTCATTAAAAGCAAAGTATAAACTGAACTCCCTTTAGTATAGCTATAGGTAGAATAAATACCATCTACAAGTTTTACATCAAAGGGGGTTTCTGTGTAGTCTTCCTTGATAAAATCCACATTTGTCCAAATCCTTCTATATTCTTTTCCATTGGAAAGGGTTATTATAGTGCCTTCATCCATCCATTTGGTATTATCAACTAATATAGTCTTATCTTTATATTTTATTTCAAATTTATCTCCCATTAAGTTATCACTGTATCCCTTGACCTTTATATCTATAGATACTAAATTTCCATCCTTATCCTTAAAAAAACTGTATTTTCATCTTCCGATACATATTTAAATTTTTCCCCCCCATCTATAGTGAAACCTAATTTTACTTGATTCATAATGGTTAAAATCATTATATGAATTCCTAATATTAAAATACCTATGGCAATATAGACCTTTTTTTTGCTATATTTTTTTATATAGATTTTCTATTCTGTTCATATACCCTCCTACTTATACTTCTTCGCTATATCTTCAAGCATTTTATCTAATTCAGCCTCTTGAGCCATTTTCCCCTTACCATTACGCCCTCTATTGCCTTCATATTAGCTATATCCTCCAAAGGGTTTCCATTTAATAAAATTAAATCTGCATTTTTCCCCCTTCAACTATTACATTATAGTTTCTAATATAATCTCACTATCCATAGGCAATACATTTACATTTTAAAAACCATTGTAGAAGAATTCTCATTTGAATTATTGCAGCTGACAATTACCAAGGTGAAAAGTATTACTAAAAATATAATTCTGGCAAAAATATCATAGCTGCTGCACCTATTAAAAAGCTTACAATATTAGCCACTATGGCGAAGGCTACCCGTCTAGATTCTGAATGCTCTAATAAATATTTTTTAAATAATTTCGCTTCAATAATTAATATTATTATTTCAAAGGGTATATAGAAGAATATAGCCGCCATGGAACCTTGTTTATACATGGCTCCAAAAATAATAAAAGTTAATAATATCTGAGTTATTAAATTAATTAATACAAATGATTTCCAATTTTTCTTTAAACTAAAACCAAATAAAATTAATATTAAACTTTCTATTAATAATGTAGCAGGATAAGTGGCTAAAAATTGCATAATATATGCTAGGACTATGGAGGTTTCTTTTAATTTTTTTAGTATTATAGTCAAAATATACTTTACTTTTAAATGCCTTTCTTTCTATAATATTTTCCGATACTATGGTTTCTCCATCTGATGTTACTATAATTATTTTAAATCTATCGGGAACTCCTATATAACTAAAACTATGGACCATATTTTCTCCATCTTTTTCCCCCCCAATAATATCGCCGAAAATAGGGACTTTTGTCCCTGTAACCATTGCAGGACGCCATCCATCTAAATTATAATTTTTAAGTATATTGTATATATCCGCCGAATATTTATCTTCCTCACGAATATTAGGATATAAGCTTTCCCCCCTTCATAATCCACTAATAAATCTAGATAATATTCAACTTCTGGTGGATTTTTTTACAATTATTTCAATAGAAGGTTTAGGACCTATATCTGCATAAACTACATTGGATAATACTAATGTAAAAACAATTATAGTAAATATGATTCTAGACTTTTTCAAAGTTTCACCTCCTATTTTATGAGACAAGGAGAACCGTCCCCCCCCTGTCCCATTTAAATTTTGGAACCTTACCTATTAATAGCCATCTATGTTCTAGCATTCCAATTAAAAGCACAAATAAAAAGGTGATTATAAGGCCTAGCCACATACTAATACTAAAGAGGATAATCTACTATATCCTATATGATTTGGAAAATGTCCCATTAAATTTCTAGTTATTTCCCCTAATATTAGTGGATGAGAAAAATATATTCCAAAGGAATAAGTGCCAAAATTTTTTTAAGGCATTATATTTCCCTACCATTCTCCTTGTAAGCCATATGAGAACCGGCATGGTAAATATGGCATATATCATAGTGTGAGGCCTAATGGAACCAAATTTATAATATAAATCTCTATTACCATTAGTTATAATAATATAATAAACATGTCCTATGTATAAAATAATGATATGACATATCCTGTAAATATTTTTTTTAATATGACTTTCAATAAAATCCACTATTTTTTCGTAGTGTATACCTATTAGTCCTCCCATCATAAAATAAAAAGACCAACTAAATAAAGATTTCCAATGATAGCGATTAAACAATCTCACTAGCCCTGTGGCATTGGGATTTTTAAAATAGTAACTATATATGAGTATACTTCCTTGGAATATAAAAAAAGAAGGCAAATACTTTAAAAGGTTTTTCTCTCATGGGTTTTCCTAAGTATTTTATAATTAAGGGTAGTACAATATAAAATTGAAATATTAAAAATATAAAATATAAATGTGAATAAGCCTCTCCTAATAATAGAACTCTCCAGATACTCTGCAATTTTTCCCCTGTCATAGGTAAATTATAGGCAAAATGGGGGGGATATAAAAAAAATATATAATAGACCAAATAATATAGGGTACTATGATAAATTTTATTTTTTAAGGTAAAACTTTTAGTATCAAATTCATCTATAGTTCTATAATTATAAAATAATACCAAGCCTGAAACCATCATAAATATAGGACTACCAAATCTAAAAATTGATTTAAAAATATAGCTAAATACATAGCCCTTGAACCAAATTCTGAATAAGATACAAAACCAGCTGTAGCATGGAGAATTAGTATTCCCATAGCAGCTATGGCCCTTATGTAGTATAATTCCTTAATCTCTTTACGTCTTGCCATTTCCATTCTCCTTTTGTCATTGTTTTAATATATTATACCATAAATTAAGATCCTTCGCTGTCCCTCAGGATGACAAATTTAGGCTGAATATTTTCCCTGTCATTCTGAGTGAAACGAAGAATCTTTTATTTACAATAACTCCATAACTCCAGACCCGGCACTGATATTTTCTTATAGATTATATATGAATTGGTTTGTCTATGGCACCAAAGGCTGCTTCCATTATTGTTTCTGAAACTGTTGGATGGGGGGGATGTATAGCTTTTGCTATATCATATACAGTTCCTTCTAATTGCATAATCATTACAGCTTCTGATATTAAATCCGTAGCATTATATCCCATTATATGGGTCCCTATAACTTCTCCATATTCATTGTCGGAGATTATTTTTACAAAACCCGTAGTTTTGCCTGTTGATAATGCCTTTCCATTAGCTGACAATGGAAACTTACTAACGGTGTAGTTTATTCTCTTTTCTTTAGCCTCTTCTTCCGTAAGTCCTACACTGGCTAATTCAGGGAAAGTGTAAATACAATTAGGCACTATATTATAATCAATAATACTTGAAATCCCCCATAATATTTTCTGCTGCAACTATTCCCTCTGCCGATGCCACATGGGCTAAAGCATATTTCCCATTTAAATCCCCCTATGGCATAGACTCCATCTATACTGGTTTCCATTTTCATTGGTTTCTACAAAACCTTTAGGATCTAGCTTTAAATTTAATTTTTCTATTCCATCTAATCTAGGTTTCAAACCTAGGGAGATTAAATATTTGTCCCCCCCTTTAAATACCTTATCTTTTCCCTTGTGCTCAATTAAAACTCCATCTTCACTAATGGATTTTAGTTTAGTATTGGTTAATATATTTATCCCATCTTTTTTTTAAGCTGCCTTTCAAGGGTTTTGGCCATTTCACTTTCTACAGCTGATAGTATTCGTTCTGATCTTTGGATTAATACTACATTAGAACCTAGGGAATTAAATAGGGTGGCAAATTCTACAGCAATAATTCCTCCACCTACTACTACTAAATTCTCTGGAATTTCTTCTAAACTTAGGGCACCTTTGCTATTTATAATATTTCCAGTTTTCATCATCTCTTCTAGGCCTTCTATTTCAGGATAGAATTCCCTAGCTCCAGTGGCTAAAATAAGATTTTTAGCCCATAATATTTCCCCCCCATTTACCTCTATTTCATTTTTATTTAATGCTGTACCCATGCCCTCATAAAGTGTAATTTTATTTTTCTTAAATAAGGTATATATTCCCGATACTAGTTTATCTACTACTTTATCTTTTCTATTTAATAGTGTATTCCAGTCCACTTTTATATCAGAGGTATCTATTCCCACAATTCCAAATTCTTCCCCCCCATTTAATATATCTAAATATAAATTTGCAGTGTGTAGCATAGTCTTAGTAGGAATACAACCCCAATTTAGACATACTCCACCTAATCTTTCCTTTTCTATAACTGCTACTTTTGCCCCCCTAATTGGGCTGCCTTTATGGCAGCCACATAACCTCCAGGGCCTCCACCTAATACAATTAAATCGTATTTCATATTATCACCTTAACTTTCTAGGATTTTAATAGAAGAATTTCTGGATCCTTTAAGAGTTCAGTCATTAGATTTAAAAATCTTGCTCCACTGGCTCCATCAATTATTCTATGGTCATAGGATAAGGATAAAGGTAGCATATGGGCAATTACAATTTCATCATCCTTTACAATAGGCTTTTAACTATACGACCAATACCTAATATAGCCGATTCTGGATAATTAATAATTGGAATGCCATAAAGCCCACCAATAGAACCATAATTAGTAATAGTAAAGGTACTTCCTCTTAATTCAGAAATTTCAACTTGGTTATTTTTAGCCCTAGTGCTTAAATCCTCAATCTCCCTAGCTATATCTACTACACTCTTTCTATCTACATCCTTAAGAACTGGTACCATTAGTCCCCCCCTATCAGTATCAGTTGCTATTCCTATATGATAGAAATATTTCAAAATCAATTCTTCATTTTCTTCATCGAAACTAGAATTAAATTCTGGATATTCTTTTAATACCTTAACTACTGCTTTTATAATAAATGGTAGATAGGTTAGTTTAATATCTTCATTCATTAATTTATCCTTGTGTTTTCTTCTAAACTCCACTAATTCAGAAATATCTATTTCATCCATAGCAGTAGTATGAGGAATGGTAAATCTGGATTTAGTCATTTGTTCAGCAATAGTTTTTCTAATTCTTGTAAGAGGAATTCTTTCCATATTGTCTTCTGTGATTATTTCCCTTTCTACTGACATTTCCCTAGTTTCTGCTATGGATTTTTTTCGTTTCATTAGCTTTTCTAATATCTTCCTTCATTACCCTGCCATTGGGACCTGTGCCTTGAACTTTTGTAATATCTACTCCTAAATCCTTGGCCATTTGTCTTGCCACTGGTGTTGCCAGCACTTTCTTTTCACGTGATTTTTCAGAGACTGTAATTTGCCCTTCTGTACTTGCTGGTATTTCCTCAGATGAAGCTATTACTTCTCCTACTACTCCAGCAGTTTCTTCCTCTACTACTTCTGCTTTTTCCTCTAGTTCTTCTAATTCCTCTACTGTTTCTCCCAAAATATCTATAATTACAAATACTTCTCCAACATTGATTGTATCTCCCTCTTCAAATTTCAATTCCAATACTTTACCAGATTTGGGAGATGGAATTTCTGTTGTAACCTTGTCTGTTTCGATTTCTACTAGAGATTCCCCCCCTTCTTCTATATTTTCCCCCCCTTCTTTAACTAGCCATTTCATAATACTACCTTCGTGAATGCCTTCACCTATATCTGGAAAACGAAATTCATATTTCATTTATCTCACCTCATTTAATATTTCACTATATCTTCTATGGTCTTAGCTATTCTCTCTGGAGATGGAATATAGTGTTTTT
>JMBX01000221.1_pt1 | contig 15523 bp, 20 predicted proteins | sample 616521 | NCBI WGS metagenome assembly JMBX01 (sample SAMN02727906, study PRJNA239997) | anaerobic digester metagenome | biome: anaerobic digester; isolation source: mesophilic anaerobic digester inoculated with municipal waste water sludge... | place: Germany: Bielefeld University, CeBiTec ...
TAGTACTGATGATATTCGTTTAAATCGTAACACAATGGACGAATGTGTCAATTTATTGTTACTACTTTAGATGAAGCCGCTGATCATTTACCACCAGTAATTAGCAACAAATCTGAAGAGTTGGGCCGTTTTACTCAGCCTATTGCTTTGACCCTAAAAGCAAAACTCTTTTATTGGCAGCAAGCCCATTGTTCAATGGTAATGCATACTTGGCCGACTGGACAAACCCTGATGGAAAAGCTTTATTGAGCCAATACGATGAATCAAAATGGGAAAAAGCTCGTGAAGCTGCTAAAATAGCCATTAACGCATGCCACGAAGCAGGCATAAAACTTTACAAATATGAGTCAAGTTCAATTGCTAAACCACGTAGAATGGACTTGACATTGAGAGGTGCTGTTACAAACAGAGACTGGACTGACGAGTTGATCTGGGGGCAATGTTCAAGCTAACACTCATAACCTGCAAACAGGATCAATAGTTAACTTCTTAGGCGTAACAGAAGCTGCAGGGGGAGGTGTGATCTACCCAAACTTTTGCGTTACTTTAAACACAGCAAAACGTTTCTATACAGCCAACGGATTGCCAATGGAAGAAGATCCAGCATGGGCTAATAAGAAAATAACTGATTTGCGTTTACCTACAGCTGAAGAAATCGACTATGTAGCACCAAATGAAATGCAAGCAGAATTTAATCTTCAACGCGAGCCACGTTATTACTCTGCCATATCATTCAATAGGGCAAAACGCTACTCGAATGGTAACAATGGTGATAACTTCCACATTGTAAGAGGTTATAAAGGTGAATCTGCCAACAAACAAGGTTACTCCAGTGGTTGGGGAGACAAGACAGGTATGAAAGCGATGAAATTGGTTAATCCTGAAACTACTTTAACAGGTAGTGCACAAACATCTACATTTAATTATGTTCCTTATCCTTTCCCTCTATTGCGCTTAGCCGATCTTTATTTGATGTATGCTGAAGCTGCAAACGAAGCTGGCGACCCAGATGGCGATGCTATTCACTACATCGATTTGGTACGCGAGCGTGCCGGATTAAAAGGTGTTGTGGAGTCATGGAATAATTCTACCAATCCTAACAAACCAACTACTAAAGATGGTTTAAGATTGATTATCCAACAAGAACGTGATATTGAATTGGCATTCGAAGGACACAATTTCTGGGATATCCGTCGTTGGTTGAAACTTGAATCAGTGAACAACCAGCCTATCACTTGTTGGGATACTGAAGGAAAAACTCCTGAAACATTTTATACTGAAACTGTGAGAAAAAAAGCCTAACTTCAAAAAGAAGGACTATTTATGGCCTATTGCTCAAGAGAGTATGGTTAAGAATCCGGCCTTAGTTCAAACAAAAGGATGGTGATAAATTAGTTAAACAAACAATCATATAAGATATGAAAATAAAAATTTTATCATTAATATTCACACTTCTTTGTATATTCATCTATTCCTGTACAAATGAAGATGATCTTAAAGTGCCAATAAAGGTTGACACTAATCCCCCTGCCGCACTTACTGCTGCAGATGTAAGTTACCGTCCAATCGCAGGTGGTGCTGTTATTAAATATTCACTACCTGATGAGAAGGATTTACGTTGTGTTGAAGCTCAATATACCATTACAAGTGGCAAAAATTCACTGTTAGAGGATCATTCTTGTCCGACTCTTTAATAGTGGAAGGTTATCGCGATACTAACGCACATGACATTAAATTATATGTAGTAGATAATTCAGAAAATTATTCTGAGCCATATACATTGTCTTTCGTGCCTAACCAATCGCCATTGGACGCAGTTCTAGAATCATTAACTGTATACCCCCCCGACTTTGGCGGTATGCAAATAACTTGGGATAATGTAGACCAAAGTACTATTGCATTGTTTATTTACAGAATAGAGTCTCCTGATACAATATTGATAGATCAATTCTACTCTAAAAACGCAAAAGGTGAATTAACCATACGTGGTGAAAAGAGTAAAAAGACCGAATACTTAGTACAAATCAGAGACCGTTGGAATAACTATACTGATATGAACAATTTTACCATTACCCCTCTTTATGAAAAAGAACTCGACTATACTAAATTGACTATCCCAGGTTCTGAGTATTTTATCAATATCAGTAATCCAAGTGGTATGGGAAAATGGTGGGATGACCAAAAATCTGCTCCAGGATGGGGTGACATTTTCTGGCCGGCAGGCGATAAACCATTGCCACATGTTTCTACAGTGAAATTTCCAACTCCTACCACATTGTCACGCATTGTATTATGGCAATATGCATGGGGGGGCGCTACCAACTATTCACACTTCTATTATGGTGCTAATGTTCGTGTATTGGAACTTTACGGTTCAACGGAAGTCAATCCATCAACTGAAGATCCTGTTAATAATCCTTCATGGAAGTATATTATGACTTGCGAAATTAAAATGCCTTCGGGAGGTTGGGTAAATAATGCTTCTATGACAGAGGAAGACTTTGATGTTGCCAAGAATCGAGGACACGAATTTGTGCTACCATTAAGTGAGGTCCCAGTAAAATACACCTATTTGCGATTCAGAGTAACCACTACTTTTGACGGTGCTAATTCAGGTGGTTTGCTTTCCGAGGTTAATCTTTTGGTGACGACCGCCTTGAAGGTGAGGAAGATGAAGATTAAGGTTGAAAAGAAACCAATTAATTTCTAAATAATATTTAATTGATCAGAAATATGAAAAACTATATATTAGTTCTAATATCGATATTAATGATTACATCATGCGATAGTTACTTGGATAAACATCAAGTATACTTGGAAGATGGTGAAACGGTTTACCTTCAAAAGGTAGATTCGGTATCAATTTGCCCCGGCAATAAACGAGCAGAATTTAAACTATTCTATTCGAATGGTAATAAATTGAACCATACAATTCTTTACTGGAATAATGGTGCTAATTCAATAACATTCGATTGTGAAGGCTTGAAGGCTGGTAAAGACTCTTTAATTATTATCCATGAAATGGAAGAAGGAAATTACAGTTTTGAGATTGTAAACGTTAATAAATATGATCAACGTTCGCTCAAAGTTCCAGCATTTTCCTCTATCTATGGAGATGTTTATGCTAGTGGATTAACGAATAGAGTTATAAAAAAAGTTTCCAAAATCAACCAAGATCAGGGAGTAAAGATAGAATGGCATGTACCACCAAGTAATTATAATAAGCTTGAAGTAAAGTATATCTCGCCTGAAGACAATTCTGTAAAAATTGTTACAGTAGAAAATTCCGATAATGTAGTTATTAATGAAATACCTAAAGGCAAAGTAATTAAATATAGAACATTCTATAAACCAGAGGAGTTAGCTATTGATCTGTTTCCTGCCGAATGGAGTAATGATATTGTAATTCCATAAAAGCATGTTCATATACACTGTTGCTGTCCAGTAAAAAGGGCATAACAAATCATTGCGAAACTGACCCCCCCAAGAGTCAGTTTCGCTTTGTTTTTTTGTCTCAATTAAGTCGGTAAGCCCAATGTGTAAAAGTTTAGACTTGAGCTGATTGTGGGCATCTTTTAATTTATGGATTTGAGTTTTCTTCAGACATAGCTGCCAGAATGGGAAAGTGGTAAGAGAAGATAGGCATATAGGCTTTGCTATCTTTATCTGTTTTTACTGTTATTATGCTGGAGAACAGATTGTAGGCTGCCTGTAGATAATTTTGCCTGGACTGTTGAATCTTAAGTTGCTCACTGAGCAGGTCGGTTTGCTGTATATACCCTTTGTCGAACTGTAACTGAACTGCTTTTGAATTTTGTTGACTCATCTCCCAATTTTCGCGACTAAGGCGATAGCTCTCTTTTCTTACCTGCAGAAGCGAGAGTTCATTGAGTAGCTCTTTCTCCCTGTTGTTTCTAATGTCACGCAGGTTCTCCGCCTCTATCTGCTTTTGTAGTCGTAAGCGGGAAACCTCACTCGATGTGGTGAGTGACTGTGTAACCGGTACTTTCAGGGAAACGCCGATATAGCTGTTCCCCCCCTCCAGTATTTGTTGTTGAAAAACGATGGTTCGTTGTTGTAGTAGCTGGAACCGTAATAGCCGTTAATGGTTAGGGTGGGGGGGGCATATTTCCATGAGGCCGTTTTCAGCCTTAGTATTGCCAGATTCACCACCTCCTGCTGTCGTAGCTCCTCAAGGTTGTTCAATGCAGGAGTGTAGGATGAATTTTCTTCAATATTCTTCAGCAAAGCAGTAATATCTTCTTTTAAGTTGAGTGATGCAATGTTTTCGAGTGTTACTTCCATGCCCATCAGGTAAAGTAGTTCCGCTTTTCGCTCCCCCCCGGCAATCTTTTCAGCTTCCAGGAGGTTGGCAATCGATTCATTGTAGATTCTATTTGCATCGTTTTTCACCGCAAGTGTAATTCTCTCTTTCATATAGAGCTGATTTGCATTGTTCAACAGGCCGGCATAATAGACTGTATCCTTCAAAAGCAGAAGCTTCTGCTCTTCTGCAATTACGCATTCAGCATAGGCGAGAGCAAGCCTCTCCTTGAAATCATCAATTGAAATCTGTGCTTCATACTCCTGAATTCTTAACTGTTGCTTCTGTTGTGCAACTCGATGTAACTTTTCAGGATTGAACAGGTCGTACTTTAGGTTAACACCTGCAGAGGAGTTCCATTTCGTGTTAAACTGCAGGTACATAATCTCACTCTCCGGTGATGAGGGATTGAAAGCATGTGCAGGTACCGGGGTTGCCGGAATTATAAGGTTGCGTCTCAATTCTCCTGACAGATAAATGTCGGGGATGTGTTCCAGGCGGCTTTCTTTAACCTGAATAGTTACATCTTCCAGCTTCAGCTTCTCTACACTCAGTATGGGTGAATGACCCAGTGCATAGTCCATAGCTCTGTCAAGCGTAAGCGATTCAGAAATTGGTTTTTGTGACAAAGCTTCTCTTGGGGGGGATTTTGTTCAACAACTTTCTTTGAATGCTCGTGTGACACAGCTTCCTTTGCGGGTAATTGTGCAACAGAAGCAGCCGATAGAATGAATATTGCTATGAGTGTAATTTTTTTCATAGGAAAAATAAATTTTAACGAAACACCGATGATGGTTCCACTTTTTTTTAGTTTATTGATCGAAAAATATGAACTGCCCACTGAAATGAGTAATGTCACTGATAAGAGGAAGATGAGAAAGGGAGGTGTCAGGCCGATAATCAGCCCGGCTTTTGCCATACCCGCTTTGGTGATAATTAGCAATAACAGGGAAACGGTGAACCCAACTACGGCGTAGATAACCGATTGGGATATAACGAGTAGGCTTATATAATGGCCCGATGCCCCTATAGCTTTCAGTGTTCCGTAATCTTTTATCCGATCGTAGGTGGCAGAATACATAGTGAGCCCGATAATGAAGAAACCGCTGATGATACCGAAAATTATAAGAGTGCCGAAACTCATACCCATATTGTTTGCCGTCATTACATTTACAATTGTAGTTTTACTGAGCATATCGGAGCGCCATGCCTTAAGGTCGGGTGCAATATGGTTGATCTGTGAAATAACCGGCTCAATTTTGTCAGGGTCTTTTACTGTGACAATGATTCCGCTGACCATAAAACCTGATAATCCGGAATAGAACCGTGCTTTTGATGTGGTTGTATAGATTAGCGGAGTAGAAAATCCTTTAGCACTTTTTGTTGTTACACCAATAGTGGCCGTTTTTCCGTTGATTTCAAATTGAGTACCCTGCTGAAGGTTAAAACCGAATGTTCTGTTGTCGTAATAATCGGAAGATACCATATCGGGAAAAGAAAGGTTATGTATGTCGCCAGACAGGAGCAGTCCAGGATGAGGACCTGCTGCCATGGCAGGATAATCACTGCCTATTATCATTGCCGGTGCATCATTGCCGTTGGGGAGCTTGACCGATACGTTCGCAACAATAAAGCCATGGGTCTCATCCACCCCTTCAACGCTCCTTAGCTGATTCACCCATCTTATATCGAAAGGAGAGAGCTGATTCACGTTATTGGTCTGTCTCTTTACTACAAAAATCTGTGCATAGTCGGAATTTGAATTACCTACAATGCCGCCGATAAGATTTGCAAGGTAAAAGAACATGCCCAACTCCACTCCAATCAGGTAGATACTGATGACTATAGCAGTGAGGATACCCAGGCTTTGGATTTTCAAATCGTACAAATTTATAGGCTGTCGAGATCATGGTCGGTTAATTTAGATGGACTGTACATTCCACTTTTGTATCGATAAGTAGATCTTTTCGCATACTGTGCAGAGATACTTCTATCTCACGTATGCGACGGTCTTCCAACTCATTGCCGCTGTCTGAGAAGAGAGATTTTCGCTTCAGGTAGGGTGAGATGTGCAGGATTTCTCCCAAAGCCGTAACGGCAGAGTCCCCCCGGCAGATTTATTGTACAGTGCATTCCCAAAGCCAGATCACGTGCATATAACTCATCTATCTCAGCCATCACAATGAGCGGCGCATCGGGTGCGATGCGTCCGTAAGTCTCATATAGGCTTAGCGCTTCACCAGCACGGGGGGGTGTGATATCAAGCAGAATCCCGTCGAACGGTGCCTGGAACCGGGTACGGGCCAGATCTTTTATCCGTGAAGATCGCTGTATGGTTATTTCTTTGAGTTGTGCCTGTTGTTCACGGTAGTCGTTTTCCATTTTTTTCAACAGTTCGCAACCCTTATCATATTCATTCTGCAATTTGCGTACATCCTCTCCGGTAGCGGCTCCTGCCTCCAGCAGCTCACGGGCATCGGTCAGCAGGCGAAGTTTTTCGACCAGTGAAATCCTCTCATGTTCCAAAGCTGCAGCTGCTGAACCCACGGCATTTTGCTGAGAGATGATACGGGTGTCGCTCTCTTTTACCGAAAGCATTTCGTCTGTCATATCCAGTAGGAGCAACAGATCTCCCTCCTTTACCGTGTCACCTGGTTTGGCACACACCTTTGTTACAATTCCCGAAGCGGGGGGGAGGCTAGCTCGCTGACTCCTCCATGGGGGGGAGTGATCTTTCCTATTCCCACTATACGTGAAGGGGGGGATGACAGTGTTACGGTAACCTGCCGATCTTTTTGATTACTGCAGGCTGAGGTGATCACCAGTGATATCAAAAGCAATAAAAATCTTTTTTTTCATTTATATAGGGTTTACTTTTTTTTATTTAAATCATATGTTTGAAATCTGAATCTTCGATTTAAAAATCCTCTTCCGAACCGCTGTCGACTATTTTTCCTTCAGAGACATATATTGTACGGTCTGCATATTTTTTTAACCTCATGTCGTGAGTTACAATGATTACCGCCCTGTTATCACGGGATAGATTACTCAACATATCCATCACCTGTTTTGCACTTTGGTGATCGAGAGAGGCAGTAGGCTCGTCGCACAATATTAATCTGGGTCGGTGATAAGTGAACGGGCAATTGCAATGCGTTGCTGTTGTCCTCCACTCAGGTTGCGCGGAAGATTGTTTTTCCGGTCTTCCATGTCGAAGGTGCGTATCAGTTCAAGTGCTCTTTTCTTTGCCTCTTTCCGGCTTTTACCCTGCAAGATTAGCGGATGCATGATGTTCTCCAAAGCATTTAGTGGTGCTAGCAGGTTAAAGCCCTGAAATACGAAGCCTATATGATTCAGTCTTAATGAGCCCAGGGCTCTTTCCGAAAGCTCGTTTACACAGGTGTCGCCCACCCACACCTTGCCCATGGTGGGATAGATCACGCAGCCCAGCAACGATAAAAGTGTTGTCTTGCCGGAGCCTGAAGGGCCTACTATAAGCGTTACCTCACCTTTGTTGAATGCAATTGTAGAGGGGGGGTGAAGCGCAACAATAGTAGTATCTCCTGTTTTATACTCTTTCCCGGCATCAGAAAGTCGTGCCGCAATATTCATATTCAATTGTTTTTACAGCAAAGTAATACATTTACGGACTAAATAGCAAATAAATTTGTATAATATTTATATAAATAGTACATTTACGTCTATAATTGTATTATATGAGGACAAAAAATATTATTGGGAATTATTGATGAACTGGAAAAGTTTGAGAATACGCTCTCGAATGATGATACACCGGAAATTGACGATTTTATACTATATTTATGTAGCAAAAATGTTGATCTTCGAACTTCAGCCGAAGTCCAGATAGCTCAACAGATTAGCCTGTTGCACCGCTATTCCAAATTTTATGTAAAAAAAATTGCTGAAAAATTCTCTATTGCAGACGATGGATGAATATACCTATCTGATTTCGCTCTTGAATTGTGAAAGCCTCTCCAAAACGGAGTTAAACAACATGAATGCAATGGAGAAGACATCGGGTAATGAAGTTATAAACCGGCTGCTTAGAAAAGAGCTGATAGATCAACGTCGTGATGAGGCTGACAGACGGAGTATGCGTGTTTTATTACCGGAAAGGGACGAAATGAGCTTATTACTATCTTCCCTGATTTGAAAAAAAGTGACTTTTTTTATTGTCTTATCCTCTTTCGCCGAAACAAAAAGGACTGTTTGCCGGTATACAGAAAGAGCTCTGCTCTTTTCATCAACGAATATTCATGAGTGGCAAAGAAAAGAGTTTGGATGAGATTGTAGCAGAGCTTGACAGCGCCTCTGATTAGAAGACAGCAGGGGGGGAATACAGAAATGTTCTTTTTTTTGTAAAAATAGCTTACCATGTTAACAAGGCTTCTGATTAGAAGGCAACAGGGAATACCTGTTTTGTCAGGGATCATTTTTATTTTACAGCTCTTATTATCTCCCGTTTTCCAGGAGGCCCCGGAAGGCGCTCCACAAAAAAACCGGATACTTGAAGCATTCTCCTGACAGACCCCTTAGCGCAATAGGTGGTGAGTACAGCTCCGCAGTTGCTGAGTGAATAGAGGGTGTCGAAAATTTCCTGTGTCCACATTTCTGGCTGCTTCTCAGGTGCGAAGGCATCGTAATAGATCACGTCAAATGTTTGATGTGGCCGAAAATCCGGGAGTTCTTGAACATCAATCAGAAGTTTATTAAGTGTAAAGTCTGGGGGGGTTATTTCTGTTGGGGGGGTATTCCAAGGCGAAGTGTGTAGACTTATAAACACTTCATTTTGGGTTGGGGGGGCCAGAATCCTGCTGTAGTTTAATTTCTCAGCATTTATAACCGGGAGTGGGTAGAGCTCAAAAGTTGTGTAATTTACCTTTCTGTTCTTTTTTTCGCTGTCCAGGAGAGTCATGAAAGCATTCAGGCCCGTGCCGAACCCAATTTCCAGGAGGTTGACCGTCTGCTTATCGCAATAATTGAGCCCGGCATTGATGTATATATGGCCCGACTCCTGAATGGCACCGTGCGTGGAGTGGTAATGTTCATTCAGTTCAGGCACAAACAGTGTGTGCGATCCATCTTTAGTTGTTTCAATAATGGCCTTCATATATTTATCTGACAAACAAAATTAGGAAATCTTTGTTTACTATTTCATCCTCGGGTGAATTTTTTTTAATTTTGTATTTAAATGGCCTGAAGTCGTGTGTTACTTAATACATATTGGCAGATTGAGGTTTTGCTAAAATTATTTTTAGTTCTGCAGGATAAGAAAAACAGGCAATCAGGTGATTTACACTACAAAGAAATAATTTAATCGGATGAATAAATATCTTTGCATTATTTTGATTTTTACGCTTGCTCAGGCATGTAATTCAGGTCCTAAAAGAGGTGAAGCTAATAATAAAAGGGTGTTGACTGTTACTATTGAACCCCCCAGCGTTACTTTCTTGATCAGATTGTTGGTGACGCGTTTACCATTAATACACTGGTCCCACCCGGAACAAGTCCCCGAGACATATGAACCTGCACCATCGGTTATGATTGAGATGGGGGGGAAAAGCATTCTCTATTTTAAGGTGGGAAATCTGGGGGGGTTTGAAAATGCGTGGACGGCACGCTTATCCAGCAACAACCCAGATGTGGGTATTGTGGATTGTTCTGCCGGAATAGAATTAATGGGCGGGCATGATCATAGCCACTCAGATGAGGATAGCCATTTGCACGGCGCCATGGATCCCCACGTGTGGTCATCACCAAGGGCTGTGAAGATTTTTACAGGGAACATGTTAGATGCTATTGTAAATGTTGATACTGAGAACGAAGAGCTGTATCTCTCCAAATTTGAAAAACTATCTGATAAAATTGACAGGACAGACAGCCTTATTCGTAACCTGTTACAGCATACGCCTTCCCGGTCGTTTATCATATACCATCCCGCACTGGGCTATTTCGCAAAGGATTACGGCCTTCGTCAATACAGTGTTGAGTTCGAAGGTAAGAGCCCCTCTCCCTCGCAGATTAAGGATCTGATAGACATTGCAAGGAGGGAGAAGATAAACACAATTTTTATTCAACGTGGCTTTGATATTAAAAATGCTGAGGTGATTGCAAAAGAGATCAACGCAAAAGTATTTGAGATTGACCCGTTGAAGTATGAGTGGGATGAGGAACTGCTTCGTATTGCATCTATCTTAGCACGTGAAACCGATGAATAAACTGATAGAAATATCGAATCTTACGGTTGGCTATGATAACAAACCGAAAGTACTGACGGATGTGTCAGTTACTATTTACGGTGGCGACTTCCTTGGTATTATCGGCCCAAATGGCGGTGGAAAGACTACACTGTTGAAAGCGATACTGGGATTATTAAAGCCATATTCGGGAACAATCAGTTTCTTTGAAAACGGGAAAAAGGTACCTTCTATTAATATGGGCTATCTGCCTCAGATAAACCAGATTGATAAGAAATTTCCTATCTCTGTGTCGGAAGTGATCTTGTCGGGACTGACTCCCCCCCCGAAGCACCTTTTTAGTAGATTCAGGCTGGAAGAGAGGCAGAGCGTGAGAAGGGTGGCCGAACGTCTTGGTATAGACCATCTTTTAAAACGTGCCATAGGAGAGCTGTCTGGTGGCCAGCTGCAGCGTGTGTTGCTTGGAAGGGCAATAATTGACAATCCGAAACTGATTATTCTGGATGAGCCCAGTACTTACGTGGATAAATTTTTTTTGAAAGTAATTTTTACAAGCTTTTAGGTGAAATAAATAAAGATATTGCCATTGTGCTGGTATCGCACGATGTGGGAACTATACTCTCTCTCGTGAAAAATATCGCCTGCGTGAACCAGGGGGGGCTACATTATCATCCGGGTACAGATATATCGCAGGAGTGGCTTGCAGGTGCCTATGAGTCCTGTCCTATAGAAATACTTGGGCACGGCACGCTCCCGCACAGGTGCTTATGAATCATGACCATGTGGAAAATGATTTGCATTCCAACGATTAGATAACTGGCCTAAATGAAAAATTTCAACTCTCTAACTATGTTTGATAAGATACTCCGCTATCTGCACGGCATTTAGCGCTGCTCCCTTTCTTATCTGGTCTGAAACGCTCCAGAAGCTTAATCCTTTTCATTGGTTAGATCCTTGCGGATGCGTCCAACATAAACTGGGTCTTTACCTGTAAGGCCCAGCGGCATTGGATATTCCTTGTTTGCCGGATTGTCGATAACTACAATACCGTCGGCATTGTTGAATGCCTCCAGTGCTTCATCAACAGACACAGTACGTTCGGTTTCAATCCAAATAGCCTCGGAATGCGCACGCATTACCGGTACACGGACACAGGTAGCGCTTACTTCTATGTCAGAATGCATGATCTTTCGGGTTTCGTTGTACATCTTCATCTCCTCTTTTGTATAGCCGTTTTCGGTGAAAACGTCTATCTGAGGGATCAGATTGTAGGCCAGCTGATAAGCAAATTTGGATACTGTTGGCTCTTCACCGTTCACCAGCTGTTTGTGCTGATTTTCCAGTTCCTGCATGGCGGCAGCTCCCGCACCCGATGCAGCCTGATAGGTAGCTACATGCACTTTTTTTGATGTGGGCTATCTTTTCAATTGCCTGTAAAGATACTACTAACTGAGCGGTAGTACAGTTTGGGTTGGCTATGATGCCCAAGGGGTGGTTCAAAGCATCCTCTCCGTTCACCTCAGGAACAACAAGAGGCACTTCGTCATGCATGCGGAAAGCGCTGGAGTTGTCAATCATAATGGTTCCGTGTCTGGTGATGGTTCCGGCAAATTCAAGAGAGGTGCCTCCGCCTGCAGTGACAAATGCTATATCAACTCCTTTGAAGTCGTCGTTGTGCTTCAATTCTTTTACTTTAATAGATTTGCCTTTGAAAGTATATGATGTACCGGCACTTCTTGAAGAACCGAATAATATCAACTCGTCCAGGGGGGAAGTTTCTTTCTTCCAACACTCGGAGCAGCTCCTGGCCTACAGCTCCACTAGTGCCTACAATAGCTGTCTTCATTTAGTAGTTATTTAAAAAATGGAATTGCAAAGATATAAAAAGAGGGTAAGGAATTATTTTATTGCCACTTTCTTTGTGATTTTACCGATTTTTATTATATAATACCCTCTTGGAAGGGCTAGTGTATATTCATTTGTACCAGCGTTTATACGCCTGTTGTAAACTTTTACACCCATTATGTTAAATATCTCCAGCAGGCTGTTTTCTGGAAGATTTTCTATTTTTAAACGGTTTTCAACCAGCTTGATTATTGTTTCATCCTGTGACTCTTCCTTTTCATTAAGTCGGTTTAGATTCTCTTTTTGGGCATTACCTGTGATATTCCAGCCGGAGTTATTCTTTTGTGCCTCAGTTATAACAATCTTACCGCTATCTTCTTTTATTGGCTTCTTATGGATAAAACGGCGGGTATTGTCTTTTCGTGATTCCATCTCTGCAGCCCAATTCGAGCTCTCCTGTGCATCTAAAGTGAAAACAGGCCAGCAAATTAGATATGTCGCCATTATTATGGAACCGATTATCTTCATAGAGTGATGTTTGCTCACAAAATTAGAGAAAATATGTGAACAAACCAGTCGATCCCGGAACAATACTGCATTCGTCTTCCTTTATATTTCAAAAATTTTTCCTTCAATGGCAAGTTCAGTGTTGGGGAATACTGTAATAGCTTCTTTCAAAAGTATCCCAAGCTCGTTGTATCGGGACGAGTAATGTCCTATGATCAGTTTTTTTTACATTTGAGGCCTTGGCAATTTCGGCAGCCTGACGTGCGGTGGAGTGGAAGGTTTCCCCCGGCCCGGACAAGTTCACTTTCGGCAAATGTTGCCTCGTGGTAAAGCAAATCAACATTCTCGATGTAGGGAATTATCTCCGGACTGTAAGCTGTATCGGAGCAGTAGGCATACTTTCGTGACGGAGTGCCGGGGGGGTTGGTGAGCAGCTCGTTTTTTACCAACGTTCCATCTGGTGTAACAAAATCAGCTCCCTCTTTAATATCTCTTATCTGGCTGACAGGGATGGAATAGAAATCTATCATTTCACGAATGATATGCCTTGGCGACTCCTTTACTTCAAAAATAAAGCCGTTGGTGTGAATACGGTGTTTCAGCGGGAAAGAAAAAAAACACGAATAGACCTGTTTTCGAAAATCTGTTCATGGCTATCGGGATTCAGGGGGGTATAATGTTAATCTTAAATGACAGGTGTCTTCCCATATATAGCAGGAAAGGGTTTAACAAAAAAATCGATCTCTTTGTGGGCATATATATTCAGATCGCCTGTCCTGCCCAGCATGCTGAGTGTTGAGAGCAATCCTGGAAGCCCGAATATATGGTCACCGTGAAGGTGTGAGATGAAACGCTGTGAAGCTTGCTCATTCGTGTTTTGAACTTCCGCATTTGAAGCTGCGTCCCTTCGCCACAATCAACCATGAAAAGCTTTTCATTCACATCTATAAGTTGTGAGGGAGGGTTATGCAGAGTTGTGGGCATAGCCGATCCGCAGCCCAATATGGTTAAATGGAAATTTGTCATATCAGGGTATACCGATAAGCTTATGCGTTTGAAGACTCAATGCCCATAAAGGGTTTTCCTTAATGAGTGATATGCAATAATCCACATTCTCCTTAATGATGTTGTTATTATCGAAGACTGGACTCAGCAGATATCTATCTGTCTTGGGAAGAATAGATATATCGGGTAATGGATCCCCCCCTTTTTGATGGGGAAACGCAATTCATCAACCTCGGGAATAAGATCTCTGATTTTCTCGAAATTTTGTTTTGGGCTGCATGAAATATAATCGATCCCGGCAGGCACCTTTTTTTTGTTCCGTTGGTCTCTATCGCCTGTAAGTATCCTTTTTCCTTAAAGAAGGCAACAACATCATCCGTAAGTTGCAGTGTGGGCTCACCTCCGGTCCAGATGATCCATCTGCATCCATATTTTCCTATTGTGCTCAGTACCTCTTCAGGTGACATTTTTATTCCCTGCTCAAACTCAGTGTCACAGAAGCTACAATTCAGATTGCATTTAGCCAGTCGGATAAAGATAGATGCTTGTCCGGCCCGGCCGCCCTCTCCCTGGAGCGAGTAGAATATTTCATTTACTGTCAGGTTCATAGATTGCTGATGTTTTAGGCGTCTCACTTACCTCAACAGCGTATAGTTCAGGTATCCGTGGTTTGAAACCTCGTAGAGCATTTTGCCAGATTTTCTGCAGACGAGTTGAGCGGTGAAAGTATATCGTTGAGATTCCGGTGATCTAATGTTTTATTAATGTACTCTTTCACGATTTTCAGTTCGTTATAATCCCTTACAAAGCCTTGCTCATTCAGATCTTTTGAACGGAGATGAATGGTAACAACATAGTTGTGCCCGTGAACACGGCTGCAGGGGGGGTGATCGTCGCGCAAGCCAAACAGTGAGTGTGCTGCCGAGAAAGAAAATTTTTTTACTTATCTTATACATTGAAATTTCAGATTTTTATCTTTTTACTGCCACTGGCATTAATTAGGGCGTTTCCTTTCTATGGTTATGTCAGGGCGACTTGTTACAATATTACCTTTTTACTTTTCCGCCTTCTCAGAAACATCTTTCATAGTCAGTTTTTTTAATCTTAAGTGAGTCCTGAGAGGATAGTGATCAGAATATTTAATTTTATCAACCTTTGTGGCGTAGGCATATATATTTGTACTGTGCAAAATATAATCTATACGAAAGAGGAATAAATCCTCATGATAAGTGATACCCGGTCCAAAAGCGGTGGAGACGTAAGCATCTTTCAAACCCTTCTTCATCTGACTGTATGCATACGAAATGGGAGTATCGTTAAAATCACCGCAGATGATAGTCCCCCCCGGGCATCCTGTGCATCGATTAACCGTTTCACCTTTTCTACTTGATTCACTCGCATTCTGTAAGCTCCGCCCAGTTTCGCCCTGATGTTAGTGGTTACCTGTTCCAGTTTCACCGAATCGGAGTTCTGAAGGAAATCGCTGTAAAGTTTTTTTTATCTTCATCTTTAATGCTGTTTGATTCCAGGTGCACATTGGCAACGGCATATCTCGCTCCGTCAATATTAATAGTATATATAGCAGCCCCCCCGTTGTAAGAGGACTCAAATACTTACCTCTTGG
>JMBX01000222.1_pt1 | contig 15462 bp, 27 predicted proteins | sample 616521 | NCBI WGS metagenome assembly JMBX01 (sample SAMN02727906, study PRJNA239997) | anaerobic digester metagenome | biome: anaerobic digester; isolation source: mesophilic anaerobic digester inoculated with municipal waste water sludge... | place: Germany: Bielefeld University, CeBiTec ...
GCCTTTTTCCCGGATGTATTCTGCAATCATGGTCCTTACTGAAACCGGGTCGGTCTCCAGGTGGGGGGGCTCATTGCTGATTATACCTAAGTTTTTCAGTCCGTTATACCTGAAGTCATTGACTACAAGCGATAAAACATCATCGTCTTGAAGGGGGGGCCTGCCCTTGAAAATTACATCCACAATTCTTTCACCCGCGGGGGGCGGGAGATATCAATTTTGTAATCTAGGCCCGCGAACATATCGTAGTAGTAACTTCTAATGTCGGGATCAAAACTGACAGTCACATCGCCGGGTTTATGGGTGTTGAAATAGCGGGCGGACCATTCCATATAGGCCTTCAGCTCCGCCCCGGTCACTTCCACTGCCACCAGGGTGTTGGGATATTTATAGATATCGAAAATGTGGTTAAAGGATATGTTCCCTTTTTGATGTTAGAATCGCTTTTAAATAAGGCAGCCGCGGAAACATCGGCACCCGTGTATTTCAGCTGTACCGAGTTAATCAAATCCATTACTGCAGTATCCCTGATCTGCCCCTCCGGAATATTGGGTACTTCCGAAACAGGGTGGAAATCAGCTGTCGCGATGCCGATGGTGGCATCAAGAAATTCCAGCGTTGTTTCATGATAGTGCCGGGTGTGGTCCCACAGCTCTTGCGAGGCCGCGTAGTTTTCACTTCGATGATGGAGGGTACCGCGCTGATAACTTCCCATTTGCATCTTTTGCTGCAGCGTTAGATCGATGCGCACTACTTGCCGGCCTTCGTCGCGGGCAGCGCCTACGGCGGTGTTATTCACCATCTCAGCCACTGCAGCGTGATCGTGGCCAATCACTACCGCTGCTAGTTCGGGGGGTTTCTGGTAATTGCGTAGCGTACCGAATCCGCGCCCCCTTTCGTTGTACTGGCTAAGCCGGAGTGCATGGCGCCGATAATCAGATCCACGTTTTCCACTTCCTGCAGCACTTTGATCTGCTTTTCCGTTTCGGAAGCCATATGGGTAAAGTACAGGCTTTCTACTTTTGGGCCGTCCCACATGGGTATTTTGGGCGTTGTTAAACCTAAAATACCGATTTTAATGCCCGCGATTTTCCGAACGACATAAGGTTCCACATAGTGCGTATCATCATTCGCCTGATAGGTGTTGGCAGACAGAATGGGGAAGTTGGCCTCCTGCACGATCTTGTCAATAAGGCTTAAGCCGAAGTTAAATTCATGGTTGCCCAACGTCATGGCATCGTACCCCATAAAGTTCATGGCGGCAATCATTGGATGCGGGTGGTCCAGCAGAGATACATTATACAAATCGTCCGTCAGCAGTGTGCCCTGGATTGTATCGCCCACATCAAGCAAAATGGTGTTGGGGGGGTTTTCCCTTCGAATTTGCTCTACCACGGTGTGAATCTTCACTAAGCCGATTTCGTGGTTTACCGCTCCGTCTTCGTAAGACCAGTCAAAAAGGTTGCCGTGCACGTCCGTTGTGCCCAAAATAGTGATCTTCACAGTATCTTGATCCACTGCCAGCACCGGAAATATCAGTGCCAGCATAAGCACAAGCAACACTACCGTTTGAACCAAACATGATTTACTTCTGAAAACCACCACAATTCCCCCCTTTAATATAGTAGTCTGACTAGTTGCTGTATTCCCCCATGCTGCGTACAATTCCTTCCGCATTCGGCTCGGGCTTGTTACAAATTGTGGTTGAAATCATCAATCCGTGTATCGGTTGCAGGGTTTAACCTTCTTTTGACGAAACAGGGACAAAATCGAATCATAATGTTGGGTGCAGCGGATCAAAGATCGCAGTGTATGCTGCAGCGTAAACAGCTGATTGGGGGGGTGGATCATTGGTTAGAGAAAAACGTTTTATGATGCCCTTGAGGAGATATTTGTCGGCGCCAAGATTGAGGGTGCCGGAGGGTACGTTAACCTTCTTAAAATCAAGGAAAAATATTACGCCAAGATTTTGGGCAAGTTTCAAAATGACGTGAATAACTGCGAAATAATAAATGGGGCCTTTAGAGAAGAGTTTTTTGACAAGCTCTATGCCTTTTCGAAAATATTTTAGTGAAAGCGGCAGTGTCTATTTTGTCAAAACGGCCAATTGGCAAAATGTTTACGAAAAGGTTTACACAGATAATAGGGATGTCGTGTTGTTTTGGAAAACACATATGCTTTATTATGTGAAAAGTGACATCTTGTTTCAAAGCATAGATGTGGCCGTGCGGGACGAAAAGGGTGATGAAGACCACTATTTTCATTTTGCCGTTGGTACCCTAGAGACGAAGCAGCATAATGAAAACAGGGAGATCATCTATGCTTTTCGGGAACAGGTGGAAATGAATGTAAAGGATCGGTACGGAAATCAGGTGCGGAAGCGTGTTTGCGTTTTCGATGTCCAGTATTCTACCCACGGCAGAAAACTGATATTAATGGGATTGTTAAAGATACGAATATCCCAAACGTGATCCTTGATAGGGCGTTTGCGGCGTTTGAAAAGCAATCAAAAGTTGATTTTCATCAACAAAATGCTAATGCGTTTCTGACCGAGCAATTGGATCTATATTTACACCAGATTCTTTTGGAAACGGAAAATATTTTCGGCCAGCAGAGGTTAGACCAGATCAAGACGATTAAGACATTTGCGTTGAAGCTAATAGACTTCATCTCTCAATTTGAGGATGAATTGGTCAGGATTTGGAACAAACCCAAGTTTGTGACGGACAGCAATTATGTCTTCACACTAAAAACGATTAAGGAATTGGTTGAGGCAGATTATTACGAAAATCTTTTACAACAGGTGCGCGATCACATCAACACCGATCAAGAATATCGGGCGGACGTCATTGAAACAATCCGCGAAATCTACAAGCAGCCCCCCCTGCAAAGAATCTACGTTCATAAAGTCGTGATAGAAAACGGAATAAAAATCGAGTACGTGAAAAGCTTCAAAGACAGGAAAAGGTTGACGGACTATTTAGAGTCTAACCCAAGCCACAAAGAAATCACGGAAGACGTCACAGATAGGGGGGGCAGAAATCTGGAGGGTTTTTTTGCAACCTATTCCAGCGATAATCTCTGCCGGGAGTTGTCGTTAGAATCGCTTTATATTGATACAAAATATTTTTCGCCGGAATTCCGGAGTGAAATACTGGCACAGGTTTCCAAATCTAACGCAATAGATGATGTCTTGGATGGGTACCTTGTTTATTCGGACAATTATCACTTTCTGAGCAGTGCCATGAAGTTTCGCGAAAACATAGACCTGATTTACATTGATCCCCCATTTAACACGGAAGGTTCTTATGCATATCTTGATAAATTCAAAGATTCCACATGGTTGTCGATGATTAATGATCGGCTGCTGCAAGCGAAAAGGCTCCTTTCGGAACAGGGGGGGAGTTTTACATTCATCTGGATCATCACTGCAATTTTCTGGGCCGTTTGATTGCTGATGCGGCACTCGGGTTTGACTTAAAACGGGAAATAATTTGGAATACGAGCCTTCGCTATCCGGGCTGAAAACGGCGGCACACAATTTCATTCGCCAGCATGATACGATTTTGTTTTATGCGGGCGGCGGTGCAGGCTTTAATAAAATGTACGTAAATTATACGAATGCGGAAATTGAAGGTTTAGGTTGGTTAGATATTTTCAGGGATGATGAAAAGGGATTATATATCCATAAATATACCGATGGGGGGCAAAACAGCTGAACAGACATTATCTGGACGACATCTCGGTCATGGCTATCGGTGATACCTGGAACGATGTCTATTCTATGATGTACACCCAAAACATGACCAGGGAAAACTGGGGGGCGTTGATAATACGCAAAAGCCCGAGAATTTACTGCGCAGAATTATTCAGGCTTCAACCAATCAAAAAGAATGGGTAATGGACTTTTACGCTGGGACCGGAACTACGATAGCCGCAGCCCATAAGTTGAATAGGAGATGGGTGGGCGTCGAAGCGGGCGGTTTTATTGAAAGCGTAACACTCAGACGCATGAAGACAGTTGTAATGGGCGACATTAGGCCGAAACTGTCCATTGATCTGAACTGGCAAGGTGGCGGTTTTTTTCAAGTACTACAGTTTAGAGCAGTATGAAGATACATTAAGGAACATGCATTATAAAGATGACCAAGCTACGCTGTTCGATGAAACAAATCCGTATGGGGGGCTTACATCTTTTTTTTGCCGACAATAAACTGACCGATGTTCTAGAAATTGAAGGCGATGATCTCAAACTGGAATTTGCTAAATTATATAAGAATATCGACTGGCCGGAGACTATTTCTAATCTGTTGGGCTTCCCCCCCTTAAGGGATTTATCCCGACACATTCGTTCTACAAGACGGTGATACGGAGATTAAGATCCGCACCGATTTCGATAAGATGACGAGCAGCGAGAAACTGGAGTTTCTTCAGCTGATCAAGCCTCTTTTATGGTGGGGGTGAGTAAGAGCATGAGATTATACTTGGAAGAACTCTGTGAAAACGTATCCTATGAGGCCTTGGGCGAATGGACCGTACCCAATATTTCCAGGTTTTCGCATAATAAAACCCTGTTTCATTATCAAATCGATGCTATGAAAAACGCGGCAAAGGTGCTTTATCACTACTTCAACGCGGAGAACGGAAAACAGACGTTTTATGCCGAATGCACCGAGCGCGGCATGCCGAGCGGCGCCTTTAGAGTCCAAAAGTTTGCCAGGCCGATTGACCGGACGCGGGGTTTGGTAGATGTGAGATACTCGTTTTTGAGAAATTACTTTCAACCGGTGGAAACTGATAACGATGGATTTATACCCGGTAACAGTTTCTTCAACAGAATGGCCTTCTGGATGGCCACCGGCAGTGGAAAGTCGCTGGTTATCATTAAGATGATTGAATATCTATATTATTTGCAGGCCCGAGATTTGATACCAAAAAAAAGGACATAATGCTCCTGCTGCCCCGAGAACACCTAATTACGCAGTTTAAACAGGAAATTCAAATTATAACCTCTATGCTGATGTCCCCCATTGAACTTATAAACCTATTAGATTACGAAGAAGATCAACGCACCCCGACCTGTTGAATGTTTTTAGGGTGTATTACTACAGAAGTGATCTTGTTAGGGATGAAAGAAAGACTGTCGAGCTCGATTTTAGGGATTATGACAATAAGGGCGATTGGTACATTTTCTTGGACGAAGCCCACCGCGGGGAGACGGGGGCTTCAAAGCTGCAGGATTATGTCAGCATACTGTCGCGCAATGGGTTTTTATTCAATTTTTCCGCCACTTTCGTGGATGCCATAGATTTTGCAACGACCGGCTATAACTTTAATCTAGAACGATTTATCGGGGGGGCGGGGGGGTATGGGAAAAACATATACTTGGCCGATTCTTATTTCGATTTTAAAAAAGATCGGGATGATTTTAATGAGCGGGAGAAGCAAAGGCAGGTGCTGAAGTCGCTTATGACGTTAGCAATGCTAAAATAGCAAGAAAAAAGTGCACATACCACACTCCACTGATGATGACCTTGGTTAATTCGGTCAATACTGAGGATTCGGATCTCCTTTTGTTTTTTTTGAGAAAATAGAGGAGATAGCCGGCGGTAAAATGGACAACGATTTATTCGAAGAGTCCAAACAGGAATTGATGCGGGATTTTGGGAATCCGGAATATGTTTTTGGCAGGGAAAGATTTGGCTTCAGGAGCGAATGGCTTGACGACTTGCGATTAGAAGACATCTTGGTGAGTGTGTTCAATACAGAAAACCATGGCAAAATTGAAATAATTGAGGGTGAAAAGGGCAAAGAGCTTGTTTTAAAACTAGAGACAACGGATAAACCATTTGCATTAATAAAGATTGGCGCTGCCGATACCTTTCAGAAAGAAAAGTTGGGAAGCAACTACTCATTTGTGTCCGGTTATGAGAGTAGGAACTATTTTGAGCGGATTAACGATAACGAAGATATAAGTATTTTGCTCGGAAGCAGGGGGGTTTCTACGAAGGTTGGGACAGTAACAGGCCCAATGTGATTAACTTCATCAACATAGGGGGGGCGCGACGCCCAAAGGTATGTGGCACAATCCATCGGCAGGGGGGGTCAGAATACAGCCCAAAGGCGGTAGGCGACAACGGCTGCCCCTCTCTGATCCCGATAAGAATCTGCTCTTGGAGACTCTCTTTATATTTGCAACTGACAAAAGCGGTGTAAAAGCAATCTTGAATACTATTGATGAACAAAAAGCTACAAACGAATACGATTTGGCGCTGTCTAAAACGGAAGAACGGGTCTTCGATTTGCTAATCCCGGTTTTCGGTAATTCAGGTGATAGGGCGGATGTTGCCCATTTCAACATTGCCGAACAGAGCAAAAGCAAGTTCAGACAGTATTTAACTGCTTTGACCAAAATACACTGCTGATAAAACGGGGGGCTTGCACTCGATAATTACAAGCTGCTGAACGATAAAATAAATGACGAAACCCTATTTCAAACAGATGATAGGAAAGTATACGGCGACATGGCCATGCTGCTGCGGAGAATAACGGAGCATGTGGGCATCAAAACAAGGTTGTCGGCGGGATCAAGGAACTGGAAGACGAGATCATTCATTTTCAGCACATTAAAGTCATTGATATGGGTGAAGATTTAACGCATTTATTGGAAGAGAAAATTCGTCAAGTAAAGGATTTTGAGCAGATAGATAAAAAGCAATTGGCTTCGGATTTCGCCGCTGATCTGATAACTGAAGCTGAATTCCTAAGACTCCTCAAGGCCGAGGCCGCCACTAGTTTTAAGGATCTTGAAATAGTAAAAATGGCGCAGCATTATTATGTTCCGCTGATCTATTCAAAAAAGGAAAAAGTTGAATATGTCAGGCGGATTATAGGGGGGGTTGAAAGCGAAGTCAAATTTATCGAAGATCTGATTGATTACCTGCAGGATCACCAACCGGAAGCCGATTGGATGTTCTCAAAATTGATGAAAGCCTGGATTATGTCTATATTCCGTATTATAACAGGACAATTAATAGTTACAGCAAGTTTTTCCCGGACTTTATCTTTTGGATTCACAAGGGGGGGAAAAAAATATAAGATAGTCTTTGTGGATCCGAAAGGAACGGCCTACGCAGATTACCAGAACAAAGTGGATGAGTTCGAGAGAATCTTTACTTTGGATGGACAACCCAGACCATATTCCCACAAAGATTTCGAAATAACCTTTGATTTGCGGCTTATCACCGATGACATTAACACGGTGGGGGGGCAAATATCGAGACTATTGGCTGGGCAGAAAAGACTTCAGCTTTTTAGAACTCTAGCTTTGTTGATGATTTAGTAAATTAGAATGACACGGAGGATAGAAAATTTAAACTCCATACAGATAGTGTGGGACGGATAATGTGGGAAAAATAAGCCCCCCTTGGCCGTGGGGGCGGTGAGCGAAGTGGATACCATCATTGAATACCGCTGCACGTATAACCTTGATGATTGGTATACAGCCTATGCTAAAGCCAAAACGGCGGCAGGCGATGCCTCTGAAGGGGCCCGTTTCGCCCGCCTGGCGGTGGAGGAAAATGAAGCTAACTACCGGGCCCGGCTCGCCTTGGGCGAGGCTTGTTTCGATTCAGGGCAGCTGCAGGAGGCGCGGCGGGCCTACGAGATGGTTAACACTTTAGTCCGCGTTAGCTGTGGCGGAATTGGCCATTTTAGCCTATTTCGAGAACGATTTTCCCACTGTAGTGGATTACGCGCTTGAACTTGATCGAAAATTGCCCTTCATTCACCGCCTGCGCCGCAGCCATTTGGAGCCGCTGCTGGAGCGGATTGCCTCCGATAATCCATCTGTACTATACCGCCTGTTCATGGCTTACAACAGGCCGGAGGATGAACAGCAGATGAAGGCCTACCTAGGAAGGCTGTTTTACGACCACGGTGACAGCGTTGAAGCCCGGGTATTATGGGAAATGATGCAATCTGACTAAAAAGACGGAACCCGCCCGATAGTTGGGTTCTGTGATATTGGGGGCTGCATCCGTCCGGGGGCACTTTGCTCTCACCCTTTTTGGTCAGTTCAATAATGGTCTAAATTATAACCGGCCCGATTTTCTGATTTTTTTTCGTAAGGGAGCTGCCCTAGCTAAAGCCATGTCAGGCGTACATTGCGAAATTTTCATATCGGTGCAGGGGGAAATATGGTAATAGGCGAATATACTCATAAATCAAACAGATGCGGAGGATGACAATGGCAGAAGGCTGGCACGCAGCGAGGTACCCGAACACCTGACTTGGGATTTAACGGATATTTTCCCGGACGATGCGGCCTGGGCAGGGGCGCTGGCCGAGGTTGAGGGGCAGTTTGCCGCAGTCACTGAATATGAGGGGGGCGCTTGGGAGAAGGGCCCCAAGCCCTTTACGAATGTTTAGGGGCGGTCGAAGCAGTTTCTAAGCGGTTGGGGGGGCAGGTGAGGGGGGGCTATGCTTCTTTAAAACAATCGGCCGATGGCACCGATCCCGCCAACCAAGAGGCTGTGGGGCGGGTATCAGCCTGGGCGCCCGGTTCGCGGCGGCCACCTCTTTCATCCGTTCCGAAGTTTTGGCTTTACCCGAGGGCACGGTGGAGAAATATATGGAGCAAGAACCGCGCCTAAAAGAGTTTGAACGTTTTCTCGGGCGCATGCTGGAGCAGAAACGCTACACTTTGCATCCGGAGGCAGAAGTGGCCCTGGCAGCACTGGGTGAAGTACTTGGCGCGCCCGCTGTGATTTACAACCGCTCTAAAGCGGCGGATATGGACTTTAGGCCTGTGCGGGACAGCGGCGGCCAAACGCTGCCCATGTCCTTCGCTTTATACGAAACGGTTTATGAAAAATCAGCTGATACCTGTTTACGGCGCAGTGCCTATGCTTCCTTTAGCGAGGGCCTGAAAGCATACCAGAATACGTATGGGGGGGCCACCTGGGGCACGGAAGTGCGTAAAACGTGATTTTAGCCGAACTGCGGGGCTACGATTCCGCAGTGCACATGCTGCTTCACGCCCAGGAAGTGGATTTGGCGGTTTACAACAATTTACACGATATCATTTTAACTGAACTTGCGCCCGCCATGCGCCGCTATGCGAAACTCGGCAAAGAAGTGCTCGGCCTGGATAAACTTCTCTACTGCGATATTGAAGCGCCGCTTGATCCAAATTTCAGCCCGCCCGCCACATTTGAATCGGCCAAGCAGACCATCTTGGGCGGCATCTCGATCTTAGGCGCGGAGTACAGGGAAATTATAGCTGAGGCGTTGAATAACCGCTGGATCGATCTAGCGGATAATATCGGTAAATCCACCGGCGCCTTCTGCAGTTCTATCGCCGGGTCCATCCCTATATTCTCTGCACTTGGACCGATCAGATGCGTTCTGTGCTGCTGCTCAGCCATGAACTGGGCCATGCGGGACATGGCGTGTTGTCCCAGCGCTACCAGAGGCTGACCAACGCCAGGACATCGATGTTTTTTTTGTGGAGGCCCCCCCTCCACAATCAACGAACTATTGGTGGGTAATTATATCAAGTCTCAATCTGCCGACAGCCGCCTACAGCGCTGGCTGGCCATGCAGCTGCTCATGACGTACCACCACAACTTTGTGCGCCATCTGATCGAAGGCGAACTGCAGCGGCGCATTTACCGTTTAGCTGAGCAGGGCCTGACAATTACGGCCGCGACGCTGAGCAGAGTGCAGGGGGGGGAGATTTTGGAGGAGTTCTGGGGGGGTGATACGGTGGAAATTGATGATGGGGGGGCGCGCCTGACATGGATGCGCCAGCCCCACTATTATCGCGGGCTTTACCCTTACAGTTATTCAGCCGGCTTAACGATCGGCACTGCGGTTGCCCAAGCAATACTGGAAGAAGGGCGTCCCGCCGCGGATAGATGGCTTGATGTTTTGAAAGGGGGGGGGCACCAAATCCCCCCCTAGAGCTGGCAGAGATGGCCGGTGTGGATATGAGCAAGCCGGAGCCGATCCGCAAAGCAGTTAACTACGCGGCCTCTTTGGTGGATATAGTGGTGGATGGCTTTCAATAAACGGATTTTGCCGGCACGACCCTCTGCACGCTGAGGCGGGCACCGGGTCAATCATACGGAGGTGAGTATCAATGATCAAAAGTTTGCGCACTAAATCACACTGCTGTTCGGAGCGACCATTGCTTGCCTGTTGCTGATCATGGGTGTAATTCTTTATTTTCAAATCTCTAATAGGGTTGTACCCCCCTTACTGAGGATTTTGCCCTCAAGATCGCCCGGGGGGGCGAAGCGGACAGCTTAGCAGGTACTTTGCATGGCGTTATCAGCGAATTAAAGGGGGGGCTGGCGGAACACCCCCGTCTTTAAAACGGGCAGTGGGGGGGAGGAACAGCGCCGTCTTTTACACGAACTGCACAGCAATTTGAAAGCGGGCTATGATTTAATAGGGTACGGCGGCCTGGACGGTATGTTTTTGGCTTCCACCGGAGCGGAAGGGAATGTGTCCGATCGGGATTATTTTCACGCCATCGTTCATGAGAAGGCGGAATTTGCCATCGGCGAAGTTGTGGTCTCCCGTGCCACCGGTGTGCCCTCCGTGACCATCGCCCACCCCGTTTATGACGGGGGGGACAGGCTGCGGGGGGCGGTAGCTTTCAGCATTTCGCTGGACGTATTATCGCGGTCCGTTGACTCCATTCAGATTGGCGGCGCGGGGGGGTACGGCTTCGTGATTAACGGGGGGAGGGCCTGGTGCTGGTCCATCCCAACAAAGATTTGCGCCTGGAGCTGACCCTCGCCGATTCGGCGAAACTTGGCTACACGGGCTTGGATGAGGTTGGCCGCAGGATGTCCCGCAATGAGGCGGGGGGGTGCAGCGTATTACCAATCCGGATGGCGTTAAGGAACTTGTTGTCTTTACCGGGATTCCTTCTTCGCCCGGCTGGCATTTGGGCCTAGTCATTCCCGTCGCACAAATGATGGCCGATGTCAATTATTTATCCAAAGCTATTTTCTTCATCGCCCTAGGTATTCTCATCATTTCCCTGATCGTATCCGTTTGGGTATCGGGCACAATTTCCAAGCCCATCGCCCAGATGTCTGAGGCCATGGAGGTCATGTCTAAAGGCGATCTTACCGCGCGGGCTGAGGTGAAATCCCGGGATGAAGTGGGACGCATCGGAGAGTCACTCAATGCCATGGCGGCAGGATTAACCGAAATTGTGGGTGCCATAACCGAAATAGTGGGTGGGACAGCAAGTTCCAGCCAGGAGCTGTCCGCAACCAGCGAAGAGTATGTGGCCTCTCTGCAGCAGGTGGCTTCAACGCTCAATCAATTCGCGGCGGGTATTCATGAGGTGCACGACAACGCGGTGGAGATGAACGAAACGGCCCGGCGCGTAAGCACCTTCCGATGAGGGTTTAGCCACAATGGAAGGAACGGGCGAAAGCATGGAGCGCATCCGAGATTCTGCACTGCAAAGCAAGCGTGTCATGAGCGATTTAGAAAGTTCGACTTATGAGATTAACGAAGTGGTGGCCCTCATTTCCGAGATCGCGGAACAAACCAACCTTTTAGCCTTGAATGCCGCCATTGAAGCGGCTAGGGCCGGTGAACACGGGCGGGGGCTTCGCGGTTGTGGCCGATGAAGTGCGGAAACTGGCGGAACAGACCAAGACTTCCATCGCCAGCATCAACCCTGTCGTAGAACGCCTACGGCAGGGGATGCACGAAGCGGTGTCCGTGACAGAGCGTACCAACGAAGATGTGGAAGCAGGTTCCCGGGCCTTGCAGGAATCACGGAAGGCCTATGGGGGAAATTGCGGTGGCCATGCGCGATATGCTGTCCTTAATCGCCATGGTGGCGGAAGCAATGGCCGAAATCGATCAAGGCGGCGAGGAACTGGCGGCAACGGTGGAAGAACAATCAGCATCTATGCAGCAGATTGCCTCTACCGCACAGGCCATGGCCGGCATGGCCGACCGGCTCAATACCGTTGTGCAAGAATTTAAAATTTAGCGTAAAGGGCGTGGGCAAATCCGCGCCCTTCTCTCTTGTTTACATCGTTTGAGGCAGCGGGGGGGATGGATTGCTAACCATTCCTGCGGTTTTTTATTCCGCTACTTATAAAAGCCGCCCGGTGCAGTGGTTGGTGGTGGGAATGCGGAGGCGGGAAAGAAATGACTGCACCGGATCTCGGAAAACATACCGAAGGGCTGATTGGGTATGAATGTTCCCCCCCACCGTTGGCCGCCCTTTACAACCAAGTAACGAAGGGTGCAACGAACAACGGCGGGCCCGGGTATTATTTTAGAAAAAGATTTAATGCCAATTGTGAAAAAAAAGCTAAAGAATTCCTCCTTACAGACGATATATACAATAGAACAAAATACCATGCTGCAAAGACGGAGCGTTTTGCAGCCGGAAAGAACAAGGATGTTCTCTAGCTTCTTTAAGAGCCGCAGCGGCCTAAGGGCTCTCACCCGCCGCAGCGGTAGAAGCACTGAGGATGTCTTTTTTTGTTGCCAATTTTTACACCCATCGATTAGTGTGCCATTACAAGGAGGGGGGGAAGGACAAATGAGGATCAATAACAATATTATGGCTCTTAACGCCCACCGCCAGCTGGCGGCCAACCAGGCGGATGCGGCTAAAGCAATGGAAAAGCTATCTTCCGGATACCGCATTAATAGAGCGGGGGGGATGACGCAGCGGGCCTGGCCATCAGCGAAAAAAATGCGGGGGGCCAAATCAGGGGGGGTTTAAAGCAGGCCAGCAGGAATGCCCAAGATGGCATCAGCTTGATTCAAACGGCGGAAGGCGCGCTCAATGAAACTCATGCTATCTTACAGAGAATGCGGGAATTGGCCGTGCAGGCCGCTACAGACACGATGACGACAGCGGACCGCATCGAGATTCAAAAGGAAATAGACCAGTTGGCGGCGGAAATCGACCGCATCGCGGAAACGACCCAGTTCAATACCCAAAATCTCTTAGACGGCGATTTCAAAGCCAAATTCCACGTGGGCGCCAACGAAGACCAAAACGTAGAACTAGCCATTAGCGCCATGGATGCCAAAACACTTGAGGTTGGGTATGGGGGAACTGACAGCCAGCGATAGTAATACTTTGATTGATAAAAATGGCAGCGTTATCGCTACGTGGAAAGACGCTAATGAGACAGACGGCACCGTTGCCGGGTATTATGACGGAGACAATTTGGTCTACGCAGCAGATAAGGCACTTGAAGAAGGTGCCAAAGTCAATCCCGGGCTTGATCTGAGTACCCGCGAAGCGGCGGATAAAGCGGTTTCAACTGTTAATACCGCTCTTGAAGCGGTATCATCCGAACGGTCGCTGCTCGGTGCGATGCAAATCGCCTGGAGCATACAATTGCCAACTTGGGCACTGCAGCTGAGAACTTGCAGGCGGCAGAGTCTAGGATCAGGGACTTGGATATGGCGGAAGAGATTATGACCTTTACTAAAAACAGCATCTTACAGCAGGCGGCAACGGCCATGTTGGCCCAGGCCAATATGTCTCCCCCCCAAAGCGTGCTGCAGTTGTTGGGATAGAAATCTTAAGGGCGGGGGGCCGGGCCCCCGGATAATCATCTAAGGAGGCAAACGGAATGAGGATTAATCAAAACATCATGGCCATCAATGCCCATCGGCGCTTAAACGTTAATCAAGAAGCTAAGTTCCAAGGCCATGGAAAAGCTAATCCAGCGGAATGCGGATCGAACCGGGCCGGTGATGATGCCGCCGGCTTGGCAATCAGCGAGAAGATGCGGGGGGGCCAGATCAGGGGCCTAAAGCAGGCCCAAAGAAATGCCCAAGACGGTATTTCCCTTATCTTAACGGCGGAAGGCGCGCTCAACGAAACGCACTCCATCCTGCAGAGAATGCGGGAACTGGCCGTGCAGGCAGCAACTGATACCAACACAATAGAAGACCGAGAAGAGATTCAAAAAGAAATAGATCAGCTCACAACCGAAATCCAGCGCATCGCGGCAGACACCCAGTTTAATACGCAGGCCCTATTAGACGGGACCTATGACGGCAAAGTATTTCATATCGGTTCCAACGAAGGGCAAAACGTAGGCTTATCCATCCAAGATATGGGTGTGGACAAGTTGGGTGTTTTGGCGGGGGGGTACCCGCTAGTGGCACTGCCCAAATAGGCGCAGGCGATAATCCCGTAACCGTTACGATTACCGGTGGTACGGATGCGGCTTATAATGACATTGAAATCAAGTTTGAGTCGGGTGCTGCAGCGCAAGTGGAGTGGGGGGGTGATGGGGGGGAGCCTAATAAAACCCTGACCATTACTCTCAAAAGAATGGGGGGGAATATACAGCAGGCGATATTCAAAATTGATCAATGAACCAGAAGGTAATGCGCCGGAAGGCATTGAAAATACAGCCTTTAAAGTGTTCTTTAGTGGGAAGCTTGAGGTACCTGAAGACCTTAGCGGAACAATTGTTGTTACAGGTGGAGTATCCCCCCCTCCGAAGCCCCCCCGATGAAGATGCGGAGTCATTGCAGGGGATTGATGTGAGCAGTTCGCAGCAGGCGGCGAACGATGCCATTGCTGCAATTGATGACGCCATAGTGCTGGTGTCCGCCGAACGGTCTAAATTGGGTGCTATGCAGAACCGCTTAGAACATACAATTGCTAACTTGGGTACCGCCGCGGAGAATCTGCAGGCAGCAGAATCTCGCATTAGAGATCTGGATATGGCTGAAGAGATTATGGTCTTAACTAAGAATAACATCTTACAGCAGGCGGCAACCGCCATGCTGGCTCAAGCCAACATGGCGCCCCCCCAAAGCGTCTTACAGCTGCTCAGTTAAGAGAACGTTATAATCTAAAGAACGGCAAAAGAAGCGGGGGGGCCCAAAGGCTCCGTTTTTTGTTTTGCAGACTAAGGAGGCCGATGGCAAGTTCATTAGGGTAGGTAATAATCGGAAGGGACAGCCAGTGTACAGTAATAATCGCCCTGCTCTTTCGTTTTGAAGATGAGTGAATAGACAAAGAGGGTTTGGGATCAAGCCCTGCTTGGGCGTAGGTTACATCGGTGATGGTTACGTTTGCCTGTTCTATTGGGGGGGCAGAGAGCCGAACCAAAAGGGCATTTCCCAGCCCAAATCTAAGAGCTGTTGTTCGGCCCGCGCGCGGTCTTTCGGCAATAGGGACAACCATTTCTCCAGCTGCTCCCGTGCCCTTTTTTCCGCTGCGGTGAATTTTTCTTCGTTGAAAAGAAAAATTTGCCCAAGAGTGTCTGCGGAAGTCTCGGTTGTGGCAATAATGCTGTACCGGCCAGCGGGCAGCGGGGTGGAAGCATCAAGCGAGGTGCTAATTTCCCCCCCACCCGGTTCAAGCACTGCCTCCAAAACCGGGATCGCCCCCCATCTTGTTCCATATCTTCAAAGGTTCGATGTTCGCTG
>JMBX01000223.1_pt1 | contig 15379 bp, 26 predicted proteins | sample 616521 | NCBI WGS metagenome assembly JMBX01 (sample SAMN02727906, study PRJNA239997) | anaerobic digester metagenome | biome: anaerobic digester; isolation source: mesophilic anaerobic digester inoculated with municipal waste water sludge... | place: Germany: Bielefeld University, CeBiTec ...
GCGAGGCGCTGCCTGAACTGAATAAGATCATTGCTTTAGCGGATGTTTTTGCTGTTACAACCGACTGGCTGCTTAAGGATGGGGGGCGGAAGAAGAAGGGGGGCAGATGGGCGCAACGAGGCCGGGCAGCGGACTTGGATCGATGCCCTGCCCACCGTAATCGGCCGCTTGGTGCGCAGCTATGGGTGGATGGCCGGTGTTTATCTTGCTTTTACGGGGGGGTTGATGTTCACCGCGATGGGTGCTCTAGCCCGCTATATGGTGCGGCGCATGATGACGGGCAGCAGTAGTTTTAGCGGCAGTTTCGGTTTCCCGAGTGGTGTCTTTCATGATCCGTTTGAGCACATGACAGCCAACAATCCGGTCTCAATTATGGGCGGATTTATCATGGGTGTGGGCCTTGTTATGCTGATTGGGGCATTATCGCGGCTGTTTTTCTAAAAAGGCGCAGCGGCACGCCCGAAGATCTCTGATCGTGAAAAGCGGAGGCTTAGGTGTTCCTAAACCTCCGCTTACCTATCATAGCCCTAGTTTTATCTTAAGGTTCTTCAGCATGTCTTCCGTCATGGCATCCAGGTCGTATTTTGGTTCCCAACCCCCCCATTCTTCCCTGGCAGCCGAATCATCCATGGAATTTGGCCAAGACTCCGCGATTGCCTGCCTAACGGGATCCACATCGTAGCTTAGTTCGAATTCGGGAATAAACTTCTTAATTGAGGCCGCGACGTCTTCGGGCGCAATGCTCATGGCAGTTACATTAAATGCATTTCGATGGATGAGTTTGGCAGGATCCGCTTCTAAAAGTGTGATGGTTGCCTGCAGGGCATCGGGCATGTACATCATGTCCATTTTGGTCCCTTGCGCGATAAAACTGGAATAACGCTTGTTTTCAGCGCTTCGTAATAGATATGAACTGCATAGTCCGTGGTCCCCCCACCGGGTAGGGTAGCATAGGAGATCAGGCCGGGGGGAAACGTACGCCTCTGGTGTCTACCCCCGAATCTCTTATAATAATAATCGCATAGTAATTCGCCTGCCACCTTGGTTACACCATACATGGTGCTGGGCCTTTGAATAGTATCCTGAGGTGTATTGTCTTTAGGCGTGGAATCACCGAAGACCGCAATGGAACTGGGTGTGCAGACAGAACATCCTTCTTCTCGGGCCACTTCGAGCACATTATATAATCCGTTTATGTTCACATCCCACGCCAAGGCCGGCTTTTGTTCTCCCACGGCAGATAAATGGCCGCTAAGTGAATAATGGTGTCTACCTTGTGTTTTTGACAACGTCCGCTATCTGCCGGGCATTTGTTACATCCACAATCTCGAAAAGGCCCGATTCGATTAGGTCCGCCTGTTCGTCTTTGGCGGTGCGCCCGCTGGCGATAACGTTTTGCTCCCCCCCGTAAATCTCCCGCAAACCTAGAGTAAGTTCCGAACCGATTTGACCCAACGCTCCCGTAATCAATATCTTTTCATGTCAACACAACACCTCCGTTGATAATAAGTCTTACGTTTATTTAATATTGCCGTAAAGCAATTATATCACAAACAGCAGTCCTTTACCTCCGCCTAAAACTGATACTTGTGCCCGTTGCGTTTCGTGTATGGGGGGGCAGTTTCGTTCGCTGCAAGCGATTTAAAGCATAGTCGCCGGTGCAGTGCGATAATCCCAGCAGAGAGAGATCTAGGGCGGCAAGATGGGCAAAAGTTTTATCTAGGCGCTCATCATTTGCTTCCACAAGGTGAGTGCCCCTAGTACCGCGTCCACGGGTTGTTTTAACCTTGTTTGTACCGCCGTTAAAATATTGACCACGCCGGGATGGGAACAGCCGACCAGTACCAGCAGCCCCCCCTTAACAGTTTGCAGGACGATGACTACTTCATCGCAGAATAGGTCCGGTTCATAGTCCCCCCATCTTTGAGCAGGTAAAAACGGGGGGGGTTTGGCAGTTCAAAATCGTTGGTGCGGGGGGGAAATTACGCAGCAAGAAAACACCGGGAAACATTTCTAAGAGATGCTCGGTAACAACGGTTGTTCTGATTTCTTTCCGCTTGAGAGATTCGGCCGTAAAATTGTTGCCTAAAAACCGCCACTGCCCATTATCCCGTGCATATTTGGGTGTAAAAAAATCCATCGCCCACGAACAATTCAAAGCCACCGCCGTACGTTTTGACGAATTCCTTGAAACCACCGCTGTGATCATAATGTCCATGGCTGAGCACTACCGTATCCGTCAGGGCCAAATCGATGTTCAACAGCCGCGCGTTCTCAATAAATTTGCCGCTTTGGCCGGTATCAAACAGGATTTTCCTTTGTATCGGCTGCCCGATTTCAATAAATAAGGAAAGCCCGTGCTCTACCGCCAGCTTTTTGTTTTCAATCCGGGAGTTTTCCAATAGCGTGGTGACTTTGATCGTCATTTTGGCTTACCCCTTCGTCCCGCAGTCTCTTCCCAACATCTTTTCGAGAACCCGGGGGGCAACCTCCCTTCTCCTATCTCCTATCTTTATGAAAAGGATTAATGAACTTTCACCCAATCGACGGCCAAAGTTGAATAGTTTATACACTTATGAAGATGCTGACAGGAGTTATGCAAAGTGCGGAGAAATATAGTCTCGTTATTATTTACACAATTCGGGAGGTAGCTATGGCCCTTGGGACGCAGATTACTTTAAATAAGATTTCTTACCGCACGTTATTCGATAGTTTACCCGGTGCACTTTTGATAGTAGGGTTTCACCGAGACCAATTGGGTGGCCCAACCGAGTGTCGAATTTTGGACGTTAACTCCGAGTTTGAAGCTTTCTGCGGGCTGGGCAGAGATGAATTACTAGGCAAGAAGCCGGCCGATCTATTTCCACGGTTCGAGGAAGACTGGGGGGGCTCGAACGCTGTGAAGAAGTTATTAGGGCGGGTAATACGTTGAATTACGTGCGGTTTTGTGAAAGACTTCGGCGTTGGTATGATGTTAGTATTATACCTTTGGCGATGGATGGCAAGGGTGCCATCCTCTTTCGGACATTACGGATAAAAAGAAGGCCGCGGAACTCAGTCGCAAGAGTCAAGCGAAACAGGTTTATTTCACCACTTTGGCCAAGATCTTACGAAAGTTGGATGGGCCGCAGGAAATCCAAAATGCAGCGGCGGATCTATTGTGCCGGCAGCTGGGTGCATGCCGGGCCAGCTTTATAGAGGGCGCTGAAATTCGATCCGCCGCCGACGGTAGTGAAAACGGCAATCTAATGGTTCCCGTTATGCGGCGCGATAAGCCAACCGTTCATCTGGTCATTGTGCCCGATGGCGGGCGGATCTGGACGGAGGATGAAGTGTATCTATCGCACGCGACGGCCCAGCGCACTTGGTTAGCGGTGGAAAGGGCTAAAGCGCACCAAGCACTGCAGCAAAGCGAGCAAACGGCCCTAGCTTTAGTGGATCGGCTTAAGAGCGCCGATCGGGGAAGAAATGAAATGATCGCCATACTATCCCATGAATTAAGGAACCCTATGGCCGTTATGGCGGCGGCATTGGATCTTTTTGAGCTGGACAGCGAAGATGGTAAAAGTAAAAAGACGATCGATACTATAAGGAACCAGCTAGAACAGTTAACGAAAATTGTGGATGATCTCCGCGACCTAGCCCGCATCGTCGGTCCCGGCTTACAGCTGGCTAAAGAGACGATCGATCTGCGTATGGTTGTAATGAACGTAACGCGGGGCCTTGACTCCGCTTTCAAAGAAAAGGGAGTAGAGCTGGTACAAAGCATCCCGTTTCACCCCCATTATTGTTAAGATTGATCCCCCCAGGGTCATCCAATCCTTAGAAACCGTTTTGGGACATGCCCTAAACTTTACACCTGCAAACGGTACCGTCAAACTGATATTGGAAGATGGCGAAGATAGTGCCCGCATAGAGATTAAAGACGAGGGTCCGGGGGGCTATCCCCCGGTTTGCTGGATAATGTGTTTGAACCATTTGTTCAGGCCGGTTCCGCCGGACGGCGGAGGGTAACGGGGGGGCGTGGGTGTTGGCCTGGCAATCGTTAAAGATGTCTTTAACGCGCATAACGGCTGGGTGGAGGCGAATAATCATCCTTCGGGAAAGGGGGGGCTGTTTTATCTTGGGCTTACCCCCCCTTGAGAAGAATAGGGGGCAGTAATCATAAAGCCGGCTGTGTAAGTAAGGATAAACTGGCGATTCTATGCATCGAAGACAACACTGACTTAGCTCAATTGCTGCAGGCGATCTTTGAAAAGCTAGGCCATGAAGCCCATCTAGCTTATAACGGTGAGGATGGGCTCACAAAAGCGAAGGAGTTACTACCGAATATAATTTTCTGTGATGTGGGGGCTTGAGGATATTACAGGCTATGATGTGGCCAAACACGTCAGGAGCCATACAAAGCTAAACAACACTTTATTAGTGGCGCTTACCGGGTATGCTTCGAAACAAGATCAACTGCTTGCCAAACAAAGCGGATTCGACCTACATGTGGCTAAACCGTTTAAAATTGAAACAATCGAGCAGATTTTGGCGAGATACATGGATGCAAAAGGATAGTACAAACAAACCCATTCTGAGTAAAAACAAACTGGCCAAAAAGACGCCTCGCAAATAAATGCGGGGGTGTTTTACGTGTAATACATAGGGAGCAGAATAGGATCTTCGGTTGGGCGCAGCTTACCACCAAAAAGTGGGATTACTACCGAAGAAGGCATTGGGGGAGGACTTTCGGGTATTGGTGTTGAAATTTAAACTATTACAAAAACACGCGATGGCTTACGATATAAATCTAGTCGGTTGTGCGTGAGGACCGCCCTATATCAGAGTTCGTTGTGTTGGTCGTTCGTGGTAACGTTATCAACTTCTAGGACGTGAAATAATGAGACAGAGCCTACAACGCAAATTCGCCCCTGGCATGCGGGTGATCATTCGAGATGAAGAATGGCTGGTTAAAAAGGTGGAAACGAATAGTTTCGGCAATGCTACCATTCACGCCGTGGGTCTTTCGCCGTTGGTAAAGGATACGCAGGCGAAATTTTGGTGGATTTGGAAAACAAATTGAGATTGTTGATCCCAAAGAGACTCACTTCGTTGTGGATGATTCCGCTTTCTTCAATCGTTCCAGGCTTTTTATAGAAAGCCAATGGCGGCAGAAAGTCCCCCCCGCACACGACAATTTGCATATTGGGCACCGTGCCGCCATGAATTCGGTTCCGTTTCAGTTGGAGCCTGCTCAACTGGCCTTGCGGCAGACAAGGCAGCGCATTTTAATTGCAGATGCTGTGGGCTTAGGTAAGACTTTAGAAGCAGGAATCTTGATGAGTGAACTGATCGCTCGTGGGCGAGGTAAAAGGATCCTGGTTGTGACGGTCAAAAGCATGATGACGCAATTCCAAAAAGAAATGTGGAATCGGTTTACAATACCCTTGGTTCGTTTGGATTCCAGAAGAATACAGCGGATCAGGACCCAGATCCCATCTAATCATAACCCATTTATTATCATGATCGGACGATCGTTTCCATGGATACGCTGAAACGCGACGTAGAATACCGCACCCATCTGGAAAAGGCTTGGTGGGACATTATCGTCATCGATGAGGCCCATAATGTGGCAACTAGGGGGGGTAGTAAGCAGGCCCAACGGGCTAGGCTTGCTGAACTGCTTGCTGGGCGTTCTGACTCCTTAATTATGCTGTCCGCAACACCTCATGATGGGCGTGCTCGTAGTTTTGCATCTTTGATGAATATGCTTGATCCAACCGCGATCGCCAATCCTGATGAATACACCCAAGAGGACATTAAGGGCCTTTGTATCAGGCGTTTTAAGAAAGACGTGCAAGAACAGGTTCGAGGCGCCTTTCAGGAGCGTAGAACCTACATTGAAAGGTCAAAGGCTTCCGCCGCGGAAGAGGCGGCCTTTGCGGTTTTTGCCGAAATGCAACTGATTGCGGACGGGGGGGCAAGAAGGGGGGGTGGGATGAGGTTACTCAAAACGACTCTGGAGAAATCAATGTTTTCAAGCCCCGCCGCATGTATTAAAAGCATACGTGAGAGAATCAGGCGCATTGAAAAAAAATGCGGACAGCAAAGATTTAAAAGACATTGAAGCACTTACAGGCTTGAGGTTGGCGCTGGAGAAGATTTCGCCCGGGCAGTTCAGCCGCTACGCTAAACTAGTGCAATTGCTGCAATGCCCGCAATACGGTTGGGACAGGAATAATCCTGAAGATAGAGTTGTGATCTTCACTGAGCGCATCGAAACAATGAAATTCATCGCCGAAAACTTAATGCAAAATTTGGATTTACCCAAGGATGCGGTTCAGACCATGCACGGCGGATGAGTGACTTTGACCAACAACGCATCGTGGAGGATTTCGGCAGAAAGGAGGCACCCATTCGTGTCCTTGTTGCATCCGACGTTGCCTCGGAAGGGATTAACCTACACTATCAGTGCCACCGGCTGATTCATTTTGATATCCCTTGGTCCTTAATGGTGTTTCAACAACGCAACGGGCGCATTGACCGCTACGGGCAAGAGAAAAGCCCGGATATTCGCTACTTAATGACGGAGAGCGCTAACGATAAAATCAAAGGTGACTTACGCATCCTAGAAATTTTAATAGAAAAAGAGGAACAGGCCCGTCAGAACATAGGTGATCCTGCTATTCTCATGGGTGTCTTTGATCCGGATAAAGAGGTGGATTATACTGCCAAGGCCATAGAAGAAGGTGTTGATCCCAAATATTTTGCCAAACAGCTGGATGCAGCAGAGAAAGAATTTGATCCCCCCCTTGAATTATTGATGGCCGGGGGCGGCAGAAGAAGGCCAAAATGTCAAGTTAGAACCCCCCCTGGACACTTTATTTGATGATTTGGAATACCTAAAAAGGGCCCTTGATCAGATGAAACAGAGTGAAAATTATGGAGTCGAGGAAATCCGAGCGGGCCAAGGCTTGCAAATAGAATTAAACCCCGGTCTGGAGCAAAGCTGAGGGCTTATTTGCCGGATGAGGCCTTTCCGGAAGATAAGGTTTTGCGACTTAGTTCTGACAAGGAATTTTGTATGGAAGAAATGAAACGTAGCTTACAATTCGATCAGGTTGAATCTGCCTGGCCAAAAACCCAGTATTTGTGGGCCCTCCATCCGGTTTTTGAATGGGTTAACGATCAAGCAGGGTTATTATACGGCAGGCAGGAGGCGCCTTTAATCGGTTTGAGTAATGGGTTGCAGCCTGATGAATACTTATTCATCTTGACCGGAATTATTCCCAACCGTAAATCCACGCCCGTTGTGGATGAGTGGTTTGCCCTACACTTCAAGAATAAAGATTTCGTAGGAATACTCACCATGGACAGGCTTAAACAGATGACTAAACTGGATCTGGGTAACATTCCAAATCTAGATGCGATTACAGCTGATCAAATCAAAGAAGCACAAAAGTTGCTCGGCCAAGCGGTTGATCAGGGGGGGCTTGCTGTGATGAGGGAAAATATATAGAGTATAGGAAGAACATCGATCCTAAGATCAATGAGGAACTAGAAAAGCTCAGCCAATTGCAAGAACGCCATCGTCAACACTTGCTTGATACATTGGCTGCGCAACATAGGAGGCGTGAGCAGGCCTTGAGACGCGTTGACAAAATTTTCGAAGACTTTGTGGCCTGGGTACGAGAAACTTTAGAGATTGAAGATGAGCCTTATATTCGTGTGATAGGTGCAATTACGGGGGTGAGCCAATGAGTTTGGATTTAACCGGCATTGTCAACCGCAATGAATACTATACAAACCATTATTTCTCGGCTATTTTTGCTGACAACGCAAGGACTACAATCTCCGATTGGCGCCTTTTGGCCCGGGATAGCGACTTTCGGGCGCCCTGGTCCAGGTTGCGGGACGTAGGTACTAAGTACTATGTCTTACGGGATCAGTATTTAAGAAACGGTTCGGGTGACAGCAAAGCGGAGATTGTGCAAAACTTATCCGCGGAATTACTGTCCGCACTTGATTACGATCCTAATCAAAAGCCAGAAACGATCGAGATAGAAGAAGAGCTGACTATACCTGTTTATTTAGAAATGCAAAGAGCGAATAAGACGCCACTGCTGTGGGTGTTAGTGGCAGACGGCGGCGATAGTGAGGTTGATCTATTAAATCATGATCTTAGCTCAGTAACGCATCAAGAACAGACTGACAACGGCGGCGACTCAACTAACGAGGATCTGGTATCAAAAATATTCTTTGCCATGGACGAACCGCCGCGCTGGATTATATTAATAGGCATTAACCAAGTTATTCTACTAGATCGAAGCAAATGGAACGAAAAGCGCTATTTGCTTTTCGAACTTGATGATATTTTGGACGGCGAGAAGAGACCACATTGCAGGCGATGAGCGTTTTGCTGCACAAAGATAGCCTCTGTCCTGCAGAAGGGGGGCTAGCCTATTGGATCAACTGGGCGAAAACTCGCACAGGCATGCGATAGAAGTTTCGCAGGACCTCAAGTAGCTTTGCGCGAATGCATCGAACTGTTGGGCAATGAGGTGATCTACGATAAACGCACCAGGCTGAAAGAAGGGGGGGTTTTGATAGGCAGCTAGCGGATGATTTGACGGTAGAATGCTTGCGCTATATGTATCGGATTTGTTCATTCTATTTATTGAGGCCAGGCCCGAACTGGGTTATGCGCCCATTGATTCTCAGACCTACTTGCAGGGCTATTCACTTGAGGGGCTTCGTGATGTGGTGGGAAAAGTGCGAGAAGGTGACACCGAGGTAGATGACGGTTACTATTTGCACGAAAGCCTAAACAAACTGTTCGGTATTATCTATGAAGGCTATCCTAAACAAAGGGATTCCTTATTATTGCAAAAGGATGAAGAATCCCATCAAAATGTGTTTATAGTTGAGCCCCCCCTAAAGGCTCACATCTTTGATCCGGAAAAGACCCCCCCTCACATTAGCCGGGCCAAACTGCGCAATAGCACCCTGATTCGCATTATCGATTTGATGAGTATTTCTCGTGGTGGCAGGGGGGGCGGCAGAGGGCGGATCTCCTACGCTGCTTTGGGCATTAACCAAATGGGTGCCGTTTATGAGGCCCTGCTTAGTTACCGCGGTTTTTTTTGCTGAAGAGCGGTTGTACGAAGTGAAACGGGCAAGAGATACCTTTGATGAGCTCGATGTGGGCTATTTTGTCCCTGAAAAGAATTGGATCAATACACAGAGGATGAAAGGGTCCGTTATACGGAGGGGGGGCCCAATAAAGGCCAGCTGCGGGTTTACGAAAGGGGGGGTACCTTCATTTACAGGCTGGCCGGAAGAGAACGGGAGAAATCTGCTTCTTACTATACCCCGGAAGTGCTTACCCAGTGCCTTGTTAAATATGCCCTAAAGGAGCTATTAGAGGACAAACAGCTGATGAGATCTTGGAACTCAAGATCTGCGAGCCTGCCATGGGCAGCGCCGCCTTCCTGAACGAAGCGGTCAACCAACTGGCGGAGGCTTATCTCACTCTTAAACAAAAGAGACAGACATGCAGATCTCCCACGAAGATTGGCTGCAAGAACTGCAAAAAGTCAAAATGTATATTGCGGATCGCAACGTATATGGCATTGACCTCAACCCCCCCATTGCTGTAGAACTAGGGGAGGTCTCCTTGTGGTTGAATACGATCTACAAGGGAGCACACGTGCCCTGGTTTGGCACACAACTTGTTTGCGGCAACTCGCTCATTGGGGGGGCCAGGCGTCAAGTCTATGACAGCAAACGCTTAACAACTAAAACAAAAGCACAGCTGTGGTTTAACTTTGCACCTGAACGGGTGCCGACCGATGGTAAGAGAGATGCAGAAAACGAAATCTACCACTTCCTCCTAGGAGATCCCGGTATGTCTAGTTATAAGGATAGGGTGATCAAGCAACTTGAACCTGATGCCATCAAGGCCATCAACGCCTGGAATAAAGAATTCACAAAACCGCTCACAAAAGAAGAGGTACAAAGCCTTCAACGCTTGTCCGCAATCATTGATGATCTTTGGGAGAGGCAAATCAGGCTACGCCAAGAGGTCACCAAGGCAACCAGGGATCCTCTTACCATCTTTGGCCAGGCGGATAACGGTGATTACAGACCAACATCGATTAGGGAAAAAGACGATATTTATAGACATTTATATAAATCGGAGGAGATGGAAAACGCAGGGCCTTACGCTCGCCTTAAAGCCGCCATGGATTATTGGTGTGCCCTGTGGTTCTGGCCGATTGAGAAGGCAGAGCAACTGCCCACCAGAAGAGAATTCCTTCTGGAAATGTCACTAATTCTGGAAGGAGGCGTTGTATCAGTAAGCCAGATCCGCAAGGCAAGCTATTTGAGGACGATGCCTATGCGAGAATAATAGAAGTCTACGGTAATCACAGCCAGGTCAACCTAGATGCCCTCAGAAAGAACAACTCTCGCCTAAGATTAGTTAATAACATCGCCCAACGCCATCGTTTCTTCCACTGGGAGCTGGAGTTTGCGGATATTTTCGCTGAACGGGGTGGCTTTGATTTGATCTTGGGGGAACCCGCCTTGGATTAAAATCGAATGGAAGGAACAGGCTATCCTTTCGGACAGTCAACCCCCCCTTTATGCCGTCAAGAATTTTACCGCTACCCAGACGGCGAATATGCGAGGAGAGACGCTAAAGTTCCCCCCCGGTGTTTACAGATTATATTTGTCAGAGTATGTGGAGGCGGCCGGAACGCTGAATTTCCTGGATGCCTTCCAAAACTACCCAGATTTAAAAGGCGTTCAAACAAACTTGTACAAATGTTTCCTTCCACAGGCGTGGGACTATGGGGGGGCACAGGAAGGGGGGGTGTCCGCGTTTGTCCACCCCGAGGGGGGGTGTACGATGACCCTAGAGGTGGCGATTTCAGACAAAGATTATATCCGTTATTGAGACGGCACTACCAGTTCATTAACGAGCTAAAGCTATTTCCCGAGGTAGATCATCACGTGAAGTTTAGCTTAAATGTCTACGGTCAGGAAAAACTGAGGAATTCGATACGATCGCAAATCTATTTCCCCCCCGTCACCATAGATGAATGTTATGCGATGGCAACTACAGGGGATGTCCCGGGGATAAAGGACGAAAACAATAATTGGAATGTTGAGGGGGCATCGGGACAGGATTGTTCGAATTTATCAAGAGGATCTATTATTATTTGCAAATCTTTTCGATGCTATTGACCAATATATGCAAGCAAGGCTACCCGAAATACACGCACGTCAATTTGTGGATGTGCTACATTGTTTTGCCCAAATGAAAACGATCCGTGAGTTGGGAGACAAAATTTTTACAACGGTCATGTTTGAAGAGACTGGTGCCCAAAGTGCCGGACTAATTAAACGAGACGTTCGCTTTCCTGAAGGCCTGATTGATACAATCTATTCTGGTCCCCCCCATATCGCAATCGCGAACCCTGTTGTCAAAACGTCGCGTCGGATTTGCAGGATAAATAGTGACTACGACAATATTGATTTATTATCAATTGATGAGCGTTATTTACAAAGAATTAATTATACGCCTGCCTCCTCAGTTGAAGAATATTTTAGGCGAGTGCCCGAAGTCTCTGGGGGGGGCTTAAATATACCGATATGTATCGCCTTTTATCGCGCAAAATGCTCAATTTAAGCGGTGAACGAACGCTAGTTGGAGCGATTGTTCCCCCCCCAAAAACTGGACATATTCACGGGTTATTCGGTATTGCAATTCGCGAACTCCGGTTGTTGACCTTAATTGCAGGATCGTTTGCGTCAGTCGTTTATGATTTTTTTCATCAAAGTTGTAGGCAAGGCAAATCTGCAACTGGATAACGCAGGAAAACTGCCTTTGCTTGACGACACCCATGTCGCGGATCAGATCATCCACCGCTACTTACTTCTTGGATGCCTAACACGGCACTATGAACAGTTGTGGAGTGAAGTTTATAGTGACGACATTAGGATTGATGCTTGGGCTAAAGAGGATCCGCGGCTGAACCCGGGGCGTTTTACTGCCGCGGGCCCGGAGTGGACATGGGACACGCCCTTGCGAACAGATTACGAGCGGCGGCAGGCTTGGTGGAACTTGATGTTCTTACGGCAATGGGGGGGCTTGATCTGACCCTAGAGCAGTTGCAGACCATTTATAGGATCCAGTTTCCTGTTTTGCGGCAGTACGAGCAGGATACCTGGTATGACAGAAATGGACGTATCGTCTTTACCAACAATAAATCGCTGACAGGTGTGGGCTACACACGCCGCGAGTTTAACGAAATAAAAGACGCCCAAAGTGGTGTGTTCACCCAGACAATAACGGATGATACAAAACCGGGTGGGCCTGTTGAGAGAATAATTGAATATGTAGCACCCTTTGATCGCTGTGATCGGCAGGAAGACTACGAAACAGTGTGGGCCCATTTGTAGAAAGGTTAAAAATAGCCTAGGGAGAGGGAGAAATGATACCATCTGTCTTAGCCAAACAACTGAGGGTAGCTTTGGGGGGATTATTTGAAAACAACGTTCCCCCCATGACTAACCCTGTGTTTCGGGGGTTCCATCGAGCAGTTAATTGAAACGCCTGGTGGCCTGTTTCATGAACCTTATATCAACGTGCGCCTGCCGTTTAGGGTATCAGACGGGGGAGGAAAGTGATTTTCGCGCAGTCCGTTCCGACTATAAACCCTATGTTCATCAACAATTGGCTTACGATCGCCTCTTGGGAGAGGATGGCCGCTCCACAATAATAGCCACCGGTACCGGATCCGGTAAGACAGAGTGTTTTTTGTATCCCATTTTAGAATACTGCTATGCCCACCGGGGGGAGGCCGGCATCAAGCCTGATCATTTATCCCATGAATGCGTTAGCATCCGATCAGGCCAAACGCATGGCAGAATTGATTTATGATAGCCCCCCCGAACTAAGGGGGCAATGTAACTGCCGGCATGTATGTGGGCGGATATCAGGAGCATGCCTCCACAGGCATGACGAAAAATCAAATCATTACAGATCACGCAACTATGCTTGCCTCTCCGCCCGATATTTTGCTGACAAACTACAAAATGCTTGATTATTTACTGGTTAGGCCCAAAGATGCCCAGCTGTGGGCGGGAAATTCGCCCGAAACGCTTAAGTATATCGTAGTCGATGAATTGCACACTTTTGATGGGGGGGCGCAAGGGACTGATTTAGCCTGCTTACTTAGAAGGCTTAAGAGCCGTTTGTACATTCAACCAGGGTATCTGTGCTGTGTGGGCACATCCGCAACTCTAGGCGCGGAAAATAGCGGTGAACTGATCAGGGAATACGGTGAAAAAAATCTTCGGTGAGCCGTTTGAAAAAGACTCGGTAATCACAGAAGATCGTCTTTCGGCTGCGGAATTTTTCGCTACACACGAGATTGTGGATTATACGTTACCGAGTGTTGAGGACGGGGGGGATGCCCTAGAAGAATGCATCGGAGAAGAAGAAAAACCGGGTTTTTACTGCGCGCATGCGAAAGCTGGCTGCAGGAGCCTTTCGATGAAGAGGCCCTCTTAAGCGATGCAGGACGTGTTGCTCTAGCTGAGGCACTGATGGGGCATAGCTTCATGCATAGTTTGATGAAAGTAATTGAATCCAAATTCATCCAACCGACCGAAATCATTGCCGCTTTGACCGAACAATATGTGCAGTTGGTGGAATTTAGAGAACCCACCATCATCGTTGATTCTTTTTAGCTTTAATCTCACATGCTCGGTCCTTTGATAGTAAAGGGGGGAACTTAGGCCATTTTTGCACGTCCAGGTTCAGGTTTGGTTGCGTGAACTGAGAAGATTATTGCTAAGGTGGCCCCCGGGGGGGACATCACTTTTGCCCTTGCTTCGGATCTTAATGATCAACAGATCAAACAATACCTGCCGGTTGTCAATTGCCGCGATTGCGGTGAAACTGGTTGGGTTACTTTCCGCGCCGAAGAAACGGGAAGTTTGGCAATTGGTGATTTGGCCAAATTTTACAACCTGTACTTTAGGCAAGATGGACGGGTGCAAATGGTCTTCCCCCTATGGGGGGGATTCAGGTGATAGCCTGTTCGATGGCTCTCGGGCCAGGGTGCGCCTCTGCCCCCACTGCTTGAAAATGCAATCAGAGGATCGGGGGGGCGAAGAATGCACCGACTGCCATAAACCTACCATGCAGGCTTGGGTACCATTGCATCTTGAGACGTCCGGGTCCGCTGAACGAAAACATTATGTTTGCCCTAGTTGTGGGAGCACAGGTGGCCTTTCCATAATGGGCCTACAGGCGGTAACAGCCATTAGCGCCCTACTCTCGCAACTTTATTCTTCGCATTACAACGATGACAAGAAACTTCTTGCCTTCTCCGATAATGTGCAGGACGCGGCACATAGGGCAGGATTTTTTTAATTCAAGGACTTGGCGCTTTACCTTGCGCTCTGCCATGCAGCAATTTGCCCTAAATGGAGGAAGCGGGCTTTCTTTGGCTGAATTCGCCGCGGAGTTTCCTGGTTATCTGCAGCAAAAACTCGACCGTGAGCAGTTCGCAGGCACTTTTGTGCCGCCCAATTTGACCTGGATGCGCGCCTTCGAAAAAAATGAGGGAAACGGGGGGGACCTTGGGCTCCGATTCGGATGCGGCCAGTTTCATGCACTTTCTAGAGAAGCGTTTAGAATACGAGGTTTTTCTTGAATTTGGCCTTGAAAGCAGGTGGGGGGGTAGAACATTAGAGAAATCGGGCAGTTCCACCTTGGGCTTGGATCAATCCCGGTTGAATCCGGTGATGCCGAGGTTGCTTGAGAGATTGAGGAACGAGGTCGGGGGGGAACTGCGTCACATAAATGATTTAGACTTGCGGCGAATTGTTGCGGGATGGCTTTACCGTTTTCGAATTAACGGTGCCATAAACATTCCCCCCCTTTACGATGAGTTTATTTTTAGCGGAGCCAACACCTATCTTATTTCCAATAGCCGCATTCGATGGTTGCCGGGAACGCGAAAGGCACCAAAATTTGTGGCCGTAAATACCCAATGGAGCGGATCCTTCGATATTTTGCGAAGTGGCTCTTGGTATGATCGCTGGCTAACAAAACACATTGAAGCGCAAGCACTTAGCGGACCGCAATTTTTTTGCGGATGCTGCCCAAATTATGCTCGAGGAACTACGAAATCACGGCATTATCATGGAAGCCCGCGGGCCAAGGGGGGGCATGCAAGTCTGGGGGGACTCAACCCGCAAGCGCTGCAGATTAGCACCAACGTGGCCCAAATCGTCTGTGCCAAGTGTGGCAACAGCATCTCAGTTGCTAAAGAGGATATAGAATTCTGGCATGATGGGTTTTGCCTGCGGGATG
>JMBX01000224.1_pt1 | contig 15377 bp, 18 predicted proteins | sample 616521 | NCBI WGS metagenome assembly JMBX01 (sample SAMN02727906, study PRJNA239997) | anaerobic digester metagenome | biome: anaerobic digester; isolation source: mesophilic anaerobic digester inoculated with municipal waste water sludge... | place: Germany: Bielefeld University, CeBiTec ...
GGGTCGGGCACGTCCACCACAGCGGTATGGACTTGCATATGTCCACCGAGGTTATCAGTGGGGGGGATATTGGCGTTGGTTAAGGCATTAAAAAGTGTTGTCTTGCCACTTTGGGGGGCAGTCCTATAATTCCAAGTTGCATGTAACTCCAATTCGTCAGCAGACCAGGCTGCTAAAGTTCAATCATAATGTTTCGATTATACCCCCCCAGCGCAGGCACAGACGCGAAAAAGAGAAACAAGCAAGTTCTACGCGAAACATCCAGCAAATCATGAAATGAGCCACCGAATTTTTCGGAAACATTTTCATATAAGGTATAATTTACCCAGAGGAAATAAAGAAGAATATGGCTATCCTTAAACCGAATGCTTTCGAGTTCTTTTCACACAGTGCAGAGCAAACCCGTCGCCTGGGCGTGCGTTTGGGCGCGATGTTGCCGGTGGGCACGGTTATTTGCCTTGAAGGGGGGGATTTGGGTTCGGGTAAAACCACACTGGTGCAGGGTATCGCCCAGGGCTGGGGGGGCTCAACTGACCGCGTTACCAGCCCCACTTTCGTCATTCTCAATCAATACCGCCGTCCGAACGGTATGCAGCTTTTCACGCCGACGCTTATCGCCTGGCTGAGAACGACCCGTTTGATTTGGCCATTCTCGACCTTGAACAGGCCCTTGAAAATGGGGGGTGTTGATTGTGGAATGGGCGGACCGACTCAGGAACTCTCTGCCCAAAGAGCACATTTGGATTGAAATGCAATGGATGGGGCCTAATTCACGTCATTTTATTTTGACCCCCCCGAAGGTAAGCAGAATACGCAAATCCTAAAAGACCTGCAACTTGCGATATACGGAGTGTAAGCATGTTATTAGCAATTGATACATCAACAGACTGGACCGGCATCGCACTTTTTGATGGCACACAAATCCTTGCCGAGCAAATCTGGCGTGGAAAACATTATCAGAGTGTAGAACTTGTGCCGGCAATCCAAAGAATGTTTAGCAAATCGAACGTTACGCCAGCGCAGCTTAGCGGTGTTGGCGTGGCTACTGGCCCGGGTTCATTCACCGGCTTGCGCATTGGTATGAGCGTTGCCAAAGGCTTCGCGCTGGCATGCAAGTTGCCTGTCGTGGGTATTCCTTCTTTGGATGTGCTTTGCGCTGCTCAGCCTGGACTAAGACGCCCCCCCATGATAGCGATGATTGAACTGGGCAGGGGGGGCGCTTTGCCTGGATTCGTTATGTCTATAAAACCGCGCCTGGCAAGCTGAGCATGATATTCAGCTGGGCGATGCCAAAGCCATCGCAGCTACTATCAAATCGCCGATTTATGTTGTGGGGGACCTGAACGCTGAAACGCGACAAATCCTGGGGCGTAAATGGAAAACGACGCAACTGGCGAGCGCGGCTGCATGTGTGCGCCGGCCAGCGGTTTTGGCTGAACTGGCATGGCAGAAAATCAAAGCGGGTCAGGAAGACGATCCCGCCCTTCTTTCGCCAATCTATGTGCATACGCTTAGCAATGTCCCTAATGTATGAGTCAAAACTCCAAGACTGAAGACATCATTGTCAGAAAAATGGTGCATGCTGATCTGGCACAGGTTGAAGCGCACGAAAAAGCCAACTTTAGTCAGCCCTGGCCGAGTGGTTCGTTTGCCTATGAGCTGCGCCAGGATTCTTACAGTATCCCCTTGGTTGCTGTTGATACCACCCAGGCGGAAAATGCGAATATTATCGGCGTGCTTGTGGCCTGGCGTCTTGCGGACAGTCTCGAAATTGCCACCATTTCAGTCGCTAAGGCATATCGCCATTTGGGGGGGATAGCGCGCAGTCTTTGGCACAGGCAATTTGCATGTCCGAAGAGCATGGCATTACAGAAGTGATTTGGAAGTCCGCGCGAGTAACCGTGACGCGCTGCGTCTTTATCTGGGTCTTGGATTTGAAGTGGTCGGCATTCGTCCGGGCTATTATCAGGACAATAATGAAGACGCTTTGCTTTTAACCTTAAAACCAATCGATTTTGAGAAAATAGGGAACTTAATCGGTTTGAATTACGTCTAATATAGTGGACAATGGTGTAGAATCCATTACTGGAGCATTTAATGCCTGATAAAAAGACCGTTTGGATAGTATACGTGAAGAATTGCGTCACTGCCGGCAATGTGCATTGGCTAGAGGGCGACGTAACGTTGTGCCGGGTGAAGGCCCGCATCACGTTCAAGTGATGTTTATCGGCGAAGGTCCCGGACGGAACGAAGATCAACAAGGCAAGCCCTTCGTGGGGGGGCAGGCTGGCGCGGTGTTGGATGAATTGCTGGCTGCGGCTGGACTAAACGCGAAGAGGTATTCATCGCGAATGTCATCAAATGTCGTCCGCCCAACAACCGCGACCCCCCCTTACCCGAGGAAATTAGCGCCTGTCGCCACTGGCTTGACGAGCAAATAAACCTTTTAGACCCGAAAATCATTGTGACCCTGGGGCGTTTTTCGATGGCGCGCTTTATCGAACGCGCGCATTGGGCGGATTCACGGGCAAGCCTTTGAAATTGAAGGTCGAAAAGTGGTTACCATGTATCACCCTGCCGCGTCTTTGCATAATCCAGCCTTAAAAAAAACACTATGTTGGCTGATTTTGCCAAATTAGGCGGTATAATCAAGAAACTGTCGCCAACGCCAAATTCAGTACCCGCGACAGTTGAAGTAAAAAGTCCCCCCGGAGAACACAGAAGAAGAACCTGATGCGCCTGTCCAATTAACTTTGTTTTAAGAAAAGCTACGAGGTACTATGATTAAAGAAGAACTAATCCATCTTATCCAACAACGCAGAGCTAATGTCGCCGTTTTGGGGCTAGGTTATGTGGGTTTGCCTTTGGCACTTACCTTTGCAAAAGCAGGCTTTTATGTGATAGGCATTGACCCCCGATGAGGATAAGATTGAACAGCTTAACGAACGTCAAAGCTATATTACTGATGTGAGCAATGCAGAATTGCGCAAACAGATTGATTCCGGCCGTTTTCGCGCGACTAGCGATTACTCGGTTTGTCCGAAATAGACGCTGTTTCTATTTCGGTACCGACACCACTTCGTAAAACAGGCGATCCGGATATGTCCTTTATCGCCAAGGCTAGTCAGCAGATCGCCCCCCCATATTTGCATCGTGGAATGGTTATCGTGCTTGAATCCAGTACCTATCCCGGCACGACCCGCGAACTGGTTTTGAGTAATCTCACGGAACACAGCGATCTCAAAGTAGGTGAAGATTTCTTCCTGGCATTCTCGCCTGAGCGGGTTGATCCAGGTCGGAAAGATTACACGACTTACAATACGCCAAAAGTTGTAGGCGGAATCACTAAAAACTGTACTGAGGTGGCTGCCGCATGGTATGGGCAAGCCCTGGAAACCGTTGTTCCGGTCTCCACTGCTGAAGTGGCAGAAATGACTAAACTCCTTGAAAACACCTTCCGCATGATTAATATTTCGATGATTAACGAAATGGCAATCATGTGTGACCGCATGAATATTGACGTGTGGGAAGTGGTTGATGCCGCCGCGACGAAACCTTTTGGTTTTATGAAATTTACCCCCCCGGACCTGGGCTTGGTGGGCACTGTATCCCGGTAGACCCCCCCATGTATCTGTCATGGAAGATGAAGACGCTCAACTACACCGCGCGTTTCATTGATTTGGCCAGTCAAATCGACAGTAATATGTCACGCTATGTGGTTGGAAAAATCCAGGACTCACTCAACCGCTTCAAAACCACTTAAAGGCAGCACCATTTTGTTGATGGGTATTGCCTACAAACCCGATATCAACGACCTGCGCGAATCGCCGGCTTTGGATATTATCCATCTTTTGCTTGATAAGGGCGCCATTGTGGGCTATCACGATCCGTTTATCCCTGAATTACATGAAGCCGGGCTGAATATGGCATCGGAAACGGAACTCGTTGCCGCAGTTGAAAAAGCCGACATGGTGGCGATTATCACCAATCACAGCAAAGTTGATTACAAGATGATTTATGAAAAAGCGCAACTCATCTTTGACGCGCGCAATGCCCTAAAAGACATCGCCCCTGCTGAAGATATCAAGGTGGTTAAACTCTAATGGGTGTTTACATCGTTACAGGTACAGCTGGCTTTATTGGTTCGCGGGTCAGCGCGCGTTTGCTGGACGAAGGCCATGTGGTTTGGGGTGTGGATAATCTTAATCATGTATATGACGTGCGCATCAAAGAGCATCGTTTGGAGCAACTCCTGGGACGGGAAGGCTTCCACTTTTTACAGGAAGATATTTCACAACGCGCTTTTATTGATACTTTGGCCAAACACGCCCCCCACAAGCGGATGCGGTCATCAATTTAGCCGCCATCGCGGGTGTGCGTGCCAGCACAACCGACCCGTGGAGTTATCTTGAAGCGAACACACTGGGCGCGCTGAATACCCTGGAATATGCCCGTCATCAAAAGGTGCCCAAGTATATATTGGCATCGACATCGAGCCTTTACGGTGATGACAATAAGCCACCCCCCCACAGCGAAACTGCGTCTACCGACCATCCCCCCCTGGCACCTTACGCTGCCAGTAAAAAAAAGGGGCTGAAGCCTTTGCTTACAGCTACCATCATCTTTACGGTTTGGACGTGACCGTTTTGCGTTATTTTACTGTTTATGGGCCGGCTGGCAGACCAGATATGGTGATGTTCAGGTTCTGTCAATGGATTGCTGAAGGTAAAAAGGTGACAATAACGGGTAATGGCGAGCAGTCGCGTGGCTTTACTTATGTGGATGATATCGTTAGTGGCACTTTGCTGGCACTTAAGCCGCTTGGCTTTGATGTTTTCAACCTGGGTGGGCATGAAGTTGTTACCATTAACGAACTTTTAGCCATGTTTGAAGAACGCCTGGGTAAAAAAAGCGGTTGTGGAATATATTCCCAGTCACCGCGCGGATGTTTTTGAGAACTTAGCTGATGTGAGCAAAGCGCGTAAAGACTTGGGCTGGGAGCCAAAAGTGAGCCTGAGCGAAGGTATCGACGCTATGGTGGATTGGTATCTCACCCATCGCGACTGGGCGAAGGATATCGAAACACCATATTAATGCTGGGCGCGCGTCAGGACTGCAATAAGGTTCTCTCTTGATTTACAGCCCCCCCTGATGTGCTGAAATTTCAAGTATCCAAGACCTGATATAATTCACATCGTATGTCTATGAAACGAAACATTAACACAAAGCGCTTGCGCAGACAACTGGCGCCCCCCCGTCCCCCCCTTTGGCAAAGGCCTTGGGTTTGGATTGTGGGATTCGTCGTTCTTGTCTTGTTGGCAGTGCTTGTTTACCAAATACCCTCAGTTAACAATCGCGCATATTTCCATCTTGCGCGTATCAAAGCGCGTATTCATTATTTCTTTAATCCACCGGACAAGCAGGTTTTTAAGCCGAGTGATCAAAACGTACTTTCAGACGAAGCTATTGCCAATTTAACCGCTATGGCACCAACGGCTACACCGATGCCTGCTGAAACGTCCGTGCCACTGGCGCTTATTGAGAATACACCAACACCAACCATCGTGCCCACGAATACGCCCGTACCGACACCCCCCCTGCCAAAGAAAGTGTTGCTTGAAGGCATAGAACCTGAAAAACAAGGCTTTAATAACTGTGGGCCATCCAACCTTTCAATGGCGCTTGGCTTTTGGGGGGGTTGGGAAGGTGACCAGTATGTAACTGAAAAGTGCTTAAGCCTTTCAGGCAGGACGCAATGTGATGCCTTATGAAATGCTGAGCTATGTGCATTTGGAAACCGAACTAGGCGCGATTGTGCGCTATGGGGGGGGTAATTTGGAGCTGGTGAAAGAGCTTGTGGCGAATGGCTTTCCGGTTGTCATTGAAAGGGGGGCATGGACGACCCCCCGCGAAGGCTGGATGGGCCACTATGGCATCATCGCTGGTTATGATGACGAAAAACAAGAAGTGACCATTCCGGACTCTTATTTGGGTTGGATTCAGATGAGCTATGAAGACATCGAAATGTACTGGGCACAATTCGATGATATTTACATGGTTATTTTCCCTTACGAGCGTGAACAAGAGGTGCACGCGATTTTAGGACAGCAAATGGATGACGCATACAACAAACAGTATGCATTAGATCAGGTTACCGCGCGGCTTTATACCACCAAGGGGGGGCGCGACTTGTTTTTGCCTGGTATAGCCGGGGGGGTTCGATTATGGTCGAAATGCAAGACTTTTGGGGGGGTGCCGCCGAATCTTACGACCGGGCTTTTGAAGTCTACGAAAAACTTCCAGAGGAGGAACGTCCCTGGCGTGTAACCTGGTATCAAACAGGCCCCTTGTTCGCCTATTACTATATGGGGGGGCGGTATAACGACGTCTACAACCTGGCAAAAGCGACAATTGACCAATCGCCAGAGCCAGCTATTCCTGAATCCTGGGTGTGGCTGGGTCGGGCTGAGTTGAAGCGTGGCAATCGCCCGCAAGCTGTCTGGGCTTTTAGACAGGCGCTTAAATGGCATCCGGGCTGGTGGGTAGCTGAAAACGAACTCATCGCTTTGGGTGAGCCGATAGATTAACTTAAAGAGTGCTGCCTGGTGCTTGTGAAACTTTGCTTGGCTAATCTTAAAAAAAAGCAGCAAAAAAATGGCTTTCTCGAACTATGGTATATATTAATTTATGATGAAGAAAAAGTATCTGGCATTATCCGTAATATTATTGCTCGCGCTGTTTCTAAATCCTATGGCACAGCCACAACTGACTGAAGCAAAAAGTTCACAACGCCCACAGCAACAACAAGTGACCGCGTATGATTTAATTTCAGCAATGAACGTTTTGCGCATGTCAATAGGAAATAATGGTTTGATAATGGATGACACGATTAACGCTGTGGCGCAAACTACGGCACAGATCATGGCGGACCAAAACTTAAGCTGGCATATTGGCAATGTGGGGGGGCAGAATACAAGCTGCTGGTTATGGTGCCGGGCAGAGAATTTTGCCACAGAGAACTTTGCGATGGGCATCAATCTTTCGATTGATCAAATTATGGTGATGTGGAATGACCCGGACCATATGTTGCCGGCGACCAACCCGCATTATTGTCATGTGGGCGCGGGTGTGGCAACAGCATCAAATGGTTTTACCTATTATGTCTTACAGGCGGCTTATATCGCAGGGCAACCATGCGAAGGTCGTCCGCCCGGAAACCCGGGTGATCCTGGCACAGGGCAGCCTGTTATTCCGGGTGTTGTCACACCGGTCGAGCTGGCAGAAATGGATGAAAACGGCATTTACACACATCTGGTCATGCCTGGGCAGAGTTTTGGGCGATTGCCGTGGCGTATCAGGTGACGATAAAGGACATCCTGGCCTGGAATAATCTTACAGAGTCTTATAAACTGCAAATTGGTGACAAGTTGATTATTTTGAGCCCTAAAGCTAAAGCTTATGTGCCACCACCAAAACTGGGTGAGGTAGAAGTGAGCCCACCAGCTGCGGATGGGTCGATTACTCACGTTGTAAAACCCTATGAGAATTTAAGTAAAATCGCTGCAGCCTATGGCGTTACTGTGAAGCGCATTACCGAACTTAATGGCATCAAAGAAACCACACCTTTGGGAATTGGCTGGGAGTTGCTGATTGCGCCGAGTAATCACACGCCAACGCCAACCGAACGCCCGCTAACCCCCCCAATAGAGATGCTTACTCCCGCAGCGATGGCAAGTATTACCACATCGTGCGTGAAGCAGAACCTGAACTGGATAGCCGATTATTATGGCGTGAATCTGGCAGATTTACTCGCGTGGAACAATTTAAAAGAGACTTCAGTCATTTACCCGGGTGATAAGTTGCTGCTTAATGTAACCCCCCCACCCCCCCCACAATAACCCCCCCAACTTTTACGCCTCTTACGCCGAGTCCCACGGCAACCATGACGCCAACAGCGACGAATACGCTAATTCCCAGTGCGACCCCCCCATTCAAACACTTGCGGAGTCATCCGAAGTGAGAGAAGTGAATGGCACAGGTGTTGGCAAGATCCTGTTACCAGTTTTCGCAGGCATTGCTGTGATTGTGGCGATAACTTTGTTTTTGAGATATAGACGCGGACAAAAACGCGAAGAGTAAATTATTAGCGCTCTCCGTGTATTTTTAAAAAGCGGGTTTATTTAATTAGGCTTGTTTCTCAATTTGCTTATATGCTTTTTGATAAACGTAATATTCTTGTTCAATGTTTGGAATAAGCGTGCTTTTACGAATGTTGCTTTTTATTCGATTTAAATCGCTCGGTTTGTCAAGTATTTTTTTGCATAATATCTCGCAAAGCGTCTACATTACCAGCCGGGAATTTGTAGCTGTTTTCTCCGTGAAGGACTTTCTCAGTCATCCCGCCCAGGTCTGAAACAATGACTGGTATTTCTGCAGAGAGTGCTTCGTGAACGACAAAGGAGTAGGTTTCGTAAACAAGGGATGGCACAATCAAGACATCAATGTCGTTTAAAACTTTGGCAAGGTTTTCTGCCATAAATGCCCCCTTTAAAAGAAACCTTACTTTTCCTAGCCAAGGATTTGAGCCAATCCGTGTAACTTTTTTTCGCCAACCCCAAAGATGTCTAACTCGGCATGCTCGGTTTTGAGTGTCTCAAAGGCTTGAATAGCGAGATGGGTACCTTTGTGCGAAATTAGTGTGCTAATACTGGCGAATTTCAATGAATCATGATCGTCATAAGTTTTGTAGTTGGGTTGGATAGTACTTTGGCGTATGCCGTGGTTATTGACGGTGACCTTGATGCCATTCATCTCGGATTCAATCATGTTTGCGACAAACGTTGAAGGTACAAAGATTTCTTTCGCGCCTGATAAAACACGCTTAGTACTATCGAGTCGCTCTTTAATAAACTGGGACGTAAACTTTGAACAGTAACGCGCACAAGCTTCGCCACCGTTGGGCCCGTTGCACAGGCTACCCATGGTGGGGGGGCCAGAGTATTAAGCGGGCAAATTGTGAAAAATCGGTTAAGGTCAGGATGTAAGGAATTTCCAATTCCAAAGCTGCCTGGGCGAAGGGAAAAACGCGCATCAAGTGACCAATGTGTAGAAGATTCGGTTTTTCTCTTTGCAGAATTTTCCTGGCGAAGGAAAGTCCAACTGGGTTCTCCGTTGCGAAATTGATATCAAAAGCTTGCTGATCATATTTGAAAGCTAAAATGGGCAAACTCTTATAAAAGTATTCTTCGTAAGAAACGCCATCAGACTTCTTTTCATTATGACTAAACTCGCCAAGTCTGTAAGTAACAACTTTTACTTTATTGGCATTGAGTTGTGCCATTGTGGCTATGTTGTAGATGAATTTTTCAGTACCAGCCTGGTATTCCGGGTAAACTGATGGAGAGCATAGAGTATTTTCATCAAACACCTGCCATAAGGGTTTTGTGCAATGCGTCCATGTCGATGCTTTCATCACCGGTTCGGTTTTTTGCGCAATAAGCTAAATGCGCTCCGACGACAATTGAAAAAGCTTTATAGAGACAGCTAATGATTTCGCTCATCAACTGCTCATTGATTGTCTCGTATGCGGTCTTAAGATAAGACGCGGTGATATTGACATAGCCAAAATATGCCTGAAGCAGGAAGCCATTATAAGGTTTACCTTTCAAGGTAAAGCCATGCTGCCCGATGATGGTTTCGAAAAAGCTGAGCGCTTTTGTGTCAAGATGTGTTGTGGGTGTTTTAGGTAAATCTTCAGGATACTTTCTTGAGAGTTGTTGGCTGAATTGATTTTCAATAAAGCCGGCGAAAAATCAGGACTAATCGGAAAAGGCACTGTTGTAAGCTTTTCTGTAAGTTCAGCTAAGAATCTGAACACAAAGGCGATGTCCGGTACGAAAGATTCGATATGGAGTTTAGGGACTTCAAAATCGCTAAATATATCAGACAAGAACTGGTTATCAACATATCCGCGTTTCAGGAAATAATACGCTGGACGATTGTGCGAGTGGATGATGCGGGTTGTACCGAGAAAAGCCAGTTTGTAACCATCTTTGATGAGCCTGATGCCAAGGTCAATATCTTCGGCGTAGTTTAGCCGATATTGGTATTGTTCAAAAAGTTCGCGCGAAATCAGGTTAGCGAGGTCCGAAAGTTGTCCGTTCTGCCTTAAACTAATGTGATTTTGCACCTTAGGCAGGCTAAAGATGCGGTCTGCGTTTTGAACTTCAAGAAAGTTGTAATGGTTCCAACAAATTTGCCGGTAGAAAAGATCAGCATCTTCTCTGGGGGGGTTTCAGCGCATGAAACAGCCGCGACCTGGTTATCGCTTAGTACGGTGAACATTTCATGGAGCCAGGTGTCCGAAGGTGGCAGGGCGTCCTGGACAGTGAACAGCAGGAAGTCGCCACTGGCATGCTTGGCACCCAGGTTGCGTGCATAGGAATGTGAGAATTCTTCAGGTTTTATTTGGATGACTTTGGCGTTGAATCGTTTTGCGAAGTCAAGGGTTCGGTCTGTGCTGCCGGAGTCAACAATAATAATTTCGATATCCTTAAACCCTTTTTGCGCTTTGAGTACTTTAAGTAAAAACTGGAACTCATCGCCAGCGTTCAGGCAAGGAATAATGACCGAGATACTGACATCATAGGGCTCAACGGTGCTTCTTCTGGGTTTAAGTGGGATGAATTGCTTGTCAGCATCCAGCAGTTTCACCGGATTGCTCCCGCGCAAGCCAAGAAAGATTGGCCTGGAAAAAAAATCTTGTTGAGCACTTTGTTGAAAAAACTTTTTAGGCCGTAAGCCTTGATGTAGTTGATCGCAAACTGAAAATTCCTGTAGGATAAAAGCGGGGGGGTTTTCTTAAAGGGCTTGGCTTTCATTGAAAATCGCCACATCTCGTTTGGGTCTGGCAAAGCTTTTCGGCCTTCTTTCTTCCCTTTTCTGAGATAGTGAATGAGCGGGTTCTCGTTTTCTTTGAGAACGTCCGCGTTTACAGTCGCGTAATACTTCGTGTCAAAGTGTGCGGAAGGGTTATAACCTTTTTGCCAACCGGTTTCCAAAAAGTGTTTTAGCGGGTCAATATCGAGCTTTTTTTAAGTCTGGGTTTGCATCCAAATAATATTGCGCGTCAAACAAACCGCTATTATTGACCAGATTCCGCTTGCTTTGAAATAGTTTCATCTTTTACTTTTACACCTAAGGGTCTTGATGTTTAGGCTTGTTTAGATAGGCTATGATTTCCTGTAGCCTTGTTTCAAAGCTTTCCAAACCATGTCGGTCTTCAACAAAACTTAAGCCATTGTCGGATAGCTTTGTCCAAAGAGTTTTGTCTGTATAAGCCTTATAGACGAGATCCGCAAAGATCTGCGGGTCATCACTTTGCAGGATGTTTTCTCCATCGGTCAAATTCATACCTTCCGTGGCCACAGAACTGGCGACACAAGGCAGACCGTAGCTTAGGCTGGAGACAACTTTGCCTTTGATGCCAGCCCCCCCAAACCGGAGTGGCGCGATAGACAGGCGGACATTGTCAAAAACATCGCCAAGATCTTCCACGAAGCCAACCAACTCAACACTTGGGGGGGAGGCATATTGTGAAAAACTCTCAGGCATATTGCTGCCCACAATTTTGAATTTCACTCCGGGCAGTTTGCTTTCGATTAAATGCCAAACTTCTTTCACAAAATAATCAATCGCGTCGATGTTGGGGGGGGATGTAAATACCCTCCGACAAAGGCAATATCTTTACGGCGGTCAAAACCAATTTTTCTGCCGGGAATTTCGCGTGGCAAGGGCATGACACGCGTTACAAGATTAGGATAAAGCTCAGCTAAAAGACTCCGTTCATACTCACTCACCAGTATGGATAAGTTAGCTCTTTCCATTAAACCAACTTCTAAGGTTTCAATTTTCTTGATAGCTTCATGGTCTATATCGGCATTATCGCTAGCCAGGGCTGCCGCACGTTTCTCCCGCAGGAAGTGAAGATCAACCGTATTAAAAACAACCTTAGCCTGAGGGCAATGTTGCTTTATGGTGTTCATAAATATATCAGCAATCGGAGCTCGAAACACCATCACATATTGAAAGGTTTTACCATAAGCTTCCAGATATGAATCGAGATGTCCGACATAAGGCGGATAGAGACATTGGATTCCCTGACTTTGCAGGTCGGTAACGTATTTATCGATAACTTCGGAGTCGTGTGCTGAGTAGAACACCACATCAAAACCCATTTTGCGAAATGACAGGAGATAGTTATAGGTGTCGATGGAGCCTGAATCCGAGTCGGGTTTTGGCGTGAGATGGTCAATCAGCAAAATACGAGGCTTTTCCTGGTGGTTGAGCTCATACCATTGTGGCGCCTGAGGCGCTTTGTGATTATTTAGAACAGTTTCCCATTTGCTCAAGAATTTTTCTTTGTTTATGACCTGGTTTTGTTTCGCGCCGCTTGTAAGGTCTGTGCCTGAACTAACGCCTTCAAGGTGGATGACTTTTGAAAGGGGGGTTGAACGAGAACTTTATAGCCTGCTTCACGCACACGAAATGCCAAATCGGTGTCTTCATAATAAGCTGGCGCGAAATACGGGTCAAAACCGTTTAATTCCTGCCACAGTGATAATGGCAGGAAGATAGCCGCACCAGAGCAATAGTCCGTTTCGCGAAGATAGCAATATTCTGGTCTTTGTGGGTCATCATTGCGGCCATAATTTAAGCCACTGGCATTGTTCCAAATCATTCCGCCAGCTTCCTGCAAGGAGCCGTCCGGATAATAGAGTTTCGAACCAACCAAACCCGCCTTTGCTTCATGTTTGAAGGTGCTGATGATGCTTTCAATCCAGCCAGGCATAACAATCGTATCGTTATTTAAGAAACAAATGTAATTGCCACTGGCTTCTTTTGCTGCTTTATTGCAACTGTGTAGGAAGCCGAGATTTTCTTCATTCCGAATATAGGTGATGTTCTTTAATGGCTCTAAGATAGTTTGAGTGAGATCAGACGAAGAGTCGTCAATGACAATGATATCCAGTTCGTAACCATCATGGGCGATAGCCAAAGACTTTAAGCAATCGAGTGTTTTCTCGAAATGATTGTAAACGGGGATGATTATCGATACTTTATCAACAGAATTTATTTTTTTTGCTTTGTCTTAAACAACAAAATATCCAGGTTTTGAATTAGGATATTCAAATCTTTTTTTTATCAGAAAGTTGCGAAAGGTCAGTGATGACAGGCGCGTGAGAGCGAATAAACTCTACGTGCTTTGGTATGCTTAAATCTTTTCTTCAAAGCCAAGCTCAAAATCAGGCTTACCTTTTTTTTGACGTAATCGACGATGGGGTTGATATCAAGTTCAATTAACTCGGGATATCGTTTGAGATAGCGTTTCAGGTTGAATTTTGCTGAAGGGTTACGCTTCTCTTTCCAGCCATGGTTGATAAAGTGTGTTAGCGGGTCAATTTTAGCGTCGCGAATATCGGGGGGGTTCTGTAAGAGATAATACTTAGCGTCGAAAAGACCGGAATTAATAATGATATTCTTTGTGCTTGATGAGACTAATTTTCTTTTGAATGAAGACAGAATTTCCCTGGCTTTTCTAACAGGGCTTGTTATTTTCCAGGAAGTGCTTGAATATAGTTCTTGAAGCTGATGATGACTATAAACTAACGATGAATTTAAGGACTGTATTTCTTTAAGTTGTCTTGCGTTATTTTCTCGCAAGATTGAAATTTGTTTTTCCTTGGTCCAAGCATATTCATTTAGTTGGACGTTGATGTTCTCTAAGGTGTCAACAAGTACAGACATGTTTTCTGTCTTGTTTTGACTGTTATTAATGATCGTTTTATAAGTATCAACCCATCGGTAACTGTTGTTAGACAATAAGTGAGTTGACTTAATCTGCTCCTGAGCTTGCAAAGCTAATTGTTGTCTGAGCTGGTAGTCTAATATCAGTTTCTTAAGGTTTTCAACCCAACTTTCAAATGTGTTTTCAGATAAAAGTCCTGTTTCGCCATGACGAACAATGCCTTTATATGGCTTTACATTGCTGTAGACTCCGGGAAAACCATTTGCGCTGTATTCGAAGAATTTCAAGGGGGGGCTTTTATGTTCATTAAAGTCATTGGATACTAATGGGGGGGCTATGGCAATATCAGCTTCAAACTTCCGGAAAATGTTGGCAAAATCAAGGTACTCCATTGTTTCTGGGGGGGATGAACGATGCTCTTTCGTGCTTTTCCAAAATTCCATCTAACTCAACACCGTAGGAAACAAAAAAAGACAGAAGGGTGTTCATCAAGAACCTGGATGATTGCTGGAGAAATCATCTCTAAATCGGCACGATGGGTATGCTTTCCCATATACAATATTTTGATAACACCATCTGGTGATGCTTTTTGGGGCGACTTAAAATGCCATAATTTGTCATCGAGAAAATTTGGTAGCACGTAGATGTTTTGATTGAACGCCTGGAGACTCGCTTTTAACTCTTCGGTTGTGACCGTTATCGCATCCACATCAATAATAGTTTGAAGTATCGGTAATAAACTCGTTGCATAAAAACTTGATTTTCTGTCCGGATGAATGGGCGGTAAGTCAAGGAGATTGTCATCAAGGTCTAAAATTATAGGGGTTTCAGTTTGTCTGGAATAAGCAAGCAGCTTTTTGTAGTTCCGAAAGTCACGCGAGAAATCGCGCTGAATAATGATGAGCTGGGATGGAACAACGTTGTCAAAATTAAACACGTTGTCAAACACATATCGATGAACATTTATGCCTGCTTCTCGTAATGGTGCTAAAACCCGCAGATATTCCATCGCTGTGGATTCCTTTGATTTTGTAAAAAAAAGTGACGTCTGAAAGCTTCATTCTATAAACCCTTTAATATTCTACGAATTAGTGCGAATACGTGTCATTTCTCTTTTGCCAAATTTGTTTTGATATACTTTGATTCATTTTTATTTCAAAAAAGCGCGTTTCGCTTTTTTGAAATAAAGAAAAGGTCCTTCTTAAGTTTTTAGCATAAGAGCAAATAAGTCTTTTATCTGCCCCGAGTTTTCCATCATAAATTTCAAAGATGTCTTCCAGCAAGCATGGCGCAGGCCAAAGGTGTTATAGAGTTTATCGCAGTTCAGGCGCGAGATGAGCGGACGGGTGGCGGGTGTGGGGGGGAATTCGTCGCTTTTGGCGCGCTCAAGGGTCTTAACCTTTTGCTCTTCTTTGCGCGGGTCGTTGGCGAGGATTTCTTCCGCCCATTCATAGCGGCTGCATGAGCCACTGCCAACACTGTGATAAATACCACGGCGTTCCTGCAACCACTCAATAGGATGTTCAAATATTTTTGCCAGGATCTGCGAGCTGACTTCAGCCAAAGTGCG
>JMBX01000225.1_pt1 | contig 15376 bp, 20 predicted proteins | sample 616521 | NCBI WGS metagenome assembly JMBX01 (sample SAMN02727906, study PRJNA239997) | anaerobic digester metagenome | biome: anaerobic digester; isolation source: mesophilic anaerobic digester inoculated with municipal waste water sludge... | place: Germany: Bielefeld University, CeBiTec ...
CCCAATCCTGTAATATTGCGGGTATTGAAGTTTACAAAACGCACGGTGTCGGCACTTGAGTTCATCCCGGAGGCATAGTCATCTATTGATGAAAGGCTTTTGACTGCAAGCCGGCAATAATCTTCTCGGCTTTCTTCTTGTTTACCAGCTGCATGCGGATACCTGAGGAGACCTCGGACAAAGGTGTTGTGCCGGCAGGGACCACCTGTTCAACCCGGGCTATGACCCTCAAATTGGTAAGATCGAACTTCTTAACAGTACCCTGTTTTTTTTCATTAGCTGCCCACGTAATAATCTGGCGAGAGCCAGGCAACTGAGCCAGCGAGTGATCGCTTGCAGAAACAGTGACATTAGGCATAACCATGTACCCTCTTTCAGAGGCCAGTTCATTGAATTTTCTCCTACACCAGGTGTGGAGACAAACTGATTTAATTCGTTGTCAACATTGTTTGAGGTCTTCTCGCTTGCCGGGACAGGCATATTGATTATAGCAACCTTATATTTATTTACAGGACGGGTTTTCTCTTCAACCTGAACAATAAGCTGCTGCCCGGGAACCACTAGCTTTAACGGCTGCCCTACCGGAGAGTTAAAAACCGTTTTCACAAAATCAGAACCAAATGTTACAAGATCTATTTCTCTTGCCCAACCAACATCACCGCCATTGGAGGAAGGATTGAGGCTGTTTGCAACATCGGCAAAAGTATGCCCGTCGCGCAATAATCCGTATATGCTGTCTGTGAAGTTTGTCACAGCCGAATCCTGCCCTACAACGGATGCATCGGGTATAGCCATCATTCTGAGGTGAACAGAATCGGATGCTGTTGTTCTGTCTATCAGCTTATAAACCTGATAGGAATCTCCATCGCGTGCAGGCCCGAACATCTCGCCTATCTCTGCCGAACGTACAAATTCTATCTGATCAGGGGTAAGCATTATTTCGCTTACAAACACATCCCTGTAAGGGGTGTCTGAATAGTCGGCTACTATGGCAGCAGGGTTTGCACTGTTCTGTAATTCCGTGTAAGCTTTTTCAGACTCGGCCCCCCCACCTCTGCATAATCTTCCTCACTAGGAACAATCTCCTTAGTGAAGTAAGAGAGTTTAACAAGTGGAGTCTCAAGCCTGAACGATTTTTTTATGCTTATCGTAAAATGCCTTTATATCGCTATCGGTAACTGTTACAGCCGAATCGGGAATAGTAAAGTAGCTCTGCATTACATACTCTATGTCTGCGTTTTGCTGTGAGAGTTCGAAAGAGGTCTTTGCCTCCATTTCGTTCACAATAACTACAGTTAGACAACAATGAAATGTACTTCTCTTCAAGCCGCTGTGTTCTTACCATCTCTTCTATGAAGAGCCACAATGATTTGTATCGGTTCACTAAAGCCTGCTCCTGAGGATTGGGGGGGCTTGGCATGTTTATGGTATTTATAAAATCGACGAGTGCCTGACGACTGAATATTCCTGTTTGCGGATCAATGAAAAAGGCAGCTGCTGCAATACAGGTGAAATAAATTCTCCGTGTACCAGGTCGTTGATCTCTTTTTTTTGTAACTGTGAGACCTAATTTTTTTTGTTTGATGAGCAAGAAGACGTTCACGGACCATTTGCTGATACACTGCCTCACGGATCTGAGAAGAGATATTCTCATCGAGTGATGTCTGACCGCTGACCATCTTTTGAAACTCCTCGAACTCCGTGATCTTATCGGCATATTTCTGTGTAGATATAACCTCTCCGTTAACCAGGAACGCTTTGTCGCGCACTTTCCCTAAAAAAGTCGATCCTGATGTGAACAGGTCTCCCAAAACAAACGCAAGAAGCGCAACGCCAATAACTATTACCAGAAGTGCACCTTTATCTCTGATCTTTTGTAAAGTAGCCATTTAACTATCTTTTATAACTTTTTAAACATTAAAAATACTGACTCAAATGAGGGCACGAAGTTAGTAAAAATAAAGCAGATAAAGATATTTTTTTTAAGAAATATGAGCATGAACCGCATTAAAATGTTGTTTTGTCGTCTCTGTCGTTTACTGTTGTTAATCGCACTACCTCAATTTTACGTGCTGTAACTTTCAGTATTTTGAAAGTCAGTTTCCCAATGGTTATTGTCTCATAAGTCTTTGGAAAACGTTGAGTGTGATGCAGAAGATATCCTGCTATGGTTGAGTATTCGTCAGATTCCGGAATATCAAGGTTATACACATCGTTAAGGTGGTCGATCTCTACACGGCCCGATAAAATAAATTCGTTCTCTCCCTCCTGTTTCACGAATTTCGATTCCACATCGTATTCATCTTCAATATCCCCCCCGAAAATCTCTTCCACCAGATCTTCCATGGTCACAATGCCCGATGTGCTGCCAAACTCATCCACTACCACTGCTATGCTTTTATGCTGTTGCATCAGATCGCTCATAAGCCGGTTTGCCGGCATGCTTTCGGGAACAAAGGAGATTGTAGCCACATTGTTTGTCCAGTCCTTAGGGTTATTAAAAATCTCCCACATGTGAATGTAACCTACAATATTGTCTATATCTTCTTTAAAGACAAGAATTCTGGAGATACCTGTCTCAATAAATTTTTCTTTCAGCGTATTCAGGTCTGTATCTAAGCTAACCCCCACGATATCTGCCCTCGGAATCATACAATCCCTTATTTTCATGGTAGAGAACTCAAGCGCGTTACGGAAAATTTTAACCTCGGAGTCAACATCTCTCTCTTTCCCATATCGTCGATACTCTTCTTCAGATAGGTATCGAAGTCAACCCTGGTGAATGCTTTCTGATTCGATTCAGGCGGGCGGATGCCAAACAGTTTCAATACCAGTCGTGAAAGCAGTACGAAAAATGACGCGAATGGATACAATAGTATGTAAAAAAATAAAAGCAGGAATAATAAGAAGGTTCACCCAAAATTGGGGGGATTACTCCTGAACAGGATGCGTGGAAGATATTCACCGGTAAGCAAAGTAATGATTGTTACACATATAATGACAAGCAACAGTCGTAACAGGGAGCTTTGCACTATGCCATCAAGCTTATGGTGAGAGATAAGAATTGTGAAATATACAAAAAAACACCAGCGCAATAACCTTCCCTGTCATTAGCGATGTAAGGAACTTTCTCGGATGGCGGTAAACAGCATTAAGCAAGTAGTTGTAAAAGCCTGCAGATTGGTTTCCTACAGCATATCTAAGCTTGTCTGAGGAAGTGAATGCCTCTTCAATGCCTGAAAAGAACAGGGAAAGAATAATAAATGCAATCCACCACCCTATTAGCAAAGAATCCGGCATTTGTTATGTTTTTTTTATCTGTTTTTATCAACCTGTTGCACTTTGTCTGACAATACAGGTTCTACATCCGGTTCAATTAGTGCTCCGGACTCTAGCGAGTCTGAGGGAGGGTTATCTGGAAACAGGAATATACCGTCGTGGGGGGGACGGAATATTCGATATTCTGTCATCGACTGGTTAGATTCAAATCCATAGCCCTTTATCTCCTTTCGCCACTCTTTATCTCAATATATGCATCTGAATAAACTTTAGCACTTTCTTTATCCCAGAAAAGTTCATCACTGTCGAATTGCTCTCCCTTCATGTTTTCAACATGGACGTTTTTCTTCAGCCTCCACATATCTTTGGTGCTGTAATACCATGCGGTATCTGCTTCTACCGTTGCCTCAATTTCAAAATCGGGTGCAAACTGCTCCAGATAGAGCCCTTCGGGGAAAAACCAGTAAGGTTCCTTTGCCTTGTCGAATACCATCCATACATCAGCAACCAGTTTATAACGGGTAATGCCGGAGTCGGAAATAAGTGTTGAGATAGTGTCAGTGACCATTGTGGGAACAAGCTCAGAGTTGTAATCAAATGCCACAAGATCTTCGTTCTTGTCTTTACAAGATATAAAATAAAGCGACATAACAACCACAATAAAGGTGGTTGTTATGAGCCGTTTGTATCTTATATTGTGTTGTTTATTCAACACTTTTCCTGTTTGTTTTCATTATTATCTCAACCGTACGGTTGTGGTTTCACCAATCCAACCAGGGATAAATATAGATTCACCAGCTTTTATTCCCATCATAAAGGCCGTCTCGGCATCCATGAAAGCAGCTGAATACCTGTTGATAAGGCTGTTTGCCTTAGAAGCTACGCTGGGATCAACAGCTCTCGCTTTTTGAAGCTTATCAACAGCAGCAAGATAAACCAAGCCTGCTTTCTCAGGTTCGGAGAATATATTGTTAGCTGAGCTGGCATACAACTGAGCAATCAGAATATATGCTTCACCGTTGTTGGGATTATATTCCAACGCATCATATGCTGCTTGCCTTGCTTTGGCGAAATTTCTCTGGTTAGAAAATATACCGGCAAGCTGCATCATGTAATCGGAAGACTTATTTTTATCGGTCTCCATCCTGGCTGCATCCTCGTAATATTTCAAAGCAGTATCGTAATCTTTGTCCCTCAGGCTCTTGTTGGCAAGCCCTATGGCAGCACCTGCAGAAGGCTCAAGCTCGTACAAATACTCTGAAGTGGAAAAATAGAGATCGGTTTCAGAACAACCTACAGATCCCAGAGCATTAAGCACTTCGTTGAGGAACGCTTTGTCTGTTTGTTTGGCTCCACCTTGTCGGCATAGTATTCGGTGAGCGTCTTGCAGTCTCCCGCGCCACTACCCACAAATGCTTTAACTATTCCATCTTTAACCATTCCTAGATAATCGGCGTTAGCCTTATCATCAGCTGCATTTGCATCGGCAATAGCCTGATCAACGTATCCCATTACCATGAAATAGTCTTTTATGAAACGGTCTTTTTCGAATTATCGTTCAGGTATTCGCTTAGAGAAGCCACCATATAGTATGAATATGCATCAAGGGGGATACATTTTGCCTTTCATTTCACCTATTGCCTCTCCTAACCAATCGTAAACAACTCCCTGATCGGCCTTGGATCCCATCATCTCTAGATAGTCATATGTCTTGAATGCAAGGATGGTTCCTTTGGCATCTTCTTCTCCAAAGTATTTAATCCGTGTATCATAAATCTCCATAACCTTATCCAGATATTCTTTTTTCTTTGCTTCATTAGCCTCACTCTCGTAGAGAGACTTGAAAATGCGAGGGCCGTAGATGTAGATATTTTTACTCGACCCGGGGGGGCATTTTTCATATACTGAAGCCCATGGCTTCAAAGCACCCTCATAGGCCTCAGCTTTGGCTGATGTTTGCATTAGGCTTAAATTCTGACGACAGTCAATACTATCCTGTCCGTGTCCGAAAGGTGCTTTTACAGGATCGTATCCTGCTTTCTGGGCGCCAGCGCCAACTATCGTTATGATAGCCACGAAACCAGATAATAATAATTTTCATATTACTTAATGTTTTAAATTGTTTCCTTCATTTCTCTGTTGAGGTTTTGACAAAATGTTAAAAGAAAAGTTTAATCATTTAGATACTTTTCTTCATTTTCAAGCTGATAGATTATTTAATTAAACTGCCGTTTAAAGAACCACAGCTCATTGATATTAACATTTATTGATATCTTAAACATATCCTGAGAGATCATAAAATCGGCATCTGGCTGCTGCCTTGTGTAGCCAAACCCAATGTTCAGCATTGAAGTGCGGCCGGACATATAGTCGAGAAAGGGCAATCCAAACCCCCCACATTTACACCATACTCGCTGAAGGTTCCCATACCTACATCTTTACCGCTAACAGGCTCGTTAATGTTGAAGTTGGTATAGGAATTTCGTAAGAGACCCCCCCTCCTCTAAAACGTATACGATGAAAAAAATTTGGCTCATAGGATCTTTCACGTACTCCAGGCCGGCATTAAAACGGTATGAGTTGTTGAAACGGTCTTTTTCAGCCATATCATCTAGCAGATCAGGATATTTTGTATTTTTCCATAACTGGTAGGTTCCGTCAAGCCCAACCAATAGGTTCCCTCTTCTGTATGTAACACCTGCACCAAAAGTATGAGGCAACTGAAAGTTTGCTTTTCGCAACGTATCTGTGGCCAATACCTGAGAAGGTGATAACCAGGGATTCTGATAAGGATCTCCGGTATAAAGCATCTTGGAGGGATTAACATCGGCTTTTGTATTTATTTCGGGAGAATATACTACCCCCCCGAATGTCAATTCCCGCGACTTGCCTAACGGATAGGTGAACTGAATACCAAAATCATATTTCAAATCACGTATAGTGTACATATATTTCGTTTCGCTCACCAGTGCAGATGCAGATGTGGGGGTAACCACACTGCTGCGTGAAAAATTGCCAAACAGATAGGAAAAATTTGCTCCCACAGATAAATTTTGTATTGGCTCCCATGCAAACCCGCTGAAAACGCGACTTAACCCCCCCCAGATCCCCCCCTGTAGGCTTCAATATAGTGTGAGTCGGGCAATGAACGTGATGCACCATATTCATATCCCATCTTTGAGTAGGGAAGAAGCCCTATGCCGGCACCAACATTTCGGAAAAGCGGAAACTGTATGGCTATATAATCAAGATTGCCATTATAGAAATCACGCCTGTTTGTACCGTCATCCATATGTGCCAAATGTCCCGATACCCCATATCAAAGATAAATGTTAGTGAATCAATCTCTGAATAGGATGCAGGGTTGCCGGGGGGGTTTACCTGTTGGCTTCTGCGCAACCCGTAACTGATTCCGCCCATAGCCTCGGAAGCGCCGAACGCCGGGTTAGACAGAAGTCCATACCCATATCTGCTATAGGGAGAATTGGAGCCCACATGTTGTGCAAAAACAACAGCGGCAACCGTAAGAAAAGCGATCAACAAAGAGAAACGTTTTTTTTCCTAATAATCATCTGTTTCGGTATATAAACCAGCTCTAAGCCGCCTTGTTTCATAAATGTTTTGAAAATACAAAGATGACATATTTTTACGATGTCACCAACAAAACTTCACAAACATCTTGTTAAAAAGATTAAAGTTTAATCTTTATAAACTATTCATTCCGGCCAATCTGCTTTTTTTTAATAATCTATTATTTAATATTGTTCTTGTAACCATTGTACGAAACCACATCTTTCAGCGGCTTACGTTTTTTTTGGCCTTAGAGGCTGCACGCTATACCCAACGGCTATATCTAACCACACCCTCCTGGATTCAGGAATTGACAATAGCCTTCTCATACCAGGTTCATCAAACCAGCCAGTATGCAGGAGCCAAGCCCCTCGGCATGAGCAGCCAGAACAATATGGGCGGCAATTATGCCAAGATCCATCTGAGCGTAGTCTTTTTGCTTTACCCAGCCCCCCCGACTCCTGAAGATAAGTTCACCTTCTCCTCAACCAGCACAATATGAACAGGGGCCTGTTTTGTAAAATGATTCATGCCCAAAGAACGAGCTGAGGTAGCTTCGGCCACCCTGTTCTTCAATTCAAAATCATCTACAACTATAATATGCCATGGCTGGGCGTTACATGCTGAAGGGGCAAGACGAGCCACTTCAACTATCCGCTCTATTTTTCTCTCTCCACCATTCGATCAGGGTCGAATGCACGATCGCTCTGGCGATTGGATACAAATTCAAGAAAATCCATATTATACGTTATCCGTTCACTAATGTCAAACTTTTTCGAACTTTTCCCGCAACCGCAAAAATAAACATATTTACTCTTTTCAGGTTAAAGAAAAAGTTCACTCCATAGTGTAGTGGAATCATGTTTACCTTTCTACTCACCCGGTATATCTAAATAGTTCAGTGCCACTATACGGCTTATATATTTACCTATTATATCAAATTCAAGGTTCACTACTGTTCCCTTTTGTATTTGGTGAAATTGGTAAACTCATAAGTATAGGGTATTATTGCCACCTTAAAGCTGTTCTCCTCAGGGTCCACAACTGTTAGGCTAACCCCCCGTTTACTGTTACTGAGCCTTTGTCCACAGTCAAATACCCTTTCTTTGCCATATCCCTGTCAAACTTGTACTCAAAAGTGTAGTACCAGCTGCCATCTGCCTCCACAACATTCTTGCAAACAGCCGTTTGATCGACATGCCCTTGAACAATATGTCCATCAAGGCGTCCATTCATAGGCATACTGCGTTCAAGGTTCACCTTGCTTCCTATCTCCAGAAGGCCTAGATTCGACTTCTCCAGAGTCTCCCGGATGGCAGTCACCGTATATCTGTCGCCATCTATTTCAACCACGGTGAGGCACACTCCGTTATGCGACACGCTCTGATCTACTCTCAGCTCTCCGGTAAAGGAACATGTAAGGGTAATGTGCAGATTTCCTTTCTCCTTGCTAAGCGCTACAACTGTTGCGGCCTCTTCTACTATTCCTGAAAACATCTTAATATTGAATATTTGATAATTAACTGTAATTCACAAAACTATTTTTACCAGATAGAAGCACGCTCTTCGGCGGGCAGGTACATTGGGTCGGAGGGTTCAATACCGAATGCTTCGTACCATGCATCGATATGTGGCAGTGCTCCGTCAACACGCCATCGTCCGAGCGAATGCGGGTCAATTTTTGTCAACCGCAAATTTCGGCATCACGTATATTCCCCCCCGCCCAGAGATTGGCATAACTAAGGAAAAACCGCTGAGAGGGCATAAAACCGTCAATAGTCTCTCCAGTCTGTGCCTGAGCAGTGCTTTGGAAAGCATGATGTGCAACTTGCAGCCCCCCATGGTCGGCAATATTTTCACCAAGCGTGAACTTGCCGTTGGCATGAACGGTATCAAGTACAACAATATTATCAAAATAATCGGTCAGCACTTTGGCTCTCTCCTCGAACGTTGAGCATCCTCCGCTGTCCACCAGTCGGCCAGGTTTCCGTCTTTATCAAATTTCCGGCCCTGGTCGTCGAACCCATGCGTCATCTCATGCCCGATTACCACACCTATGCCACCGTAGTTGATAGCATCATCGCCATCAATATAAAAGAAAGGAGGCTGAAGTATTCCAGCGGGGAAGCAAATCTCATTTGACGTGGGGGTTATAATATGCATTTACTGTCTGGGGGGGCGACATATACCACCTTGTCCTGTCAACCGGTTTGCCCAAGTCGTCAATCATCTCGGCATATGCAAACTCAGAAGCACGCACTATGTTCTGCCAGTAGGAGTCAGCTTGATCTCGAGGGTGGAATAATCTTTCCACTTATCGGGATAGCCTATCTTAATAATGAACGTACCCAGCTTCTCCTGTGCTTTCACTTTAGTGACTTCGCTCATCCATTCAAGCTGATTGATACGTTCACTCAATGCCGTTTTAAGGTTATTTACCAGATTGAGCATTCGCTCCTTGGCTTCAGGAGGAAAATATTTCTTCACATAAAGCTGTCCCACAGCTTCTCCCATTGTCCCGTTAACGGCATCGATGCTCCTTCTCCAGCGAGAGCGAAGTTCCTGTCTCCCGCTCAAGGTTCTCCCGTAAAATTCGAAATTTGCATTCACGAAATCGTCACTCAGATAACCAGCTGCTGAATTGATTACCTTCCAGCTAAGGTAATCCTGCAAAACATCCATCGGCTCCCTTTCAATAATTGCGATGGATCTTTTTACTGGCTCTGTCTGCGACACGTTTAAGCTATCAATCCCTTCGGCTCCCACCTCTTTAAAATATAAATCCCATTCAAACGGAGCAATCGTTTTATTGAGTGATGCAACCGCTATTTTATGATAATTCAGTTCGGGCTGACGCCTCATCTCTTTTGTGATGTGAGCGCCGGCAAGTTCCGTTTCAATTTTCATAACGTTCTCAGCAGCCCTCAGGGCAGCATCTTCAGAATAGCCAGCATTACGGAATTGAGCATTTATAAGCTTGTTATACTCTTCGCGTATCATTTTGGAGTGGCTATCCTCTGACAGGTAGTAATCTCTATCACCCATGCTGATACCGGACTGGTAAATATGGGCGATATTCATCCCGCTATTTTTATCGTCGGGCCCTACTGAAAACCCGAAAAACGGATTCGAAGCAAACGGCTGATTTTTGCCATCAGACGTATGATATCTTTTTTTTCCCTTTGCAGCTGCTATTTCTTCAAGTTGTGGAATAATGGGAGTTGCGCCATCGCTGTTTAGCTTAACGCTGTCAAGACCCATCATATAGAGATCACCCACCTTCTGAGCGTTTGACCCGGCGGATTATCAGTTTTCCAAGCTCTTCTATCAGCGATTGTATCTGCACCTGATTCTCTTCGCGCAGCTTGTCGAACGAGCCGTAACGGGCATGTTCATCGGGAATGGGGTTGGCCTCCTGCCAGCCCCCCCCGGTAGCATATTTATAAAAACTTTCGCCGTATAAGGCTGATGTATCGATATTTGAGAGGTCAAGCCCCCCTGGGCATATGTCGTCTTTTCTGAGTACAACCTGAGGTGATCATTGCTGACAATAGTATTGATGAATAAACTCTCTCATTTTAAACATGATTGATTTGTTTTGCAAATACAAAAGTACAAAAAATATTCCGAAAGAATTTTCAATCAGCTGAACTTAGCCAGTTCTTTTTTTTAATTTGTTGAAGAGTTTTTTTCACTCACAGGCACTAATGGCAGGCGAAGCCTGTTTTTTTATCATACCTTTCAGATAAAGGAGACACTTTACTCCTGCAGGATTACCCTCAACGAACATAAGATGGAAAAGTGTATCAAAATCTTCATTCATCTTCCTGCGGATTTCTGATGCATCGCCTTCAAGAGCATTTTTTACCAGCCAGGCCATCTCTTTCGGGAAGGCGTTGCCGAATACCGAGATTACCCCTATTCCGCCAAGTTGTATCACATCGGTAGTAATGGCATCATCACCCGAAATAACGTAAAACCCCTCCGGTGCTCCGTCTATTATGGTTTTTATCTGTTCCAGGTTGCCCGATGCTTCTTTCACGGCTACAATATTTTTACAGTCACGCTGCAATGCGTAGTGTTGTTTCGGCCGTCATGTTCACCCCGGTCCTCCCAGGCACATTATATAGTATGATAGGTACCGGAGAGGCTTTTGATAGAGCGCAATAGTGCTGATAAAGCCCTTCCTGAGTGGGCTTGTTGTAATAAGGGTGTTACTGAAAGCACTCCACTTATTCCGTAGAAATCGCTACTCCTAAGCTCCTCTGTTAATTCGGCGGTATTGTTGCCCCCCCCACACCCATTACAACGGGAATCTTGCCATTTACCTTTTCAACAATGAACTTGACCACTTCCTCTCTCTCTTTTTTTCGAGAGCGTAGGTGTTTCAGCTGTAGTCCCTAAAGCCACAATATAATCTGTACCATTCTCCAAATGGTATCTTATTAACCGCGAAAGCGCCTCAAAATCCACAGAGCCGTCTTCACAGAAGGGGGGTAATAAGTGCTACTCCCAAACCTCTGAATGTTATTTTTGACATGAAATGATAGTTTTTTTCCTGCAGTTTATTAAAGGAATGCCCATTTTCCGGATAAATTGTTTCCGAAACACAAAGGTACATATTTTTAAAAAAAACAGGACAACATCGTTCTAAAAAAAACTTGACAAGAGAGATTTAGATCAAAAAAAACATGGGTATTTAACATAAATTACATCTTCCCGGGTATAACGGATTAAAATAAGTGATATTTTTGAGTGATTTTTGACCGGCAGAAATACCCTTCAACAGTCGCGAGTCCCTTATAAACATTGTATTATAAAACATCATAATATGAGTTCAATAACAATTTACTGGCTTGCGTTTATAGCAATTTTTGCCGTTGTTTACGCTATCGACCTGTCCTTAACATCTCTTAAAGGTAGTACCTTAAGTTTAAGGTCTTCATTAAGCTGGACTGCCGTATGGGTATCCGTTGCACTGCTTTTCGGCCTGTCGCTCGCTTTACTTTTCCCACTGGATTCCGGAAGTGCTGTACGTACAGGGCCTGTAATGGCGTCAAAATTTATTGCTGGTTATTTCACTGAATACTCACTATCGGTAGATAATCTTTTTGTCTTTATCCTCATTTTTCAATGATGGGGGGATTAAAGCGGACAATCAGCCTAAACTTCTGAAACTTGGCATCCTCATTTCAATTGCTTTGCGCGTACTGTTTATTATTGCCGGGATGGAACTGGTGGAAAAGTTCCACTGGTTAATCTACATTTTTGGGCTGCTGCTTATTTGGACAGCCTATAAAATGGCATTCTCCAAAGAGGAGGAGAGCGTGAATCCGGAGTCGAATATTCTCTATAAGAGTGCATCAAAGCTTTTTCCGGTCGATCCCAATGTCCATTCTCCGCATTTCTTTACAAGAAAAGATGATAAAATTCTGATTACAAACCTTTTTCTAACATTGCTAGTCATCGGGTCAACAGATATCCTTTTTGCTGTAGATTCCATTCCTGCCATTATTGGCGTAATAAAAGAGGGGGGGTCAAACAGCATACTAACTCCCTCTGAAGAGAATTTTATTGCCATCTCCTCAAATCTTTTTGCCGTGATGGGTCTGGTCTCACTGTTCTTTGCCCTGAAAGGGGGGGTTATGAGTATGTTCAAGTATTTGAAAACTGGCGTAAGCGTCATACTCCTTTTTATCGGAGCAAAAATGATTTCAAGCGCTTTTGGGGGGGGAATAAGTAATTTTTTTGCTCAACATTCATGGTTCTCACTGATAGTCATCATTGCCATATTGATTGCATCAATCCTGATGTCTATAATTATCACAGAAAAAAAGCAGAAGCAGGGAAGCGGCAAAATACAGAAGCTGAAAACTGGCAAAAAAAGCCCCTCTCTGTCATGCGCCGTCTAAAATGTTGGGAGGAAATACAAATCTCTTTAATCACTCTGATAAATCCGGTAGCAAATTGATTCTGAAATTGAAAAAGGAGTGACCCGGATAATATAAAAAGAGAACAGAACTGCATGATAGTCAAAATTTATTCATTTTTAATGGTGCAAAATTGCTTGGTAAATGTTATCTTTGTAATAAAGTGAGATTTTATAAAACGTATGCAATTTACACCTGAAAAATATAGAATTCCCGATGTTCCCATGCAGCCGTTTATCGATACGGATGAAATTTGGGAGTATCTGAATAGTGCAGTGCCAACTCCTGAGAAGGTAAGAGAGATAATTGACAAATCGCTTTCCAAAAAAAGATTAAACCTGGAGGAGACGGCAACGCTCATCAATGCATCAGACCAAGAATCAATTCAACTAATCAAAGAGGGTGCCAGAGAACTGAAAAAGAGGATCTATGGCAACAGGATCGTACTTTTTGCCCCCCCACTTTATGTAGGTAACAAGTGTTCCAACAACTGCACTTATTGCGGATTCAGGGCTTCAAACACTGAGCAGGTGCGTAAACCCTTACCCATGAAGAGCTAATGAAGGAGATTGAAGCATTGGAGGATAGCGGCCAGAAGAGGTTGATACTGGTGTATGGAGAACATGCGCAGTACAGCCCTGAATTTATTGCCGACACCGTAAGAACAGCATACAGTGTGAAGAAAGGGAACGGGGGGGAGATAAGAAGAGTAAACATTAATGCTGCTCCGTTAGACATAGAAGGGTTCCGTATTGTGAAAGAAGCGGGAATAGGGACTTTCCAGGTATTTCAGGAAACCTATCATAGAGAAGCTTACAAGACCTATCACCTGCGTGGGAAAAAAAGCTAATTTTGATTACCGCCTTACATCTCTCGACAGGGCACAGGAAGCCGGGCTCGATGATGTGGGCATAGGAGCTCTGATAGGACTTTACGACTGGCGCTTTGAGGTGATGGGTCTGGTGCGACACACCAACCACCTTGAGGCTTGTTACAACGTGGGGGGGCCGCATACCATATCGTTCCCGAGAATAAAAGATGCTTCGATGCTGCAGATGGGCAACCGCTATTTTGCCTCAGACGAAGATTTCGCCAGGTTAGTAGCTATCCTTCGCCTTGCCGTACCATATACCGGCATGATACTCACGGCACGTGAGCCGGCAGGGTTGCGTAACGAACTTATACAATACGGGGTGTCGCAGATAGATGGTGGAACAAAGATAGAGCTTGGCGGTTATTTGACTAAGGAGAAGGATCACGACCTTAACAGGGGGACAGTTCCGTATCAACGACGACCGCTCACTAAACGAGATCATCGACGAACTTCTGCACCAGGAGATGCTGCCATCGTTCTGCACTGCCTGCTACCGGCTTGGAAGAACCGGCGAGCACTTTATGGAGTTTTCAGTACCGGGATTCATCAAACGGTTCTGTACTCCCAATGCTATTCTCACATTGGCTGAGTACCTTGTTGATTACGCGCCGGAGGAGACTTCTGAAAAGGGCTGGGAAGTGATAGAGAAGAATATGGGCAGCCTGAATGAAAAGGTGCAGGCAGAGGTGCGGGAAAGGATTGCAAAAATTAAAGAAGGGGGAACGGGATTTGTATTTTTAAACTGCTATCCCGGGAAAAGGGCCTGATTAAAATACTGAATATTTATTCTGCAATTGTGATGGTTTTATTAGTCGCCATGACGAGCCTTATGAACATAGTGAATATTTATTCTTTGATAACTGCCTGGCCTGCCATGAGGAAACGATTGTAAAGATCAGTTCCGAATCAGAAAGAATAAGTATGAATAACCTCCATATTGGCATATTCGGACGAAGAAATACAGGAAAAAGTTCGCTGATAAATATGATCACCGGACAGAATATCTCTATTGTATCAAGTTTCCCCCCCGGTACAACAACAGATCCGGTGAAAAAAATCGGTGGAAATCCTGGATATTGGCCCGGCAATTCTGATAGACACCGCCGGTATAGACGACTTAGGGGGGGAGATAGGATCAAAAAAAGATACGGAAATCGCAGGAAGTTATACGAAGAGTTGATTGTGCTATTCTTCTTATTGCCGGTAATCAGTTTGGCGATTATGAAGTGCGGCTGATTGAACAGTTTAAAAGATATGATGTCCCTACCTCATTGCCCACAACAAAAGCGATATAGACAAATAGCCGCTATCACCAAGACAGCCATTAAACAGTACTCCAAAGCAGAAATTATCGACTTCAGCACTATCAACCCGGCAGATAAGAACAGACTCGTTTCCGCACTGAAAGGATAGTACCTGAAATTGCCTTTCAGAAAAAATTCGCTAATCGGCGACCTGGTACAACCAAAGGATGTGGTTTTGCTGATAACCCCCCCCATTGACAGGGAAGCACCGGAAGGACGGATAATACTCCCGCAGAATCAAACCATCCGCGACGCACTTGATAACCGGTGTATCACAGTTGTATTGAAAGAGAGCGAGCTCTCCGACTTTCTTAAAATTGGTATCACCCCCCCTGCTTTGGCAATTACCGACAGTTCGGTGTTTGGTATTGTGGCAGAAATACTTCCGGAAAATATTCCATTGACCAGCTTCAGCATCC
>JMBX01000226.1_pt1 | contig 15328 bp, 27 predicted proteins | sample 616521 | NCBI WGS metagenome assembly JMBX01 (sample SAMN02727906, study PRJNA239997) | anaerobic digester metagenome | biome: anaerobic digester; isolation source: mesophilic anaerobic digester inoculated with municipal waste water sludge... | place: Germany: Bielefeld University, CeBiTec ...
CCCCCCCCTTATTTTCATATATTGTATATCTATATTGTTCAACAATCTTGTCTACAATTGTATCATTTATTTAATAATTATACAATAGATTTTGCAAATTATTTATAGTATAATCTATTCCTGAAAGGAGGGATATCGATAGTGAAAAGCAAAAATATTACTCTAGTTGCGCTATTTACTGCTTTAACAGCCATAGGTGCTTTTATTAGTATACCTTTAGGACCTGTACCTATAACTTTACAATCTTTTTTTGTTATTTTAAGTGGTATATTACTTGGTCCGAAATTAGGCGCATTATCTCAAGTTTTATACATATTTTTAGGTCTTATTGGGATTCCAATATTTTCTGGATTTAGTGGTGGTCTACAACATATTTTAAAACCTAGTTTTGGATTTATAATTGGGTTTGTATTTGCTGCTTACATTGCTGGAAAATATCACATTCTTCTAGCAATATATCATCTGCTAAAATTTGGATATCTTCAACAATAGCGACCTTGATTATATATTTATTTGGACTACCATATATGTATTACGTCCTCAATGTAATCATGGGCAGTGCTCTTTCTACTAAGGATATAGTATATATGGGCTGTATATTGTTTTTACCTGGAGATATTTTAAAAATAATAGTTTCCTCTATTATAGGAATGAAACTATTACCAATAATGAAAAGGATGAATTAAACCATCCTTTTTTTGAAATAATACTTTTATTTGGGTATATAATATTTAATATATAATTCAGGAGGTGTTATTTTGAAAAAAAAGATTTATTATTTTAACTTTGATTCTAATATTAGTTTTGATTCCTACTAATATCTTTGCCGATAATAGTTTAAGAATTTCTAAATGGACTGTAGACTCTACTCTTTTAGAAAATGGAGATTTATCTATAATTGAAGATATTACTTTTCGTTTTAATGGAAGCTTTAATGGAGTATATAGAGATATTGTCCTTCATAAGACTGATGGCATAAAAGATTTAAGTATATTTGAAATGATTTCTGGGGGGGAAGAAATAGAATATACCTTAGATCCAAAGGCTAAAAAAAGGAGACAATAGAGTATATAATATGGATTTAAAGGAAAATGATGCCAATATCATGATCTTTTCACCATCTAAAAACAAAAGCAAAACCTTTAGAATTAAATATATTATTAATAATGTGGCTACAAAACATAAGGATATTGGAGAACTATATTATAAATTTTTAGGTGAAGAAAATGAAACTATTATAGATTATTTTTCTGCAACTATAAAATTACCTAATTTCGAGAAAAATATGATTAAAATATTTGGGCATGGTCCTTTAAATGGGAAAATTCACTTTATAGAAGGAGACTTAATCAAATTAGAAGTAACAGATGTATCTCCAAATTCCTATATAGAAGCTAGAACATTATTTCCCTTAGATTATATTCCAAATAGTACTAATACAGGAAATAGGAATTTAGAAAGTATTATAGATGAAGAAATTTCTTATGAAAAAGAAATTGCAGCTACTGCACAAAAAAAAGAAAATTAAAAATACATTTAATAATATCTCCTTGGGAGTTGCTGCTTTAGGGGTTTTCATTATAGGCTTTTTATTTAATAGATTTAGAAGAGATCTTAGTATTTATGAAATATGGATAGTATTTATCCAAAGGATATAAGTCCTGCAGAACTTAGCCTTTTTATGAATCAAGTTGTAAATTCTAGAGCCATACTAGCTACTTTATTTGATCTTGCAAGGCGAGGATATATAGCTGTAGATGAATTAGAGATAAAAACACAAAATAAAAGAAGAAAAATAAAGGCTGAAGAAAAAGATTTTATCTTTATTAAAAATAAAGAAGATGTAAAAAAATTACTAGAGCATGAAGAATTCTTGATGAATTGGATTTTTAATGATATTGGTACTGGTACAGAAGTAAGTACATTGGATATTGAAAACTATAGAAAAAAATCCCTATCGAACTTTAGTAAAGCTCAATCTACTTGGTTTAAAAAGGTACAAAAACAATTGAAATCTAGAAACTATCATGATCCTAAAGGGAAAAATTCAGGGATTTTCCTTATGATTTTCAATTTTTTTTAATATTTCTCCTAGGTATATTTGCTATAATTAACAATGCCTTATATGGGGTTGGTTTAATTATTTTAAGTATTATATTGTTTATATATGGAATTTTCCTATTTACAAGAAAATCTGACGAAGGAAAAATCCAATATGATCTATGGAAGGATTTTAAAAAAAGATATTTCTCACTTCGAAACAAAGAATTTTAATATTTCAGAAGATCAAACTCTAATATATGCCATTGCTTTAGGACTACCCATGGAAAAATTAGATGATTATAGGCAATCCGTTAATTTAGACTACTATCCTATGTATTGGGGGGGATACTGGTATTTTCTAACTAGTAAAAAAAGGTGGTTCATTATTTGAAGATAGAATTACTCGAAGCTTCTATGGCCATACTGGAACTTCTACCTCTACTTCCTTTGGTGGTGGGGGGGGAGGATTTAGTGGAGGTGGCGGCGGTGGAGCAGGCGGTGGCGGTGCTGGTGGATTCTAGATTAAAAGTGATAGGCCTAAACCTATCACTTTTTAAATTAACTCTTTTAATTTTCCTGTTATTTTATAATCTACAGCCTTTAATTCTTCCATGTTTTTCTTACCCATTAGTAACATTACCATTTTAATCTTGTATGTTAAAGCTTCCAAATATTCCTTTGCATTATCATAACCCCCCATGGACTAGATAGGATAATAGTTCACCACTAATACCTACTATTTTAGCCCCTAATACAAGGGATTTTATAATGTCTATACTATTTCTAATTCCACCACTGGAAATTAAATTTAGATCCTTTGGTAATTCTCTACATTTTATTAGGGATAAGGCAGTAGGAATTCCCCCCCAAGGATATAATTCAGTCAAATCTATACTTCTATTTCTTAGATTTTCTATTTCAATAAAGTTTGTACCACCATGACCTGATACATCTATATATCTAACACCTACTGAATATAATCTTTCAGCAACATCCCTTGATATTCCAAAGCCTACTTCTTTTACAATTACAGGTTTATCTATGTTTTTACTATGTCTTCAATGTTTTTTTAATATTCCTGTAAACTCTCTGTCCCCTTCTTCCATAGATAGTTCTTGGGCTACATTAAGGTGAATCTGCATAGCATCTCCCTGTACCACATCTAATGCACATTTTACATCCTCTAAAGTTGCTTGTCCACTTAAATTGGCTATTACTACTCCATTTTCTCCAATATTATCCCTAACAATTTTAAAGGAATCTCTGCATCCATCATCTTCACATAGGATTATGGTTTCAGAACCTACTGCCATGGGAATATTAAATTCCTTTGCCAATAGGGATAAGTCTTTGTTTATTCCTGCAGCAAATTCTGTTCCTCCTGTCATAGCATTAATGATAATAGGATAGTCAATTGTCTTTCCTAAAATTCTATTTTTGTATCTATATCTGAAAAATTTAATTCTGGTAATGCATTATGCTCTAAAATACATCTCCTAAGAGAGTGTCTCCTTTAAATGTAGTTTTTAAATAGTTTTCTACATGTTCCCTTTTTCTTTTTTTCTCATCTATTTCACTCCTATTTACTAATTTAATAAATAGTCTTCAAACATTTCTTCAACGATTTGCCTTGTTTCTTCTCTGTCGTAGATTAGATAGTCTAATCCTCCTATTCGCTGATTATGTCCTGTTATAGTTTTTGAGTTTATATTTTCTACATCTATTTTGTTTGCAACACCTACACCTTTTAGTACAGCACCCATAGGTATATTAGTGTCTACATAATCAAAATAAGTTTCTATAAGCTTTGGTAATTTTAAAATATTCTTAGGTTTAAGAGTTTGTTTTATTAATTCTTTCATAAAATATTGTTGGGCCTTTATTCTACCTAGGTCCCCCTTCTTTGTAACCAGATCTATACCTTAAGAAGTCATGGGCTCCCTCACCATCTAAAACTTGTAATCCTGGATATAAATTAATATTAAGCGGTGGATCTGCTGTAGGATCGCTATATCTCATTCTTTGAGGTACATCTATTTCTACCCCCCCTCCTATAGCTTCTACTATTGCCTTAACAGCCTTATAATCAACTTTTACATAATAATCTAAATCTATATTTAAAAATTCCCTAACAGTGGCCATAGTTAAACTTGTTCCACCATATGCATGGGCATGGTTTAATTTATCTTCTTTGCCTCTAACTAATACCCTAGTATCTCTAGGTAATGATAAAAGATCTATTTTCCCTGTTTCAAAATTCACCTTCATTAGCATCATAGTGTCTGTACGAGTTCCCTTGGACTGCCTTACATCTTTTGCATCTACACCCATCATTAAAAATAAAATCTCATTTTTTTACCTTTGTCTTTATTTCCTTTTCTTCTAAATCTTCAGAATCTGCCATATCACTGGGAGCTGCTATGGTATCCTTCTCTAAGAACTTACCCCCCCATAATGTAGAATAAAGTAATGTAAAAACTACTAATGATAAAACAAATGTTATAAAAAAACTTCTTCTTCATCAATTACACCTCATGTCTAATTAGAAAAGCCTTTATTGTATCTTTAATCTTAAGGATGCTTTTCTTGAAACTCATTGACGGAAAGTTTTATGCTTACAATATTAAGATTAAACTTTCCTATTGGTTATAAAAAAAACTACTATTTAAATAATACTACATTAAAGAGTTAATTACAATTAAAAAAAATCTTCTAATTGTTTACAATTAGGATACAATCCCTAAAAATAATTCCTATACCCAACAATATAGGAATTATTTTTATTAATTCAATTATTAATTAATCACTTAATAACCTTTTTTTTCACCTGTAAGGTTTTTTTTATTGGTGCTATGTTTTGAACATATTCTAATGTTCCTAAATATTCCCCTTCCTTATTTCTTACGGCAAAGAATCTTATTAGAACAAACATCTCTCCCATTTGAATCCAGAAATCTTCAGAATCCTTTTTTTCCTAATTTAAAATCATTTAAATTTAAATAAAAAAAAGGAGCAAAATTATTGCCCCCTTTACTTAAATTCACTTAATATCTCCAGTGCTTCTTCTATTAACTCATCTGCTTTATTTAGTATATCTTCATCTATGATATAATTATTAGTTTCTAACTCTTCTACATATTTATATAATATATGGGCTGTAACATGGTTTTCCATATGGGAAGTATTAACATAACTATCTAATACATCATCGTATATTTTCTTAGTATCTGGATCGGCTATTGGAGAATTATCTATTCCTTTTAAATAAATTCTTAACTTGTTTTCATAATTCAGTAACATCTCATCCTGTCTTTGGCTGTCTATATACTTATTTAAATAGTTTTCTGCTTTTATTATTCTATTTGCCAATTCTCCATATCCTATTCTTAAACCCGCATCTACCAATGGAGGGTCATTAGAATCCATAGCCCTTATTCCCAAGTATTCTTTCCATTCATCTGTTATATTATTACTATAACCTTGAAGCTTAAAATAATCTATATATGGATAAAAACTACCTTCTAAATTAATCAGCTTGTACATACTATCATATAGTTTTTTTACTTCTTCCCTTAACTTTTCGTCTTTAATATCCTTTATCTTTTCTTCTGGGAAAATAATTCACTTCCTGCAATATCCATTAATTCAAATTTTTTTTATCTAAAGCAAGGATTTTATCTGTATATTTTTCTAAATGTTTTTCCAAGGATTTCTCCAAGGCATCTATCATCTTATCCCCCCCTTCTAATTGTGAAAGTTTTCCTATATTTTCATCAATGAAATTCTTTGTTTTTATAGGTTCATTATCGCTTTCAACAATATTTTGAAATTCTTCCATAATAACAGCCTTTTCATCATCCTCTACTTCTTCCACTGGTTTTTCAACTGGAGTAGGTGTAGGCTCTGGATTCTTTTCTACTTGTTTTTTTCTTACATCCAGATAGTGACAATATCAGTACTATGGCCAATATTATTATAGTTATAAGTATTGACTTTTTCATGCTACCCTTCTTTCTCTTAGTATTTGTTACTTCTTATACCCTAAGATTATCATATTACCGTTTTAAAGGTTTACAATTTAATTACAATTTATTACTTTGCCAGGCTTTCTTCTTCATTCTCATCCTTTATTACATTTTCTTCAGCTTTAGATAGCATAAGCTTTAATCTATTTAATTGATTTACAGCACTTGCCCCCCTGGATCATAGTCTATAGGTATAATATTGGCCTTTGGATATATATCTCTAATTCCTTTAATCATACCTTTACCTGTAATATGATTTGGTAAGCATCCAAAGGGTTGAACACATACAATATTTTCAGCTCCAGTTTCTATTAACTCCATCATTTCTGCTGTTAACAACCAACCTTCACCAGATTGATTCCCTAGAGAAATCATTTTTTTTGTGCCAAATCTCCAAGTTCTTCTATGGTTAAAGGTGGATAAATCTTTCGCTATTACTTAAGGCTTCTCGTATATATTTCTATAATATTCTATATATTTTATTCCTATGTCACCTGCTACTTTACCCTTGTAACTTTTCCCTAGCCTTTTTGCTTTAAAGTCTGCATTATATAAACAGTACATTAAGAAATCTGTTAAATCACTAACAACTACTTCTGCTCCTTCATTTTCTAATATATCTATAAGCTCATTATTTGCCATAGGGTGATATTTTACAAGGATTTCACCTACTATTCCTACTTTAGGTTTAGTAATATCTAAAACCTCAATTTTATCAAAGGATTGAACAATCTCCTTTGTATATTTAATAAATCCCCCCCTTTCTTCATATCTTCTAAAGGAATCATTAATTTTTCAATCCATTTGTCAACTAATAAATTTGTAGATCCCTTAATCTTTTCATAGGGTCTAACCCTTAGGGACACCCTCATAAGCAAATCTCCAAGTAATGTTGCCATAACGGATCTCTTAATCATATCATAGGTAAAAGTAAATCCTGGATTTGTTTCTATTCCTTGAGCACTTACGCTTATTACTGGAACATGAGAAAAGCCAGATTCACTTAATGCCTTTCTTAAAAATCCTACATAATTTGATGCTCTACAAACTCCACCTGTTTGAGATATAAGCAAAGATGTGTTATTTAGATCGTATTTCCCAGATTTTAATGCAGAGATAAATTGTCCTATTACTATTATAGATGGAAAACATGCATCATTATTTACATATTTTAATCCTTCGTCTACTGCCTCTTCCTTTACATCATCTAAACCACCATATTATATCCACATGTATTAAACACCTTTTCTAATAGTTTAAATTGAATTGGTGCCATTTGTGGAATTAATATTGTATGATTTTGTCTATGTTCTTCTGTAAACATTATTCTTTCATTGTTTATTTTCTTTTCCTTAAAGATTATATTCTTAGATTCCTTTTCTTCAAGGGCTGCCTTTAGGGACCTTACTCTTATCTTTGCTGCACCTAAATTACTTACTTCATCTATTTTAAGCTGAGTATAAATCTTCCCCCCCCTACTTTGGAGAATTTCCTGTACTTGATCCGTAGTTACAGCGTCTAAGCCACATCCAAAGGAGTTTAATTGAATTAGCTCTAAATTTTACTCTTTGATACATAGTTTGCTGCCCTATATAATCTAGAATGATATGTCCACTGATCTAATACCCTCAGTGGCACTTCCAGCTCCCCCCCTAAATGATCTACACTATCCTCAGTCAATACTGCCATATCTAAGGAATTAATCAAATTAGGGATACCATGATTAATAGCTGGATCGATATGATAAGGTCTTCCGCTTAATACTACTCCCTTTAGATTGTTTTCCTCTAGGTATTTTATTGTTTTTTTTCTCCTTGTAATCTTATATCCACCTTATATCTATACATCTCTTTCCAAGCATTATCCATGGCCTTTTTAATTTCCCTTGATGTTATATTAAATATTTTCAAAGCCTTATATAATTCTCTTCTTAGGCTAAATTTATTGTCAAAGGTTACAAAGGGGGGGTTTAAAAATACTATATCTTTATCCTTTAATTCCTGAATATTATGCTTAATCAACTCAGGATAACCAGTTACCACTGGACAATTTAAATGATTATCTGATAATGCATCTTCCTTTTCTTCATAAAATACAGAAGGATAAAATATAAACTTAATATCCTTATCTATTAAATCCATTATATGTCCATGAACCATCTTGGCAGGATAACATGCTGTTTCACTAGGTATAGATGTTAGCCCAGCTTCATAGACTTTTCTACTGGATTCCTTTGATAGTTCTACTCTAAAGCCTAATTCAGTAAAAAAAGCTGTGCCAAAATGGATAATTTTCAAACATATTAAGTACCCTTGGAATACCTACTCTTCCCCTTGGAGCCTTTTCCAATGGTAAGGATACATAATTAAAGGTCCTTTTGTATTTATAATCGTATAAATTAGGAAGGGTCTTCTCTATAATATTAATCCCTTCTCCTTTTTCACATCTATTTCCAGTTATATATCTATTTCCATCAGAAAATATATTTATTGTTAATAAACAATTATTACCGCATTTGCCACATTTCCCTTGAGTTGATCTATAGGAAAATTTATCTAATTCTTCCTTTTTTTAGTATTGTAGATTCTTCACCTTTATATCTTTCCTTGGCTATTATAGCTGCTCCCACTGCTCCCATAAGCCCTGCAATATTTGGTCTAATAGCTTCTCTACCAGATATCAATTCAAAGCTTCTAAGAATAGCATCTCCATAAAAAGTACCACCTTGAACCACTATTTTTTTCTCCAAGGCTTTTTGGATCCCTAGCTTTTATTACTTTTTGTATTGCATTCTTTATAACTGAATAGGCTAAACCTGCAGCTATATCTCCTATAGTTGCTCCTTCTTTTTGAGCCTGTTTTACCATAGAGTTCATAAAAACAGTACATCTTGAACCTAAGTCAACTGGATTCTTAGCAAATAATCCTGCTTCTAAAAATTCACCTACATTCATATTTACTGATTTAGCAAAGGTTTCAATAAAGGAACCACATCCTGAAGAACATGCCTCATTTAAAAGTATATCGTCGATAACTCCATCTTTTACCTTCATGATTTCATATCTTGCCCACCTATATCTAATATAAAATCCACATCACTTTGGAATAAACTTGCACCTTTATAATGTGCTATGGTCTCAACTTCTCCTACATCTACATTAAGTCCTGCTTTTATAAACTCCTCTCCATATCCTGTTACACAGGAATAGGTTATTGGAATATGAGGCATCTTTTCATAAATATTTTTTAAAATTATTATGGCCTGGTCTAAGGGTTTTCCTTTGTTGTTTCCATAATAAGAATATAAGATTTGATTATCCTCACTTAAAACTACAGCTTTTGTAGTAGTTGAGCCTGCATCTATTCCTAAATATGCCTTTCCGCTATATTCTTTAGGATCTACATCCTTTATATTATGCTTGCTATGTCGTTTTTTAAATTCTAAGTATTCTTCTTCATCTTTAAATAAAGGATCTATTTTCTTTATTTCTAATTCTTGCTTTTTACCAACACCTTGCAATCTACTTCTTAAATCTTCGTAGGACATAGGTTTTTCAGAAATAGAGGCAATAGCTGCACCTATGGCTACATATAATTGAGAGTTTTCTGGATATATAATCTCATCTTCCTTTAAATCTAGAGTTTCAATAAATCTTTCTCGAAGTTGAGAAAGAAAATGTAAAGGCCCACCTAAAAAGGCCACCCTTCCTTTAATTGGACGACCACAGGCTAAATTTGATATAGTTTGGTTTACTACTGATTGTAAAACAGATGCACTTATATCTTCCCTTGAAGCACCTTGATTTATCAAAGCTTGAACATCTGTCTTAGCAAATACTCCACACCTAGATGCTATAGGATATATAGTTTTATGATTTTTAGCCAAATTATTTAATCCTTCTGCATCTGTTTCCAACAATGATGCCATTTGATCAATAAAGGCTCCAGTACCTCCAGCACAAATACTATTCATTCTCTGTTCTAAAGCTTCTCCTAAATAGGTGATCTTAGCATCTTCTCCCCCCTAGTTCAATGGCTACCTGTGTTCTTGGTATCAAGGTTTGAATACTCTTTGTTGAAGCAACTACTTCTTGAATAAAGGGAATATCCAACCATTGGGTTACAGATAAGCCACCTGACCCAGTTACCATTATTGTTATCCTATCATTTTTAAAATTTTATATCCCTCCATTACTATTTCTTGTACCGTCTTTTTTTTACGTCAGAAAAATGTCTTTTATAGCTCCCATATAGTAATTGGAAGGAACTATTTAATACTACAAGTTTTACTGTAGTAGACCCCACATCTAAACCAACATGAAGTAATGACATTAATTCATCTCCTTAGTAAAGTTTTATTATTTTAGATTATTATACCATCATTATATAACATTTCAATGATTTTAGCACCTTAAATAAATTAAACCCTCAATATTGAGGGTTTAATTTGTATTACATATTTGGCATGCAAACGGATTTTCCTTCTACAAATCTCCAGGTGATAGGTTTGGATTAGCCTTCATTATATTAGATACAGTTGTGTTGAATTTTTCTGCTAAAGCCACTACTACTGGGCGATCTTGTGGTATATCTGATGCTTTTATAACGTAGGGCATTGTTCCCCCTGGACAAGGACATCCCCCCCTATCTTTATGTGGTAATATACAAAGTTGCTGTCCTACCCTTATCATATTTATATCTATATTTGGATTTCCTGCTTTTAAATCCATAATAGATATATTAAATCTTAATAATATGGTAGTTAAAGTATCATTTTCTCTAACTACATATATGGTTCCACCTGGGCATGGAATGGGAACTTCACCCTTTGGGATACAAATCAATTGACCTACCATCAAATTATTTGGATCAATACCTGGATTAGCTTCAATAAGTTGGGCAACAGTTACACTATATCTCATAGCTATTGAATATAAAGTGTCTCCAGGTCTTACAACATAATATAATCCATCACACTCCGGAGGTGGAGTTACTCCTCTTGGTATACATATTACTTGACCAATCCTTAAATTCATTGGATCAATGCCTGGATTTACTGCTAGTATAGCCTCTACTGTTGTATTATAAGTTCTTGCTAATTGATAAATAGTATCTCCTTGTTTTATGGTATATGCAAATGTTCCTACTGGACATGTTGGAGGCGGAGTTATACTTTCTGGTATACATATTCTTTGACCTATTTGAAGATTATTTGGATTAATCCCTGGATTAATTGCCAATATGGCCTCCACTGTTGTGTTATAAGTTCTTGCTAGTTGATAAAGGGTATCTCCTGATTTAATTATATAAGGAAAACTTCCACTGGGACAAGCCCTTTCTATTTCATAGTAATCCTTCATCTTAACCACCTTTCTTTCATTATTCTCTGCATTATATACTATGCAAAAATGTGGTTAAGAGTTCCTTTCACTTCTTCTCAAATTTATGTAATTTATTAGAAAGGGTATATAGAGATAAAAAGCATAAGGGACTATCTTTACAGGACTTACATCCATTGTAGTAGCAGGAAGTAAATTTGCAATATTCCAAGGAATCATAGGAGCAAATAAAACCGTTGTATTAGATATATCCGTTGCTAAATTATATTCATCTACTTTTAACTTTTTATATAAATCCTTCATTATTTGACTAGTCATAACTATGGCAATAGATTGATTCCCTCCAAAGGCTGCAGTAATTAAAGATGTAATAGCCGTAGATAAAAATAGTTTCTTCCTAGTAACTACATCGCTAAATAGATTACGCATTTTACTAAATAGTCCAATCTTCTCCAATATCCCTGACATACTACAGGATACAAATACTACAAAAGCAGGTTTTATCATAGAGGCTAATCCACCACCCTTTAATATATTAGAAAGGGGGGGTTGTTAGAGTCTAGATTATATCCAAGTGCTAGATTTTTAAATAAGTTTATAAAGGAGACATTTTGTATACTTATGGAAATTATAGATCCTAATATTATACTAATTATCATGGACTTCTTTACATCTATTTGAATAACACTAAGAAATAACATCGTCAAAGCAGGTATTAATATTATAAAATTAATAACAAAATATTCCTGTATATCATGTATTATCCTATTACCTACCATATCCAATGGATTAGAAAAAGAAAATATTAAATATATAGTAGTGACTAAAGCAAAGGGTATAATTGTAGTTTTTCTAAAATTCTTTAACATAGGATATAATTTAGACTCTGTTAAATTTGAAACTAAATTAGCACAAGAAGACATAGGTGATGCTCTATCTCCAAAATAGCATCCTGAAAGTATAGCTCCACCAACTAAGCTTAAATTGATACTCCCGCTTTTAGCCATGATTATAAGTACTATTCCTATGGTACTGGCAGTTCCAAAGGATGTGCCAAGCATATATGAAACCAAGGAACTAGTTAAAAACGCAAATACTATAAAATATCTTGGATTCATAATCTTCATGGAATAATAAACTATAGCTGGAATAGTTCCTGCTGACAACCAGCTGGCAGTAACTAGACCTATAAGTAAAAATATTCTCAATACAATAAAGGCCTTTTTACCTCCTAACCAAGCTTTTTGTAATATATCCTTAGGTTTGCTTCCTAATCTATAAGCAATGATAAAAAAAGATCATAAAACTAATGGATAAACTATAACCAATATATATATCCTTAAATATGCCATAAATCAAGATCATAAAAGATAATATAAATCCTATTGTTAATTCCATAAAATCATTCCTTAATTGTTTTTATACTACTATAATTCAAAATTATAGTATATTTTTAAAGATTTTGCAGTAATTAAATAAAAAGGTTTCTAATATTAGAAACCTTTTGCCTTTTCCACTATTTCAATTTTATCTGGTGAATCTATAGAAAGAACTTTTATCATCTTTTCATAGGTATCTACTGTACCAGTAGTATATATTTCAAAGGTTGAATCCTTTGTATTACCTTTTATATTGTTTTCTTTCATTAGTTTTTCGATATACATAACTTGTTCATATGCTGGATTTATAAAGTTCACATCTGGAGATATTTTTTTTAAACTTGTCTATAACTATAGGATAATGAGTACAACCTAATATGATATCCTTTGGATCTCCATTAGCCTTCATGTTTTCCATATGTATTTTTATGGTATTTTCCATTTCTTCATCTGTATAATTGCCACTATCTATTAGTCCTGCTAATGTTGCAGATGGTTCTGATACTACATTTATTTCATTATCCTTTTCTCTTAATAATTTTTCATACATACCAGATTCAATGGTAAACTTAGTAGCTATAACTCCTACTTCCTTAATACCATTCCTTGTAGCATAATCCGTTGCCGGTTTAATAATACTCACTATAGGAATTTCATAATCCTTAAAGTATTTATCCAATATGGATGAAATAGTATTGCATGCTATTGCTATTAGTTTTACATCCTTCTCTAATAAAAATCTACCATATCCTTAGTAAGTCTATATATCTCTTCTTCTGTTTTGTTGCCATAGGGAACATTTTTATTATCTCCAAAATATATAATACTTTCCTCTGGCAATAATTTTCTAAATTCCTTTGCAACGGTCAATCCTCCAACCCCCCCTGAATCTAAAACTCCTATCTTTCTATTATCCCCCCCATAGATATACCCCCCCTAGTTATATTTTAGATATTTTTTTAAATAATCCAAATTATTGGAATATTGTAATTAAATAATCTCATATTTTTTTTATAAATGTCAAATATTTTATAACCCTGTGTATATCTATTTTGCTAGTGTCTCTTTATTCTTATATTTCTCCCATGTTTCATAAATTTTATTTATTAATTCTTCATAAGTATGAGTTTTCATTCTCATACATACTCTTGCATCATTATTACATAATAAACACTTTCTTGGACTTGTCTTTAAATCGGATCTACTTATTTGATTATGATATGAATCAAATACATCTATATCAAATATCCTTCCTAAAAAAATGATTTTCTTCTATCTCTACTGTAATCTTCTTTAAATCTATAGGGTTTAAATCTGCAACAATATATCCTTCTGAGCCAGTAATTTTATTAAAACTCTCTTATAAATAATAGGAATGGCTTTCTCTTCTAGTTTATTTAATATAGCCTTCATACCTTCTCTATGTATATCCTATAATTGGGACTATCTTTAACTTTCCCAGGTATATTTAATGTAAAAGATATTAAACTCTTATTGTATTTAGATATTAATTCCTTCTGCTTATCCCTTCTAGCTTCTCTAGAATCTAAAATCTGTTTTAAAATTTTTTTTATCTATCATAATATATCACCATTTTCTAATAAATAAAGCATTATTGTAATTGCCAACAAATCAGCTGCTCCCCCCCAGAGCTAATATTTTTCTCTATAAAATCTCTATCCATAGCCTCCACAAAAGCTTTTCCTTCTCTAGTAAAATACCCTCCCAATTCTAAGGCTTTTTTTTAGCTTGATTTTGAGAATAATAGAGAATTTCCATATTATGTCTTCCTAAAATATTACTATCTTCTGTATTAGCCATTAAATATAGCAATATTTGGACCGAAATATCATTTATATGATTTTCCCCTTTAGAGATCAGCTGAGAAACATAGGGAAAGAATATTCTAATACAGTTTAAACCCTGATTCTACTTCTCCTCTTATTCCCTTTATTCCATATTTAATATATAATCTCTCTCCATAGGTGGGATTATCCTTTATATGAGCATCTTCTAGCTCCTTAGTTATACCCTTTGTCATTAGTTTCGTAAGATTGCATACTTCCAAAGGACTATGTAATTCTTTTCCTGTTTTCTAAAAGATTTCCAGCCACTGCTGCAATTATCCCTAGGGAAATATTATTCCTTTATGAGTATTTACTCCCTTTGTAGCTTTAAACATATCTTTTTCTGCTTTTATTCCTATAGGTCTTATATTATTTAATAGACTCCTATAATCCTTTCCTTCAAATTCTATACCTGCCTTAGTGCAATCATAAAAATAAGAATTTAAAACTGATGCACTACTTAAAAAAGTAAAAAAAATCCATATCATCATGGGCGCCTGGATTATTTCTATCTACAAGTCCAGGTTTTGGGGTCGAAGCTACTTCATAGAGTATGGACTTTATGCCCATACTTGATATGTAATTACAATATTCTTTTTTTTATTCATTTTATCCCTCACTTATCTTTGCTACTATTAGTATAAAGGATAAATAGAAAAAATAAAAGAGGATAGTATAATCTATCCTCTTTTATA
>JMBX01000227.1_pt1 | contig 15283 bp, 20 predicted proteins | sample 616521 | NCBI WGS metagenome assembly JMBX01 (sample SAMN02727906, study PRJNA239997) | anaerobic digester metagenome | biome: anaerobic digester; isolation source: mesophilic anaerobic digester inoculated with municipal waste water sludge... | place: Germany: Bielefeld University, CeBiTec ...
TGGGCCTGTAACCATATTAATTGATAGTAAAAAAAATTTTTTTTAGGAGGGATATTATTGAAAGTTGTTAGGATACCTGCAGGAATTTATGCTGCAAATTGTTATCTAGTATATTCAGAAAAGGACAATGAAGGCATTGTTATAGATCCAGGGGGAGATGTAGATGATATTATAGCTAAAATAGAAGAATTAGGATTGAAAATAAAATATATAATACTTACCCATGGTCATGGAGATCATATTGCTGGTGTTGGTGAAATAAAAGAGTATACCAATGCACCAGTACTAATTCATAAAGATGATGAACATCTGTTGAGAGATGGTGACAACAATCTATCTAGTATGATGGCTATGGGTAGAGTAGAGTTATCTGCTGATATGATAGTTGAAGATGGAGATGAGATATTCTTTGGGGGGGATTTAAAGGCTAAAATAATCCATACACCAGGCCATACACCAGGGGGGGATCTCTATAAAAATAGAAGATAGTATATTCACAGGAGATACACTATTTGCAGGCTCTATTGGAAGGACAGATTTTCCAGGAGGTTCCTTTGAAAAAAATAATAGATTCAATAAAGAATAAGATAATTATATATCCAGATGATACTAAAATTTATCCTGGTCATGGCCCATCTTCTACTATTAAAGCTGAAAAGGCCACTAATCCTTTTTTTAAGATAAATAAGAATTAAAAGCCACCTTTTAGGGAATCTTATGCAATAGGAGGTGGCTAAGTTGAAGAAAAAAACAAAAATATAATTATAAAAAAACACAAAGGGCCTATAGATTTACATGATATACATGAGCTGATCGAATTAGGTTTAAATGAAGAAGAAATATCCAAGGAATATGGAATATCAAAAAAATATGTTCAAAAGATGATAGAAGATTTTTATAACGATTATTGAGGGGGGGAGCAATTATGATTTATGTTTATTTAAAAGGGCATGATTTTGAATATGATGTTAGAGAATTAATCAAGGTCTTTTTTTCAATGAGGATATAGTATTTATTCATAATGAAGAGGAGTATATGGGTAATAATATATTGTTGAAAAATGTTTTAACCTATAACAAATATGGGATTAGTTCAACTACTATGATATATATGGATAATAAACTGTTATCTAAAAAATTCCATAACAAACATACAGGATATTAAGATAGAGAAAGATGATTTAAAGAAGAAAATCAAAGTAGGCATAAAACAGAATATATATAATTCCCTTATTGAGATTTCGGAAACATCAGCTCCATGGGGGGGCATACTAACAGGTATTAGACCTGTAAAAATAGTTCATACTTTATTGGACAAGGGACTAGATGAAGAGGAAATATTTAGTATTTTGAATAATCAATACAAATTGTTTAAGGACAAAGCTAAATTAATTATAGATATTTGCAAGAGGCAAAGGAAGTATATCTATCCTTTAGATGAAAATAGATTTAGTCTATATGTGAGCATTCCCTTTTGTCCAACGAGATGTTTATATTGCTCCTTTCCTACATGTAGTGTATCCAAATATGACGATTTTGTGGATGAGTATACAGATAGGCTAGTATATGAAATTAACCAAATATCAGATATTATGAAGGGAAAAACCATTTCTACGGTATACATTGGTGGCGGGACCCCCCCTACTGCTATTCCTATGAAGAATCTCGATAGGATAATTAAATCCATATACGAATATTTTGGATATGATAATATAGTGGAGATAACTGTGGAAGCTGGTAGGCCAGATACAATTTATAGAGGGATGTTGGAGATGCTTAAAGAAAACAATGTGGAAAGGATTAGCATCAATCCTCAGACTATGAATGATAATACATTGAAGCTTATTGGAAGAGAACACTGTTCTAAAGATATAGTAGAATCCTATTATTTAGCAAGAGAGATAGGTTTTGATGTAATTAATATGGATTTGATAGTTGGCCTTCCATCAGAAGGAATAAATGATATAAAAAAAATACTTTGAAAGAAATAGAGAAATTGGATCCAGAAAATCTAACCATTCATACGTTGTCAGTAAAAAGAGGTTCTAAATTTAGATCTACTATGGATAAGTATAAAATTAAAAGTCAAAAAAAATTATAGATGAGATGTTAGAAAACACTAGGGAATTTGCAAAATATATGAATCTTCAACCTTATTATTTATATAGGCAAAAACAAATATTAGGCAATATGGAGAATATTGGCTATGCTAAGGAAGGAAAAGAATGTATATATAATATTATGATGATGGAAGAGAAGGAGACGGTAGTGGCAGCAGGTATGGGAGGAGTGTCTAAGATTTTCTATCCAAAAGAGAATAGGATAGAGAGAATACCAAATGTCAAAAGTTTAAAGGAATATTTGGATAGAACTGAAGAAATGATAGAGAGAAAGAGAAATCTATTATCTTGACATTGTATAAAAAAATATCTTATAATTATTAAAAACATTGAAACTATGAAGAGGAAGAGTAATTAAATCCCTTGGTTATAGAGAGTCAGTGTTGGTGGAAACTGATACCAATATTTGATGAAGACACCTCTGAGTTAACAAACATGGTTTGTTCGCATTATTTGCGTTATAGTTATAAGCGAGGTAACAGCCTAATTAGGGTGGCACCGCGAGAATTGACCTCTCGTCCCTGAAATACAGAGATGAGGGGTTTTACTATTTTAGGGAGGTAATGATATGAGAGAAAGTATGGGAAATTTACGAAGAAGTCATATGTGTGGTGATTTGAGGACATCCAATGTAGATGAAGAAGTAGTACTTATGGGATGGGTACAAAGGGAAAGAAACTTGGGATCCTTAATATTTGTGGATTTGAGGGATACTACAGGCATATGTCAAATTGTATTTGATAGTACAGTTTCTGAGGATATATTTAATAAAGCAGCTAAGGTTAGAAGTGAGTTCGTATTGGCTGTAAGGGGGGTAAAGTAAGGAAAAGGGAGGCTGTAAACAAAGAGATTCCTACTGGGAATATAGAGGTGTTAGTAGAAGAATTAAGGATACTGGATACTGCTGAAACACCACCTATATATATAAAAGACGATGACAATGTTTCAGAATCCATGAGGTTAAAATATAGATATTTGGATTTAAGAAAACCTTCTATGCAAAATAATTTAAAGATGAGACATAAAACCGCTAAGTTAGTAAGGGATTTTCTAGATGAGAACGATTTTGTAGAAATAGAAACCCCCCCTATGTTAACAAAACCAACACCAGAAGGTGCAAGGGACTATTTAATTCCAAGTAGGGTACATCCAGGACATTTCTATGCTCTTCCCCCCCAGTCCCCCCACAGCTTATGAAACAACTCTTAATGGTGTCAGGTATGGATAGATATTATCAAATAGTAAAGTGCTTCAGGGACGAGGATTTAAGGGCAAATAGGCAACCGGAGTTTACCCAGATAGATATAGAAATGTCTTTTGTAGATGTAGATGATGTAATAGAATTAAATGAAAGACTGCTTTATAGATTGTTCAAAGAGATTAAGGGAATTGAAATAAAATTGCCTATACAGAGGATGACTTATAATGAAGCTATGGAAAGATTTGGATTAGATAAGCCAGATTTAAGATTTGGATTTGAACTGGTAAATATTACCGATATAGTAGCTAATTCTAAATTCAAGGTATTTAGTGGTACTATTAAAAACAAAGGTTGTGTAAGGGGTATCAATGTAAAAGGATATGGTGATGATTTTACAAGGAAGGATATTTCAAATCTAGAAACCTATGTGAAAGATTTTGGGGGGGCTAAAGGATTAGCTTGGATAAAAATTACTCCCGATGGAATAACATCTCCTATTGCTAAATTTTTATCCCAAGAAGAATTAGATGGTATTCTAAATAGAATGGATGGGGAAAAGGGAGATTTATTGTTGTTTGTTGCCGATAAGCCTTCTGTTGTATTCGATAGTTTAGGTAATCTGAGGAATGAAGTGGCAAGAAGGCTTAATATACTTGACGATGAAGAGCTAAAAATGGTTTGGATTACAGAGTTTCCACTGTTTGAGTATGACGAAGAAGAAGGAAGATATGTGGCCAAACATCATCCATTTACACATCCTATGGAGGAAGATATCCATCTGTTAGAAACTCATCCAGAAAAGGTTAGGGCTAAGGCCTATGACATAGTTATTAATGGAGATGAAATAGGTGGGGGGGAAGTATTAGGATTAGCAATCAGGATTTACAGAAGAAAATGTTTAAGGCTCTTGGATTTTCAGAAGAAGAAGCTTGGGATAAATTTGGATTTCTATTGGAAGCTTTTAAATATGGCACACCACCTCATGGTGGTATAGCTTATGGATTTGATAGATTAATAATGTTGTTGACAGGAAGGGATAATATTAGGGATGTTATAGCTTTTCCCAAGACCCAGTCTGCTACATGCTTGCTGACTAAAGCTCCTACAACTATTACAGAAGAACAATTAAAAGAACTCCATATACAATTGGATCTAGATTAGGATATGCTTTTAAATTTGAAAGGTGATAGGGATGAAAAGTTATTTTTCGAGAACTGAATTATTATTAGGGAAAAATGCCATGGATATACTTGCTAACTCAAAGGTTGGGGGGGTATTTGGTATAGGAGGCGTTGGTTCTTTCGCCTCCGAGGCCTTAGTTAGATCTGGTTTAGGTAGTATTATACTTGTAGATTATGATATAATAGATGTGTCAAATATTAATAGACAAATCCATGCTACATCTAAAACTGTAGGATTATCAAAGGTAGATGTGATGAAGGATAGACTTTTAGAGATAAACCCTGAACTTAATATTATTGTTTATAATAAGGAATATTCTGAGGAAAATAGTGATGAATTACTATGTTCAAGCTATGATTACGTAGTAGATGCAATAGATATGGTTTCTTCTAAGATAAGCTTGATAGAGAAATGCAAAACTATGGATATTCCCATAATATCCTGTATGGGAGCAGGGAACAAATTAGATCCAACTTTATTTCAGATTGGTGATATATATGATACTAATACCTGTCCTTTGGCTAAGGTTATGAGAAGAGAATTGAGGAAAAGGGATATAATGGATTTAAAAGTAGTATGGTCCAGTGAAAAGCCCATAAAAGTTAATTTGGAAAAAGAAGAAATTAGGAAAGCAGTACCAGGAAGTGTATCCTTTGTTCCTTCTGTTGCAGGTTTGATTATTGCTTCTGAAGTTATTAAGGATTTAGCGTTTAGGGGGGTGTGTTTAATGGAACAAATAGGCTATATACGTAATACCTCTAATGGTATGGCAGAAGTGGAGGTAAGACGAATTTCAGGTTGTGGGGGGGTAGTTGTAGCAGTTGTGGAGGTTCTTGTGATGTTCCCAGCATAATTATAAAAATAGAAAATTCTATTGGAGCAAAACCAGGGGGGGATTATGTGGAAATTAAAGGACAGTCCAATAAGATTATTAGATATGCCTTGATCGTTTATATGATACCATTTTTTTTATGCTAATATTAGGGATAATGATGAGTACTGTCTTGCTTAAATCCTTGGGGGGGATAAATAATTCTGAATTATATAGTTTTTTTAATTGGAATATTATTTCTAGGGATCTCTTTCCTAATATTAAAAAGAATTGATAATTCTATTAAGAAGAAGAACGATAAAGCTATTAAGATGGTACGAATATTATAATAAATAGTATTATATAAAGGGAGGAAGTAGGGTTGACTTTGAAGATAAAAGATAATGATGCCATAATTAAGAGATTAAGAAGAATCGAAGGACAGGTTAAAGGAATTCAGAAGATGGTTGAGGAAGGAAAATGCTGTGGAGATATATTAATTCAAATAGCAGCAGTTAGATCTGCAATGAATTCTGTTGGTGGTTTAATACTTGAAAATCATATGAAAGACTGCTTAAAAAGCTATTTAGATGGAGATGCAGGAGATGAAACTTTAGATAGTCTAGTAGATATTATGATAAAATATGCTAAGCAAAATTAATTTTTATGCTTCATCCTTTTTATTGATCTGGAAAGGGAAGTAGAGATAATAATTCCAAGAGAAATAGCAGCAGCTATAAAGAAAGTTTCAGTTCCTTTGTTTATAGCTGTATAAAAATCTTTGCTAACTAATGCCAACATGGTATAATACATGCCAGCACCGGGTACTAAGGGAACTATCCCAGGAATAATATATACGGTTGCTGGTTTTTTATAATATCTAGCCATTAGTTCTCCTAATATACCTACTACTATAGCAGCAAAAAAAAGTAGCAGAAGTATAGCTATTTAAATGAATTGAAATAATATAAAAAGTTATCCACCCCCCCAATGCACCTACTATACCAGATTTACAAATGGATTTTTTTAGGAATACTAAACAATATTGCAAAACCAATAGTAGATAAAAAGGCTAATAATAATTGGATTAAAATGGACATTAAATTACCCCCCCTTAAATAAATGTTTAATACGAATCCAACTCCGAAAGCTATAGCTAAGGCGGAGAATATGGCTTCCATACCTCTAGATAGTCCTGATATAAAATCTCCTGAAATAGTATCCCTTAGAGCATTAGTAATTGCTACGCCAGGTACTAAGGACATAATGGAGCCTATAATTATTATATCCATATTTTGACCAAAGCCAATTTTGGTAGATATAACAGATAAAAAAAGAAGCAATAGTTGCACCGATAAAATTGTTTACGAAGAATGTCATCTTAAATCTGTCTATTTTATTTATAGTTATTAGTACTATTAGACTTATCATATAAGTAGATAAAAAAATCTAAAAAAAGTTCCTCCAAACAAAAGAGAAAAAAAGCACATGCCATGCTACCAAATAGAATTTTTAGCCTTGGACTATAATTTTTAATCTTATTAATTTCTTTTAGTTTAGCTATGCCTTCGTCTGTAGGCATGTTTGAGTTTACGAATTCTCTAGAAAATTGGTTCACTAAGTCAATTTTATTTAAATCAATTTTAATATTTTTAACTCTTATTAAGTAAGTCATCATTTCCCCCCCATCATATTCTAAGGAAACAAATATGCCAGTTGGAGTTACAAAGGCATCTGCATATTTAATATTCATCCTAGATTTGCATATTCTTTCAATTGTATCTTCAACCCTATAGGTTTCAGCACCATTTTCAACATTATTTTACCAGCCAAAGTTGATAACAGTAATAAATTTTTTTTGCCTCTTTTCTTTTATTATCGCTCTTATCCATAAATTTCACCTCATAAGAATAATGTAGTTGTAAATAATAAGAATTAACTATATAATTAATTTGGAAGAAAAGGTTTTTCTATGATTATATTATAGTACTATTCCACTATATTATAGTACTATTCTATGATTAATCAATGGATTAAATCAATTATACCAAAGAAGGGGGGGATTAATATATGGATTTTACAAATTTAAAAAAAATCAGACCCGCAGGTAATGGAAATTATTGAATTAGAAACAAAAAGGCAAAGAGAACATATTGAATTAATTGCCTCTGAAAACTTTGTCACACCTCAAGTAATGGAGGCTATGGGTAGCCAATTGACTAATAAATATGCTGAAGGCTATCCTAGAAAAAGATATTATGGTGGCTGTGAATATGTTGATATGGTTGAGGATTTAGCTAGGGATAGGTTGAAGAGACTATTTGGTGCGGAACATGCCAATGTTCAGCCCCATTCAGGCTCTAATGCAAATTTAGGAGTATATTTTGCAGTACTAAAACCTGGAGACAAGGTATTAGGCATGAATTTATCTCAAGGTGGGCATCTGACTCATGGTAGTCCAGTAAATATATCAGGTGTATATTATAATTTTGTAGATTATGGGGTAGACAAGGAAACTGAGATGATAGATTACCAACAGGTTAGGGAAATTGCATTAAAGGAAAAACCAAAGATGATAGTGGCAGGGGGGGCAAGTGCATATCCAAGGATAATTGATTTTAAAGAATTTAGAGAAATTGCAGATGAAGTAGGAGCTTACTTGATGGTAGATATGGCACATATTGCAGGGCTTGTTGCTGCAGGACTTCATCCTAATCCAGTACCTATGCAGATTTTGTTACTACTACAACACATAAAACTCTAAGGGGGGGGCCTAGGGGGGGTGGGGGGGCAATTCTTTGCAAAGAAAAGTATGCAAATATGATTGATAAGGCTATATTCCAGGAATTCAGGGTGGTCCACTGATGCATATAATCGCAGCAAAAGCTGTAAGCTTTGGAGAGGCACTAGAAGATAGTTTAAAGAGTATCAAAAGCAGATTGTAAAATGCAAAAGCATTGGCAGATAGTTTAATAGAAAGAGGTTTTAGATTGGTATCTGGAGGTACAGATAACCATCTAATCCTTCTGGATGTAAGGCCTAAAGGATTAACTGGGAAAAAAAAGCGGAGGAATTATTAGAGGCAGTTAATGTAACTACCAATAAAAACACAATTCCTTTTGATCCTGAAAGTCCTTTTGTAACTAGTGGTGTAAGAATAGGTACTCCAGCTGTTACAACTAGAGGTATGAAGGAAGAAGAGATGAAAGAAATTGCTGAAATAATTGATTTAGCATTGGATGAGAAAAATGACAGGGAGCAGGTAAAAACAAGGTTTTAGAGTTGTGTTCTAGATTTCCATTATACGACTAAAGCATGTGAGCCTACATTATTGTAGGCTTATATGTTTTATATACTAAATTAACCATATCTATTGACCAAGTATTTTGCTATAATATAATAGATAGTGATTAGAACCAATAGATGGAAGGATGGAATATGGAATTAAAAAAATTTGATAATAAAAAAAATATAATAGAAAAGGTAAGACACAATAGCATAGCTGAGGAAATAGGTATTGAAACAGGAGATGTATTAATATCCATAAATGGGAAAGAAGTTAAAGACATTATTGATTATAAGTTTTTAATTTCTGATGAATATATTCTAGTAGAGATAGAAAAAAACTGTGGTGAATTGTGGGAGTTTGAAATTGAAAAAGAATTTGATGAGGATTTAGGAATTGAATTTTCTAATCCTCTAATAGATAGAGCAAAGTCCTGTAGAAATAAATGCATCTTTTGCTTTATAGATCAACTTCCTCCAAATATGAGAGAAACCTTATATTTTAAAGATGATGATTCAAGATTATCATTTTACAAGGAAATTTATTACATTAACAAATATGAGTGATGAAGAAATTGATAGGATAATAGCTTATAGACTAAGTCCTATTAATATATCCATCCATACTACTAATCCAGAACTTAGGATTAAGATGTTGAACAACAAAAATGCAGGTAAGATATTCCCAATACTTAAAAGGTTTAAAGATGCGGGTATTGAGGTAAATTGTCAGATAGTATTAGTACCAGGTGTTAACGATGGAAAAGAATTAAATAGAACTTTGATGGATTTATCTAGTTTATATCCAAGTGTAAGATCTGTAGCCGTTGTGCCAGTAGGGATAACCAAATTTAGGGAAGGATTGTATGAAATAGAACCATTTAATAGGGAAGGTTCAAAGGAAGTATTATCCTTAATAGAAAAACAATATGAATTTTTAGAGAAAATAGGAACTAGATTTGTATTTGCTTCTGACGAGTTTTATGCTATGTCCAATATGTCTTTACCTAAATATGAAGAATATGAAGGGTTTCCTCAATTGGAAAATGGAGTTGGATTGATGAGAGCTTTTGAATATGAAATAAAAGAAGAATTGCAAAGTATTCAGGATAATATTAGATTAAACAAAAGCTATATATTGGCCACTGGAACTTTAGCTGCAGGGTTTATGAATTATATTAAAGATTGTGTAATGGAGAAGTTTGACGATTTACAGTTGATAGTTGTTCCTGTAAAGAATAATTTCTTTGGAACTACTATTACTGTTTCAGGACTAGTAACTGGTCAAGATTTAGTTGAACAGTTACAATTTTATGATAATGTTGATGGCATAATAATACCAAGATCCATGCTAAGACAGAATAGCGATGTTTTTTTAGATGATTTTACCATAGAGGATATAGAAAGGGAATTAAAGGTTAAAATAATTCCAGTAGATGTATCAGGAAAAGATTTTATTGATTTATTTAGAAAAGCATGAGGTGATGAAATGAATAGACCAGTAGTATGCATAGTTGGAAGACCTAATGTAGGAAAGTCTACATTATTTAACAGGATAGTTAGAAGGAGAGTGGCTATCACAGAAGATAGCCCAGGAGTTACAAGGGATAGAATTTATGCGGAAGCTGAATGGCTTAATAGATACTTTATTTTAATTGACACAGGTGGGTTAGAACCTGAATCAGAAGAAGTTATACCTATAAATATTAAAAGACAAGTAGAAGTTGCTATAGATACTGCTGATGTAATATTGTTTGTAGTAGATGGTAGAGATGGGGTTACTGTTACAGATATAGAAATAGCTAATATACTTAGAAGATCAGGAAAGGAAGTACTCTTAGTATGCAATAAGATTGATACCCATAAAACGCCAGATCAGGTATTTGAATTTTATGAATTAGGTGTAGGCAGTCCAATAATAATATCAGCTGAACAGGGCTTAGGAATTGGTGATCTATTAGATGAGGTGATAAAGCATTTCCCAGAAGACAAGGATACTGAGTATGACGAAGATATTATTAAAGTTTCTGTAATAGGCAAACCCAATGTAGGAAAGTCTTCATTGATAAACAATATATTAGGGGGGGAAGAAAGGGTTATAGTAACGGATATTCCTGGTACTACAAGGGATGCTATAGATACTCATTTTACTTTTGATGATGAAAAATATATATTTATCGATACAGCAGGTTTAAGAAGAAAGAGAAGTATATATGAAAATGTAGAAAGATATAGTGTAGTTCGTACCTTAGCTGCTATAGATAGATCTGATTTATGTATACTTGTAATAGATGGTACTGAAGGAGTTACAGAACAAGATACGAAGATTGCTGGATATGCACATGAGCAAGGTAAAGGAATTATTATAGCAGTAAATAAATGGGATATTGTAGATAAGGAAACTAATACCCATTTGGAGTTTATAAAGGATATAAGAAATAAACTTAGTTTTATAACTTATGCACCTATTGTGTTTATATCAGCTAAAACTGGTAAAAGAGTAAACAAATTACTAGAGCTTGTAAAGATAGTAAATAACAACTATAGTTTAAGGATAAGCACTGGAGTTTTAAATGATATAATCAATGAAGCAGTTATATTAAACCAACCCCCTTCAGATAAAGGGGGGGTAAGATTAAAATTTATTATGGCACTCAGGTTGCAGTTAGACCACCTAAGTTTCTAATTTTTATAAATAAAAAAAAGAACTTATGCATTTTTCTTATCAGCGATATTTGGAAAACCAAATAAGACAACATTTTGGTTTTGAAGGAGTACCAATTCAATTTGAATTTAGAGAAAAGGGTGATTAGATTGAAAAATCTATTTATAGTTGCTTTAATATCCTATTTAATAGGAAATTTTTCTTCAGCTTATATACTAGGAAAAATCTTTAAAAATGAGGATATAAGAAATTATGGTAGTGGGAATGCTGGTGCAACTAATGCTTTACGGGTATTTGGTATTAAAATTGGATTGGCTTCATTTGTAATAGATGCATTTAAAGGGGGGGTACTTGCAGTTTATATTGGGAGTCTATTATTAGGATATAAAGGTAGTTTAATCGGAGGAGTCTTTGTGGTACTAGGACATAATTGGCCTATATTCCTTAAGTTTAAAGGAGGTAAAGGAATAGCTACTTCTTTAGGCGTGATGATTTCATTACATTGGCCTACAGCTATTGTTTGTATTATTATAGGTTTATTAATTATTGCAATTACTAGATATGTTTCATTAGGTTCTATAGTGGCTACTGGAATGGTACCTATAATTGGTACAATAGTAAATCGCCCCCCCTTTAATAGAGACTTTTTTTATAACTACAATTATATTGGCTATTTTAGCAATATATAGACATAAGGACAATATCAATAGACTCTTAAACGGCAAAGAGTATAAAATTGGAGAAAAAAATATAATAGAGGTGAATTAAGAGGTGAACAATATAAATATTGGTGTTATCGGAGGCGGAAGCTGGGGAACTGCTTTAGCAATTTTATTATCAGAGAATGGACATAAAGTCCATATTGGAATTAGAGATAGTTTACAACTAAAAGATATAAAGAATACAAAAGAGAATAAGAAATATCTTCCAGGGATAACCATACCTTCCGATATACGCTTAACAAATGATATTTCCGAAGCAGTACATAATAAAGAACTAATAGTATTATCCGTTCCATCTCATGGGGGGGTTAGACAAGTATTAAACAGCATTAAAAATTACCTTAAAAAGGATCAGATAATAGTTAATGTAGCAAAGGGAATAGAAAATGATACATTACTTAGGATTTCTCAGATAGTAGAAGAAATACTCCCTCATAATCCTTATGCAGTATTATCTGGACCTTCTCATGCAGAAGAAGTAGCTAAAAAAAATACCTACTACAGTGGTTTCGGCTTCTAAGGATAAAAAGATAGCTGAATATGTTCAAGATATATTCATGTCTCCTTATTTTAGAGTATATACTAATCCAGATGTAGTGGGGGGGTAGAATTGGGAGGATCTTTGAAAAATGTAATTGCTTTAGGTGCAGGTATTTCTGATGGTTTAGAATATGGTGATAATACCAAAGCAGCATTGATGACTCGTGGGATAATTGAAATGGCAAGGTTAGGAGAAAAAAATGGGAGCTAATAGTGCAACTTTTTCGGGCCTTTCTGGAATTGGTGATTTAATAGTAACTTGTACCAGTATGCATAGTAGAAATAGAAGAGCTGGTATACTAATAGGGAAAGGAGAATCTTTGGAAGAAACAGTTAACTCTATAGGCATGGTAGTAGAAGGTATAAAGACTACTAAATCTGCTTATGAATTATCTAAAAGGGAAAAGGTAACTATGCCTATTACTCAAGAAATATATCAAGTGTTATATGAAGGCAAAGATGTAAAAAAATTCTGTGACTAATTTAATGCTTAGGGATAAAAAAACCTGAAATGGAAGAGGTCATAAGTGAATTAATTGAAGATTGGTAATCAAAAACCTGCTAAAATTAGCAGGTTTTATTAATCCTTATCATAAAATAGAACTTAGCACATATATATATAATGTTAAATATTATTAAAATGATAGATAAGGAGGGAAAGCATGGATAGATTTGACATATACAAAGATATAGCCGAGAGAACTGATGGGGGGGATATATATGCTGGCGTAGTAGGACCTGTTAGGACGGGAAAATCTACTTTTATAAAGAGGTTTATGGAACTACTAGTACTTCCTAATATTGAGAATAAATACAAAAAAAGAAAGGGCAATCGATGAACTGCCTTTAAGTGGTGCAGGTAAAACTATTATGACTACAGAACCAAAATTTGTACCTAATGAAGCAGTGGAGTTGGTATTAAAAGAAAATATTAAATTCAAAGTAAGGATGGTAGATTGCGTTGGATACCTAGTAAAGGGAGCTTTAGGGCATATAGAAGATGATATACCTAGAATGGTGACAACTCCTTGGTTTGAAAAAGAAATCCCCCTTTGAGGAAGCTGCTGAAATAGGTACTAGAAAGGTAATTACTGATCATTCTACAATTGGAATCGTTGTAACAACAGATGGTTCAATTACGGATATAGAACGGTCTAATTATATAAAGGCGGAAGAAAGGGTTATATCAGAATTGAAAGAGTTGGAAAAGCCTTTTGTCATTATATTAAATACAAAGCACCCTAATTTGGATAGTACTATAGCTCTTAGGGAGAGCTTAGAAGAAAAGTATGGAGTATCAGTTCTAGCAATAGATTGCTTAAAAATGGATATAGAGGATGTGGAAAAAGTATTTGAAAAATTATTATTTGAATTTCCTGTTAAAGAAATTACTATTAATTTACCAGGATGGATTGAAGGATTGCCAAGAGAGCATTGGATAAAAATGAGCATTATAGATTCCATTAGAGAATCTATTAAAACATTGCAAAAATTAAATGAAGTGGAATATTCACTAGAAACATTGAATCAACTTGATATAATAGAAAGAATAGATGTAAAAGAAATAAATTTGGGCGAAGGAGTAGTAAATGTAGCTTTAGTAATAGATAATCAGTTGTTATATCAAGTATTAGAAGAAATGACGGGATACAAAATTGAAGGAGATTATCAGATATTAGCATTGATAAACAGATTAGCAGAAACTAAAAAGGAATATGATAGGATAGAGAGAGCACTTGTTGAAGCTAAGGAAATTGGATATGGCTTAGTAAGCCCAAGATTAGAGGATTTAGAATTAGCAGAACCAGAGATATACAGACAAGGGAATCGATTTGGTGTTAAGCTAAAGGCTAAGGCTCCATCTCTTCATATATTAAAGTGTAATATAACAACAGAAGTATCTCCTTTAATAGGAACTGAAAAGCAATCTGAAGAATTAGTAAAATACTTTTTAGATGAATTTGAAGAGGATCCGTCTAAGATATGGCAATCTAATCTATTTGGCAAATCCCTATACGATTTAGTAAATGAACAATTACAAGGGAAACTAAATACCATGCCAGAAGATGCTAGACAAAAAAATGAGAAGGGCTTTGGAGAGGATTATAAACGATGGTAGTGGCGGATTAATTTGCATTATTATCTAATATTATAGTGCCGATATATTTGCAGATATTTAGAAAAGTAATTCTTATTTAGCAAAAATTTGATAAAATATAATCAAACAGATTATATAAAAAAAGACTCTAAGCAAATCTTTAGAGTCTTTTTTTTGTTTGAATTGAGTGCCGCTACTAACAAAGGATAAGGAATAATAACGTAAACAAAAAAAATGTCAAATGACTATTTCCCAATACTATTGTTATGCATCAGAACATAAAATGGTCGGGATGACTGGATTCGAACCAGCGACCCCCCCAAGTCCCCCCCAGACTTGTGCCCTACCTGACTGGGCTACATCCCGAATTAACAATTAATATTATATATCAAAATATTTAATTTGTAAAGGTTTAATGAATAAGTTAGTTATGGTATACTAAATATACATAAAAAAAATAATTGGAGGTAGATTGTACTTTGCTTATGCATATACAAAAAAAATATTAATAATGCTATTCATTATTAATTTAATAGGGTATATATTAGTGGTACTAAAAGAAAAATTGTATTTAAAAAAACAACATAATAGTTATTAATAAAAAAATCTGTAACTCAAAAACATTTAGAAAAAGCTGATATGAAGGAGTTCATATTGGAT
>JMBX01000228.1_pt1 | contig 15170 bp, 19 predicted proteins | sample 616521 | NCBI WGS metagenome assembly JMBX01 (sample SAMN02727906, study PRJNA239997) | anaerobic digester metagenome | biome: anaerobic digester; isolation source: mesophilic anaerobic digester inoculated with municipal waste water sludge... | place: Germany: Bielefeld University, CeBiTec ...
GAAAGATGATGATGCAAATCGGTTTTACAGCCAGTCGCTAAATTACAGGAAATACTATTCTACGGAGTTGGGGGTGTTTCGACCTATTCTGCCCGACGGTGAATTCCTGTCGCCTTTCAACCCCCCCAAGCAGGGCGAGAATTTTGAGCCTGTACACGGTTTCCACGAGGGGAGCTCCTGGAACTACTCATTTATGGTGCCCCCCCACGATGTGGAGGGGGTTGATAAAAATGCATGGCGGCAAACGGAAGTTTGTAAAAAAAAGCTGCAGGAGGTATTTGACGATGGGCATTACGACCCTACTAACGAGCCTAACATCAGCTATCCTTATCTTTCAGTTATCTGAAGGGGGGGAGGAGTGGCGAACGCAGGTGATTACCCGGGAGCTGCTTGCGAAACATTTCAAAACTCACCTGACGGGCTTCCCGGCAACGATGATACCGGCACCATGTCGGCCTGGGCTGTATTTACCATGATGGGTCTTTATCCCGATAATGCAACAGACCCCCTCGTATACGTTTACAACACCTGTTTTCGACAAGCTGACAATAACACTTGATGCATATCGTTACAACAGTCACACGATTGAAATAGAGAGTGTGCGGCCTTCAGACAAGGCTATCTTAATTGACAGAATAGAGGTCGATGGCAAACGGTGGAAAAACCACCGGATTACCCACGATGAGCTGGTGAAAGCAAAAAGAATAGTTTTCTATCTCAAAGAGAGGAGATAAAACGAGTTCGCCTGGCATATCCTGTTGTGCTTGTCACCGTAATTTTTGTTTGCTGAGAAAGCAACGATACCTGCATGTTTTACTGTCAAACATATCAACCAGCAACCGCTTTCAGTGATAGTGTTAGACCATAACATGTTTGAGCTCACTCCTAAATTGTGAATATCAAAAATTATTATTTTTAATGCATTGAGTGTCAATATCTGTCTAGGCTCTACTGCAAAAAAATTATCGGAGAGGAGTGCTGTAATATGTCTATTTTTTTATATTTACTGGAAAATCATAACTTTGCAATCATTCATTTGCTAATTCTGGAAAAATTATGAGTGTACCCTTAGCTGAACGGTTGCGGCCGCAAAATCTTGATGAGTTTATCGGACAAAAGCATTTGGTCGGTAAGGGTGCTGTATTGCGCCGGATGATAGACTCCGGCAGGATACCGTCTATCATATTCTGGGGGGGACCACCGGGAGTAGGGAAGACGACCCTTGCCCATATAATCGCCAATACTGTGAACGCACCTTTTTACAAGCTGAGTGCTATAAATTCAGGGGGGTGAAGGATGTGCGTGAGGTGATTGGAAAAGCAAAGAGCAATAGTTTTTTCAACAATGCCGCACCAATACTCTTCATAGATGAAATACACCGGTTCAGTAAGTCGCAGCAGGATTCCCTTCTGAATGCCGTAGAGACCGGTACGGTAACACTTATAGGGGGGCCACTACCGAAAACCCTTCATTCGAAGTAATCAGGCCGCTCCTGTCGCGCTGCCAGGTGTACGTGCTGAAATCCCTTGAGAAGAAAGACCTGGAGGTGCTGCTGCAGCGTGCACTAAAGGAAGATCTTATCCTGAAAGAGAAAAAAATTGAAGTGAAAGAGTCTGGAGCCCTGTTTAGATTTTCGGGAGGTGATGCCCGCAAACTGCTGAATATACTAGATCTGACAGTCGCCTACAATAACGAAGATGATATTGTGATTACCGACAAGATGGTCACCGAGCGGCTGCAGGAGAATCCGGCTGCTTACGACAAAGGAGGTGAGATGCATTACGATATAATTTCTGCCTTTATCAAATCGATCCGTGGAAGTGATCCCGATGCGGCAATTTATTGGCTAGCAAGAATGGTGGCAGGAGGAGAAGATCCCAAATTCATTGCGCGAAGGCTTGTTATTTCTGCCGCCGAAGATATAGGCCTGGCTAACCCAAACGCGTTGCTCCTGGCAAATGCCTGTTTCGAAACACTGCAAAAGATCGGTTGGCCCGAAGGCAGGATTGTATTGGCAGAAACAACCATCTACCTGGCAGCATCGCCCAAAAGTAATTCCGCTTATCTGGCAATTGACAATGCCATTGCTAAAGCCGAACAGACCGGTAATCTGCCTGTTCCGCTGCATTTACGCAACGCTCCCACCTCATTGATGAAAGAGCTTGATTATGGCAGGGAATATAAATATTCACACGACTATGATAATCATTTCGTAAGGCAGGATTACCTTCCCAAAGAGTTGAAAGGGAGTAAGTTCTGGGATCCTCAGTCGAATGCGGCTGAAGCAAAGATGTATGAGCTGATGAAGAAGTTGTGGGGGGGTAATAAATAGATCAATACCAGTCCATTCCCCCTGTCATAAGGCGAGCTTCGCTGTTCGTATTTCAAATCCTGTAGCATAGAAGAGTTGGCTCGAATCACAAAGTTGTACGATTTATATGGCCCTATTGGTATGAAGCTGGCCGACATGGTCCAGCAGTGCAGATTCCGGGTGAGCGTACAATTGATGTTAGTGAATTTTTTTAAGGTCGAAATTGTAGTCGGTATTGAAAGTGAAGTTCCAGTTTTTTTGTAGGCTGGAGTGAACCGCTCATGCCGAAATTATGAGTTAGCTTGCCACTGTACTCCATTCTTTCTTTATTGAACTCTCCATAACCATACCTCAAAGAATAATTGAATGAGATGTTCCAGTTTACATTATTTATCAGATAGCCATCGCTATCGAACTCCCCCCCTGTTTTGTCTTCAGAACGGTCGAACGAGCTTCTTTTTTCGGCTTCTTCATAAGGGTTTGCCCCCCCATTGTGCCATCGTCTGGCAGATTGTTTTCCGGGTTTTTAGCGCCTTTATCCTTATCGCCCTCTTCACTGCTGCGGCTGAATAATTTTTTTTGAATGTATCCTGATTCAGTGAGTATGAGAAAGATGTGCCTGTACTCATAAGCTTCCCAAATCCTTTGCCGTTGACTATCCTTAGTTTGTCTATCTGGCGGGGGGGTCCCGTTTTGATCAAGTGCATACAGGTATGGGTCCCATGTTGCATTTAGGCTGAGAGTGTATGATTTGAGAATTTCAACCGGATATTTGAGTTTATCATACTCCACTTCATGGAGTCGGCCATCATATTGTAATTAAAATTGATTCCCAGATCATCAATAAGGCTGACTTTGCGCACTCCTGTTGAGTCTTTGTCTGATCTGATCTTCATCTCAATATTGTTTTTGAAATCGAATCCTATACTCCCGCTCTTCCCTTTCGGAGCAGTTCCGAACATCATTGTTGAGTAGGGAGAATAGGTATATTCTACATCCTCGCCATACTCATTCTTATAGGTGTATGTCTCGAAGAAATTGTATTTCGGATCGCCGAAGTCCGGCCTGTAGTTCAGACTGATACTGGGTGAGAATGCGTGGCGAATGGCCTGTATCTTATCTCCGAATATCGACCATGGAGTGAACATACCGTACAACTTTGTCTGTACGCTTAGTGAAGTGCTGTAGTCATAAACCCGTTTAAATCCTTGAATTGTATCAATTGTGACATGTCTCTTGGCTATGGATCCCAGGCTTGTTTGTGAGCACCGGTATACCATCGTTCTGTATAATTCAACGATGGCGATACCTGAATAAAATCGAACAGAGTAAACGTTGCACTCACGGGAATGCTGTGACGCATCCCGTTTGTCCAGTCTCGCACCAGGTTAGACTTCAGAAACAGGTCTTCTTTGGTGGTTATGGAGTTTCTGAACTCTCCTGAATAGCTCATTGATATCTTTTCGAACCATCTTTCATCACCCACCAAATTCTTTCTTTTGAACGGATAGATTCGGCTCATGTTGATTGAAAGATTAGGAAGTGTGGCTGCAATGGTGGAATCTCGCGATACCTGGTTGATGCTCATTGTTGCAGAAAGGCTCCATGGAGAGTCAGGGAAACGTTGTGTGAGGTTAACGCTCGAACTTTTGGTGTTGTTAGATGCCTCACGCGAGTATAACCTGCTGAGATCTCTGTGGTTGTTTCTGCTTGTAGAGAAGTTTACGCTTGCAGAGAGTGTGCGATACATATTTGCTTTCGGATCCTGCGAATGGGTCCAGTTGATTCGCAGGTCTTTTGCCACGGAGTAAGCTTCCGGTACAACTTTCTTTAGTTCTTTTTCTCCGGTAACAGTATTCAGGTAATATACATTGAAACTCCCTGAGTATCTATATCTTTTACGGTAATTTGAGCGAGCACCGATACCCCATGAACCCTTTGTATATATCTCACCGGTTACAGCAAGATCAATATAATCGCTCAATGCAAATAGTAACCACCATTCTGAAGATAGAATCCTCGGGTCATCTCATCTCCGTATCCCGGCATAATAATGCCTGATGAATAAGTTTTCGTGAATGGGAAGAATGCAAAGGGCAGCACAATGGGAAAGAGGGGCACATCGGCTACCACCAGCCAGGCCGGGCCTGTAACGACATCTTTTTCGGGGGGGCGTACTTTTGCTTTAGACAGGTTCAGATAAAAGTGTGGATGATCATGATTGTCACAGGTGGTATATTTTGCATTTCTCATATAGAAAGAGTTATCAGCGTTCATCTTCGCATCATTTGCAACTATATGCCCTCTCCCTGTTGAGTAATAACATTATTGATAAATGCTTTACGTGTATCAAAATTATATCGAACCTTCTTCATCTCATACTCAGTACCACTTTCCGAAAATACAGGATATCCGAATTCTTTCCCCCCCACGGAGTCGATGCCAAATGTAGATGAAATAATGCTGCTGTCCATATCCATAGTGATAAATTCCCCCCCTTGATACCCATTTCGCCATATTTTATTTCGGCATTTCCATATAGAAATCCCATGTTGTCGGCGGTGAACACCATTGAGTCCTGTGCTGTATAAAGGACAGCAGCTTTCAGCATCTGTTCCCCCCCGGCAGGTACAGTATCTTGTGCTATTGGTGCCATCAAAGTATCCGTAGCTATTGAGAGTGCAACAGAGTCAGGCAGTTGAATTGAATCGGATGATAATGGTTCCTGTGGAATTGTGCCGGGAACAATATTCTGTTTCGAGATATCGGCCGACGCTGTCGCATCTAACACACTGTCCCTGTTATCTGATTCAGAGAATGATGTTTCAGGTGAGAGAATATCTTTATCTTCTGAATCGGGTAGCAGAGCTGCCGATGCAGAAGGTTTGGTTATCTGATTTGTCACTACACTCGTCTTCCTTACCGAAGAGCAATGAAGGCAAAGTGACAGAACGATAAGTAGATATGTAAAATGTAATAGCTGCCTCATTCGCAAAGAGCCGGTAGTAATGGTTTTCAAACACAAAACTACTCATTAATGCATTAATTTGCAGCAAAAATAATAAAAAGAAACTTAAGACAGGCCGATTAGCCTCTTTTTAAAATGATCAAGGTTGTTAGAAAGCTGATACGAATGTTTTTTTCTGCATGAATGCTGCAAGTCCTGCTGGTATCTCAATGGTAGTACCGGTACTTTCTTCAACTGTTTCTTTAAATTTTGCAGGATGTGCCGTGGCAAGGAAAATGCCTGTTTCTCCTCTGGCCCTACCTTCTTTTAATGCACAATATGCGCATGCACCATGTGGGTCGAGCAGATAACCGGTTCTTTCAAAAACAGAACGGATAGTGATTCTTATATCATCGTCTGAATATGTATATCCGGATATTTCCTGCCGGATAGCTTTGTGTGAATAACCGTACAAATCAATAATTCGGTAGAAATTGCTGGGTGCACCCCACATCCATCGCATTGGCTATGGTTTGAACTGAGGGTTTGGGTGAGTATATTCCAGTATTCAAATAGTTGAAAAACACATCATTCCTATTGTTCGCGGCGATAAAGCGTTTAATGGGTTAATCCCATGCGCCTGGCAAATAGCCTGCTGTAAGGTTACCAAGGTTTCCACTTGGTACAGAAACAACTACATCGTTGCAGATGCCCAGCTTTGCTAATTGGGCATAAGCATGAAAATAGTAAAAAGATTGCGGAAGAAATCGTGCCACATTAATTGAGTTTGCCGAGGTTAGGTTCATCTGCTTGTTCAGTCCCTTATCCATGAATGCTGATTTAACCAGTGCCTGGCAATCGTCGAATGTTCCATCTACTTCGAGTGCAACAATATTCTGATCCAGTGTGGTGAACTGTGCTTCTTGAATATCGCTCACCTTTCCCGAGGGATACAATACGTACACCCTTATACCATCAACCCAAGAAAGCCGTTGGCAACAGCACTTCCAGTATCACCGGAAGTGGCGACCAGTACTTTTACATCATCCTGATGTTGCTCTTTCACAAAGTATGAGAGCAACCTGGCCATGAAACGGGCTCCTACGTCTTTGAATGCGAAGGTGGGACCGTGAAACAGTTCTAACACATAAATTCCTTCTTCCACCTTTTTTTATGGGGGGGATATCAAAATTAAGTGTATCGCTAACAATGGATTCAAGTTTATCTTTTGGAATATCTTCACCAAAAAAAAGCATCTGCAACGGTTTTAGCGATATCGTTTAATCTGGCGTTACCGATCTCGTTGAAGAAAGTATCGGGAAGCTGCTTGATCTTTTCAGGCATATATAGGCCCTTGTCAGATGCGAGCCCTTTTACTACCGCTTCCTTAAGGGAAGCCAGCGGCGCTTTTTTTATTTGTGCTGTAATAGTTCATTATTGGATTTTTTTATTTCTTCACTTTTTTTTAATTTCCTGGATTTTTGGCAACGTTCCGCCATTTTTCTCAATGACTGCTCATAATATATTGATTATCAGCATTGAATAACGTTTTATAATGTACGGTGTAGTTACCTGATTATATTGATAATAAGTGAAAATTTACCGGGCTGCTATTTGAGAATAGTTTGTATAAATTCATTGCCTTTCAGGAGTCCGAAAGCACCCTCTCCTGCTGTAAACTCATTAAAAACCTGTACCTTGTCGGGAGAGATATCTCTGTGGTAAACAAGAAACGGCACAGCGTCGCGAGTGTGAGTACGAATGGCGCAGGGTGTAGGATGATCGGGGGGAGTATGGCAATTATTACCGGTTCGTCCCATTTTATTGTCTCCTCGTATATTTTCTTTACAACGCGCGAGTCAAGGTCCTCTATAGTTTTATTTTAACAATACGTCTCCTTCGTGTCCTGCCTCATCGCTGGCTTCTATGTGAAGATAGACAAGATCGTTTTTCAGTGCACTGAGTGCAGCCTGCGTCTTTCCCTCATAATTAGTGTTGTACAATCCTGTAGCACCCTCAACCATTATAACCTCCAGCCCGGCATAAACACCGATTCCCCCCCGTATCAGGTCGACTGCCGAAATTACAGCACCACCTTTTATCGGGAACAATTCACTGAGTGGTTTCATTTTTGGGTGGAAGCCGGGCGACCAGGGCCAGATGCTGTTAGCCGGGTCTTTACCCTCAGCCACTCTTTTTTTATTCACTGGATGATCACCCAAATTTGCTGAGAGTCAAGGATCAGGTTGTTTAATTTGCGCGCAGTCTGTTCAGCCTCAATGCTCTCAGCCTTTATAAGGTGGATGGAATATGGCTTTTCAGGAATATCGTGCGGGGGGGTGTACAGCGTATATGCTTGTTCCCTCCTTTCATCTTCAAAAGGTGGCGGTAAGAGACCCCCCCGCTGTGAAAACTAAAAATTTCGTCTCCTAACTTTTTATTCAGGAAACAAATTAGTTCGGCTGCTTCGGGAGTGGTGATATGTCCTGCTGAATGGTTTTTCAATAACTCTCCTTCCAGTGATACCAGGTTACACCTCATCACCATCTCTCCTGGCAGGATATCCACACCCATGCTTGCTGCTTCAAGAACGCCACGCCCTTCATAAACCGAAGGTATGTCGTATCCCAGTATCGACAGGTTGGCAATCTCGCTCCCGGGGGGGGAGAAGCCTTCAGGAACAGTATTCAACAGTCCGTTCCTGCCTTTTCGTGCCAGCATATCCATGTATGGGGTATTGGCTGCCTGCAACGGGGTTTTATTATTCAATGCCGCTATGGGTTCATCTGCCATCCCGTCCGCAAGTATAATTATCAGTTTCATTTTATTATCAATATGATTAATCCTGCTTGAAAAAGTCATTTATATGTAAATCAGTTTCGTATATCACGGAGTTAAGCATACAAGAACTTAGCCTCCTGCGAAAGCACTGAACATTAATATATGTTTTGGCCAGCCTGCAATGAAAGAGACTATTTGCGGGGGGGGACTCAAAACTCTTTTTCTCATATTATCTAATATTTGCTATAGAGATGATGTCTGAAAATACACCTGCAGCAGTTACGCTTGCGCCTGCCCCATATCCTTTGATTACCATCGGATATTCGTTGTAGCGTTCGGTCGTGATCATGATGATGTTGTTGCTGCCTTCAAGATCGTAGAATGGGTGTCCTTTTCTACCTCGCGAAGTCCCACCTCGCATTTTCCGTTGTTATATGATGCAACGAATCTGAGTTTTTATCCTCTTTTGCAAGCTCTTTCCTGCGTGACTCAAATGAAGCATCTAGCTCGGGTATGGCTTGCCAGAACTCATCAAGTGTACCTTCAAAATACTTCTGTGGCACAAAAAGATGTTTTGTTACATCGGACTGATTTACACAAGCTCCTGCTTCGCGTGAAAGAATAACAAGTTTCCTTATAACATCAAGTCCACTCAGGTCTATTCGGGGGGTCAGGTTCGGCAAACTGTTCCTCAACAGCCATCTTTATTGCTTTACTGAAGGGTATTTCTTCACTAATAGTGTTGAAGATAAAGTTCAGCGTCCCGGAGAGTACTGCTTCCAATTTTACTATCTTGTCTCCCGAGTTGATCAGGGAGTTCATTGTGTTGATTATGGGCAGTCCTGCTCCTACATTTGTTTCGAAAAGAAACTTTACTCCTGCTTTTCGGGCAGTTTCCTTCAGGTTTCTATAGTTTTCATAGTCTGATGAGGCGGCAATCTTGTTGGCAGTTACTACGGAGATATTTCTTGCTATCAGATCATTATACAGATCAGTGATAGCCGGACTTGCCGTACAATCTACGAAAACGGAATTGAAAATATTCATTTTCAGGATTTCATCGCGAATTCGTTCAGGAGTGCTTTTTACCCCCCCGTTTGACATCAGATTGTCGAAATATCCTTCCAATGGAATACCCTCACGAGTGAATAGTGCTTTTCGTCCATTGGCAATACCTACAATATTTATTCTCAACTTATTCTGTTCCTTAAGTGTGTTTTGCTGCTGCCTGATCTGCTCAAGCAGCTTGCCACCTACCGTGCCGGTACCTATAACAAATAGATTTAGCTCCTGGTAGGGTGACAAAAAGAATGAGTCGTGAATTACGTTAAGAGACTTTTTCAGATCTGACCTTGAAATTACACATGTTATATTTGTCTCACCTGCACCTTGTGCCAGAGCTACAATGCTGATACCGTTCCTCCCAGTGCTCCGAAAATTTGCAGCAATACCTGGCACATGTTTCATGTTTTGACCGACAATGGCAATGGTAGCCAGATCATACTCTACAATTATCTCGTTTATGCTTCCCATCATAATCTCATGGGCAAACTCTTTGCTGAGAACCTTTTGTGAAAGAGGAGCATCCTGAGAACGCACCCCTATAGAGGTGCTGTTTTCTGATGATGCCTGTGAAACGATAAAGACACTGATGCCGTTATCGGCCAGGGCAGAGAATATCCGCTTGTTTACCCCGATGACGCCTACCATGCCAAGGCCTTGAATAGTTATAAGTGCCGTGTCATTTATAGATGAGATGCCCTTTATTATCTTTCCGTTCCGGGTTGGCAGAATGTTCCTTATCAGCGTTCCCTCTGATTCCGGGCGGAAAGTATTTTGACGTAAATAGGAATATTTTGTGATAAACAGGAAAATGGTAGGCGGATAAATCACCTTTGCACCGAAGTTCGACAGCTCAATCGCCTCGGTAAACGACAGCTCTTCAATCACATAAGCAGAATTAATTATCTTTGGGTCAGCTGTCATAAACCCATCTACGTCTGTCCATATCTCCAACATTGAAGCATCCATTGCTGCGGCAATAATCGCAGCAGTATAATCCGATCCTCCACGCCCAAGATTAGTGATCTCATTATTATCGTAGCTTGATGATATGAAGCCCGGTACTATCGCCACCTCAGGAGGCGGCATTTCTGAGAAAGTTTTTCTTATCAGTTCGTTGGATAGTCCAAGATCTGGGATATGGTTATTGAACTGTTTGTGGGTTTTAATGAACTTTGTGGCATCGTATAGTTGAGACCCTTCAATAACTTTGCTGATAATGAGAGATGAGAGCCTTTCTCCGTAACTCACAATTTTATCTGATGTTTTTTTGAGACAGATCGCCAATGAGAAAAACACCTTGCATGATGTTATACAACTCCTCAAACAACTGCTGTGTCTTTTGTTTTACCTCCTCCTTGCCAGTCTGGGGGGTATTTACCATTTTCGATTATCTCTTTATGCCGGTCCACCATCTCGTCAAGCAGCGATTTATACCCTGAGTTATTATTCAAAGCAAAGTCTGCCGCCAGTAAAAGACGGTCGGTTACGCCGTTGAGTGCCGAAACGACAACTATGACAGGCTCCTTTTGATTCTCTATAATGTTTTTGACCAGCTGTAAACTACCGGGATTCCCTACGGATGTTCCCCCGAATTTCATCACCTTCATTTGATTATTACAATTATTCCCGTTCCTGTAAACGGATAAAGATTAATAAAATGATCACTAAAGTTTGAATTTTTTTGAAATCTTTCAACTTTTTCCCACTATAGCATAGCGTAAATAAACTTATACCCATACTCATTTAACTTAATGAAAAAGCACATGCTGCGATGCACTTAAATCAATCTGTTGTAAATTTATTCAGCTTATTGGAAAAATTTGATTTCTAACGCGATAACCGGATGGTTCGCAATAAAAGCAATACCTGCTTACGGATGTGAAAATTTACATAACCCCCCCAAGGGTCATGGTCATTGTTGTAGTAGTAATAGTGTATGTCAAATACAATTGTTGCATTAATGCAAATAAATTTGTTGCAAAGATAATTGTTTAATTGAATAAAATAACAATTTCGCAGGAAAACAGATATTTAACATTAAAAACATCTACCGAACTGCTGTTAAAACAAAGATTTTTCTGCTTTTTTTGAATACCGGCACTAAATTTCCCAATAACGATTTTCTAAAAAGGATTCATCCTTCACTTGTCAATATTCGGAGTCTTGTATCCTGTAGCACCAATTTGTGATAAATCAACTTAACCCATATCATCGAGATAAATCAAAATAATATTGAGTCTGCTTGAAAAGTCTCAAATTAGAAGATTTGATATCATAATCACTTGAAAATCAAATATCATATTTTCACAAAACGACTTATTAAAGTGGACTCAATAAAAAAAGAGTGAATCGCAATGTGATATCACTCTCTTGTTGCCTGCACTCATAGTCTAAATCAGCAAATAAGCTCAAATAATTATAAATGAATAAGCCATAGCTTGTTTTGTGAATTATTTTATTCCAGAATCAGCTCAATTACAGGGATCTCAATATTTGGTTTCAGTACAGGAAGACTAAGGTTTAAATCACCTGTGTCCGATCCATCATCTTCAACTTTGTGATGGCCTGACGGTACAGTAATTCTTAGTTCTGAAGCATCATGCAGAAACTGTGCATATTTAATTTTTCCTTTATATCCCGGAAGTTTAAAATTTTGTAACGGGTAATCCAAAAGGTGGATATATAGTCTGTTGGTTGCCGAGTTATAGGTCAAAAGTGTATTATCAGGGGGGGCAGTGTAAGCCTCAGGGGGGGCCTCGGTACAGCCATAGATGGAGCGGCTGTTGTAATGCATCCAGTTGCCCATTTTCTCCAAAGCGCTTACAGCTCTGTAGTCGAACTCTCCGCGTGCTGTTGGCCCCCCCACGTTCAGCAATAAGTTACCTCCTTTGCTTACAGATTCAATCAGAAGCACCAGCAGCTGCTTGTTGTCTTTCCATGTTGCTTCGTCGCGGAAATACCCCCCCAACTGCCAGAAAAGGTTTGACAGGTTTCCCAGGGGGACACGCTCCCCCCCGTTTAATTCTGGCCACCTATCCACTTTGTACTGTTCTGGAGTTATAAAATCCCAGCCACCGGGCACATCTCTAATGTCGGCACGATCGTCAATAATTATTTCAGGCTGAAGCTTTCTGACCAGTTTTACCAGTTCAACTGCATCCCAATCGTCACGTCCTTTCCCAAATTCGCCCGGATACGAAAAGTCTAACCAAAGAATATCAATTTTACCATAATTGGTTAGCAGCTCAGTAACCTGATTTTCAGGAACTTACGATACCTGTTCATATCTCTGCCTTCGTTCAGCTTAGCATATTCCTCATTTGAGCCTGGGCGCAACGGGTGAATTCTGTCTATGGTGAAATCGGGGGTGATGCCAGTCAATAAGCGAATAGTAGAACCCCCCCACTTTTAGCCCCCCCGCCTCTTTAAATGCATCTACCCACTCTTTGATGATATCTTTGCCGTATGTAGTATTCACGACCTTGTAATCGGTATATTTTGAGTCGAACATGCAAACCCATCGTGATGCTTTGCAGTGATTACCGCATATTTCATGCCTGCCTCTTTGGCCATTTTGCCCATTCGTGCGGATCATACAGGTCTGGGTTAAAATTGTCGAAATACTTTTTGTACTCCTCTAACGGAATTCTTTCATTTGTCTGAACCCACTCATGTCGTGCTGGAAGAGCATACAGTCCCCCCCAGTGGATAAACATCCCGAAGCGATCGTTTACCCACCACTTCATTCTTTCAGCCTTTTGCTCTTTTGTTTCATTCCAAATTTTTTTTCTTGTGGAAATAGAGAGGTGCATACAACCACTCCCAATATTGCAATGATAATAGTTTTTTTCATATTCTCTCTTTCTTATGTTGGTAAATAATCATGTTTAACGTTACATTGTTGTGCAATGGTGCTCAAATTTACAAAAAAAACGGCTGAATGGTCACCCATTTTACAGTCTGCAATTCAGCCTTTCTAATGTTGTATAGCTCGCAAGAGCCTTCTCTGTATTTTTATGTGATATTTCCAGGTTTTCCCTGTCGTTCTGCTGCGAGATATCTGTTGTTGTTAATAGCTATAATATCAGGGAGATGATAAATTTTTTTTAATCGGGTTTATTGTCAATTAGAAAAATTAAAGAGGAGCTATTCAAATTTTATGAGTTAACATTATTTTATTATTTGTCCACTTCATCGGGCCATGGGCAAGGCTTACCTGTAGTCTTGAATGACGGGCGTTGTGCATCTGCACCGCGTAGAAACTTTCCCAGCTCTTTCGACAGCTTTTTCACCAATCGTGGGTTCTGTTCAGCACGATTGGCCGTTTCGCCTATGTCGTTGGTTATGTTAAACAGTTCCTTTTTGCCGGTTTCATAGTAATATATCAGCTTCCAGTCGCCTCTGCGAACGGTACATGTAGAGCCGATACCTGGTCCTTCGTTACCCCCCCAAAGGTTGGGGTAGTTCCAATAAAGGTTACGTTTGTCATATCTGGTAGGTTTGCCTTCCAGCATCGGCATGAAGCTTACTCCATCGACCGTTTGTACAGTTTTCCGCTCTCTCACCTGAGCCATATCCAGAATAGTTGGGAAAAAATCTTCAATAATAAGGTAATCGTCGCATTTCGTGCCGGGGCTTACTTCTCCCGGCCATTTGACAATCATCGGTTCCCGAATACCACCTTCGTATGCCGATCCTTTCCCACTGTTCAGTGGAGCGTTCTGAGTGTACAAAGGTGCATCGCGCCAATGGGTATCGGTAGCGAATCCTCCGTTGTCAGACATAAAAATTACAATAGTATTTTTATCAAGTTCGTTTTTTTTCCAGCCAGTTCATCAGATCTCCCAGGCTTTTGTCCATCCCCCCCTCTATAAGCGCAGCGTAAGCAGCCTCTTTTCCGAGAGTCCGGCATCAATATATTTTTGATAAAAACGTTTGTCCCTGTTGACAGGGATATGTATTGCATAGTGCGACATATAGAGGAAGAACGGCTGACCAAGATTTTTGGCTTTGTCGAGTGCTTTCAGAGCTTCCAAAGTTAATGCCTCCGTGGCAAATGTTTCGGTTCCCCCAGTATTTGTCCAGATCCGGAACAGCTTGTCTGGATGATGGTTTACCATCGGTCCTGTTTCCATAATTCTCTTCTCCCAGATAGCTTGCTATCCCACCACCTGCATGCCCTGCAATGTTCACCTCAAAGCCGAAGTGATGTGGGTTTTCCCCTGGTGTGTCGATGGCCCCCCAGTGCGCTTTGCCGCAATGGATGGTGTGATAACCGTTGTTTTGAGCAATTGCGGCAGTGAAGTCACTTCATATGTGTAAGGTACGTCGGGAGCCTGGCAAATACCGTTCACATTCCACTCCGGGAACTGAAGCATGTTACTCTGATTGTCGGTTGAGGTGTTTTCGAGTGTCCAGTTGGTTACCCGGTGCCGGGCGGCATTCATTCCTGTCATCAGGCTCACACGTGTAGGCGAACTTACGCTGCAGGCATATGCTTGGGTAAACATCATCCCTTGCGATGCCAGCCGCTCCATGTTTGGTGTATGGTAACGCTCGTTGAGTGGAGTTTTCTCTTTCCAGAAAGGCAACGATGTATCCTGCCATCCCATATCATCCACCATAAATAGGATAATGTTGGGACGATTATTATGAGCAATTGTGTTTTTTTTGCTGAAAGCCCCCGTCAGTGGAACCAAAGCAAGGGTGAATAATTTCTTGGGGTTCATAATTCTTTTTCTATTATTATCTCTATAGATTCTCACTTAATGGCATTATTCAAACAATAAAAGTATGTACTTCAAAGAAGATTGATTGTACCAAACCAAATTATGCCTAACATTGCTGAGGTACGTCACTACTGAGGTGTTGTCTGCTGTGCGAAAATGTACAAACTGCAAAAAAATGCATAACTGTATAGTTTTATCTTGATAGCATTTAGTACGTTATGCTGTCCTATGCAACTTAAATATTAATAAAGGGAAGAAAATAGCAGGTTTATGCTGTTATTCTTCCCTCTGCATTTTCTAAGCAACAAATGTATTGTAAATAATATCAAATATAGGC
>JMBX01000229.1_pt1 | contig 15138 bp, 25 predicted proteins | sample 616521 | NCBI WGS metagenome assembly JMBX01 (sample SAMN02727906, study PRJNA239997) | anaerobic digester metagenome | biome: anaerobic digester; isolation source: mesophilic anaerobic digester inoculated with municipal waste water sludge... | place: Germany: Bielefeld University, CeBiTec ...
GAACCTGGGCTATGGTTGCGCCTTACGCAGCGGTTTCGCTGCAGCTACAAAGACTGGATTTTTTTTATACTGACGGCGATGCGCAATATGACCCACTCGAAATGCCTAAGCTAGCCAAGCGCTAAAGACGGTATTGATGTCGTCAATGGTTATAAAATCAGCCGCAATGATGCCTGGTATCGCATTTTGATTGGCAGAATTTACCATCACGTTGTTAAAATCGCCTTCGGTTTCAAATTAAGAGATGTGGATTGTGATTTTCGGCTAATTCGCCGTGAAATATTCGACAACATTGAACTTGAAAGCAAAACCGGCACCATTTGCCTGGAAATGGTCAAAAAGTTCCAGGATGCCGGCTACAAATTTGCAGAAGTACCTGTAAATCACTATCACCGTTCATATGGTAAATCGCAGTTCTTCAGGCCAAAGCACTTGTGGACAACTTTCAAACATCTTTCGCAACTTTGGTGGAAACTTGTCGTCAAAAAGAACACCTCGCGAATAAAAGCCAAAGCTAAAGTACAATTAGCCTATGGACCTTTCAACTTTCAAAAATAAAAATGTGCTCATCACCGGTGGACTGGGCTTTATCGGTTCAAACCTGGCCATTCGCCTTGTTGAAGCCGGCGCGACTGTCACCCTGGTTGACAGTCTCATCCCGACTTATGGCGGAAATTTGTTCAATATTGATCCCATAAAACAGCTCGCCAAGGTGAACATCTCAGACGTGCGTGACCCCCCCACTCCATGAAATACCTGGTCGCGGGGCAAGATTATCTCTTCAACCTGGCAGGTCAAACCAGCCATCTCGACTCCATGACCGCACCAGAGAATGATTTAAACATCAACGTACTCGCCCAACTGCACATTTTGGAGGCCTGCCGACATCACAACCCGGATTTGCGGCTGGTGTTCGCCAGCACGCGCCAAATCTATGGCAAGCCACTGCAAATACCCGTCGATGAAACACACCCGCTCAACCCTGTGGACGTCAACGGCATCAACAAACTGGCCGGCGAACAATATCACCGCCTTTACTATGATGTCTACGGCATCCGTTCAACTATTTTGCGCCTCACCAACACCTACGGACCGCGTATGCGCATCAAAGACGCCCGTCAAACCTTTTTAGGCATTTGGATCAGACGCCTGCTTGAAGGCTTGCCACTGCAAATCTATGGCGATGGCAAACAAGTGCGCGACTACAACTACGTTGATGATGTTGTAGACGCGTTGCTCATCACCGCCTTGTCGGATAATTCCTATGGCGAAGTTTACAATCTCGGCTCAACTGAAGACCTTTCTCATACTGAAACCGCCCAAATCATGACCCAGCTTCATGAGGGCAGTTTTGAGTATGTGCCTTTCCCGCCCGCACGTAAATCTATTGACATCGGCGACTATCAAGGCAGTTTCGAGAAAATCAAAAACCAGCTTGGCTGGGAACCCCCCCGCACCAGCTTCCGCGACGGAATGGGTAAAACCATCGCTTATTATCAGGAACATTTTGAGAATTATCTTTAATATGAACGCAAAACGTATTCCAGTTTCAGACCCACACGCCAGTTATCTTAGTTACAAAGACGAAATTGACGCCGCCATCCACAAAGTGCTTGACAGTGGTTGGTATATCCTGGGCGAAGTGACCCGCGAATTTGAAAGCAAGTTCGCCGATTATGTTGGCGTAAAGCATTGCATCGGCGTTAATTCTGGTACAGATGCCATTTCGCTGGCTTTGCGCGCGCTGGATATCAGCGCAGGTGATGAAGTCATCACCGTCTCACTGACCGCCGTGGCAACCGTCGCTGCCATTGATCTCGTTGGCGCGACGCCCGTCCTGTGCGACATTGACCCAAACACGCGCTGCATGGACGCCAGCAAAGTTGAAGACTTAATAACTGAGAAAACAAAGGCCATTCTGCCTGTACACCTTTATGGACATCCCGCCGATTTGCCCGCCTTGCAAGACATAGCCAAGAAACACAATCTTTTCCTGATCGAAGATTGCGCCCAAGCCCACGGCGCCCAAATTGATGGCAAAATGATTGGCAGTTTTGGCGACTTGGCCTGCTTCAGCTTTATCCCACAAAAATTTAGGCGCTTTTGGTGACGGTGGCGCGGTGTGCACAAATAACGATGCCCTGGCTGACCGCTTGCGCTGGTTGCGCGAATATGGCTGGAAAGAACGCTACATAAGCTATTACAAAGGCATGAATACCCGCTTAGACGAAATGCAGGCCGCCATTCTGAACGTTAAACTCAAGCACCTTGAACACGACACCCAAAAACGAATCGCCATCGCGCAAACTTATCAGCATGCCCTTGCCGGTTTAGACCTAAAACTGCCCAGCACCAAACCTGGATATCGCCATGTTTATCACCTATATGTTGTTGAAACCAACCATCGCGAAGGACTCCAAACTTATCTCCGCGACAATGGCATTGCCACGGCTATTCATTACCCCCAGGCCGTTCACCAACAACCTGCATATAGCCAAAAAAATAAAGGGCTTTCACGATTTGCTCGTCACTAACTCTCTTGTTCCCAAAATTCTCAGCTTGCCCATGTACCCCGAATTGAGTAAAGATAAACAAGAGCATGTCATTGAAATAATTAGACGCTTTTATTCAAACTAAATTTTTGCTTTTGTAAAAAAATCAACCAGTGAAAAGTTAGTTTACAGACTGTTTACAACAATATATTCAGTTTCACTTGCGAGATTTGGTTTATGCATCTATAATATAAGCCAAATTAATCAATTGGAGCTATTTTTAATGTCAGAAAACGACGCAGTTAGTGTGCAAGGGTCTCAAGATACTGAGGTCCCTGAAGTTAGTCCAGCCGACCAGGCAATCGAACCCCAATCCGAAGCAATCCAAGAACCTGCTGAAGAGAAAAAAAAGTCTTATCCATGGAAGATCTCATGGATCAGCTTGATGATGATGCTTTTATCATTGATTTACCCAAAGCGGGCGAAATCCGCGACGGTATTATCGCCAGCATCTCTGAGGGCCAGATTTTAGTCAGTGTCGGAGCCAAATCAGAAGGTATTATCACTGGTAAAGAATACGAAGCCATTCCCCAGGATTTCCTGAACACGATGGAAGTGGGCAAAGCCATTCCCGTCTATGTTATTACACCTGAAGATTCAAGTGGCAATCTCATCCTTTCATTCATCCGCGCGGTTGAAGAACAAAGGTGGGTGGATGCTGAAGCCCTGTTGAAATCAGGTGAAGCTTTCGATTCCAAAATCGTGGGCTATAACAAGGGTGGGCTTATCGTAATGCTTTCTACCATTCGCGGTTTTATTCCCGCATCTCAGCTAAGCTTTAGCCGACGACTGGGAATTTCCGGTGATACTCCCGAAGCGAAATATAAAGACATGATTGGCGAGGACATCACCGTTTGCGTTATCGAAGTTGACCGCGATCGCCATCGTTTAATCCTCAGCGAACGAGCTGCCAGTTCCGAAACCCGCGACCAAATTCGCGATATGGTTATCGAAAGCCTGGAAGAAGGCGAAATCCGCAAAGGTCGTATCACCAGCATCGCTGATTTTGGTGCGTTTGTGAACATCGGTGGCGCTGATGGGCTTGTCCATATGTCCGAAATCACTTACGACCACATTACCCATCCCAGCCAAAAACTTGAAGTGGGCAAAGAAGTTAAGGTCAAGGTTATCAGTGTTGACCGCGACCGCAAACGCATCGGACTCTCAATCCGCGCGCTTAAGAAAGACCCATGGCTTGATTATGTCAAAGACCTGACCGTTGGGCAGCTTGTTGAAGCTGAAATCACCCGCCTGACCAGCTTTGGCGCATTTGCCAAACTCAACGTTCCTGGTGACCTTGAAGGGCTTATCCATATCTCTGAACTCTCAGACCGCCGCGTGGACCACCCCAAAGCAGTCGTCAAATCTGGCGACCAGGTTACTTTGCGCATTATCAAGATTGACGAAGAAGACCATCGCATTGGCTTGAGCCTGCGCCGTGTCGACTCTGTAGCCTACGCTGACTTCGACTGGAAGACTCTCGCTGCTGATTTCGATCTTCTTGGCGATGAAGAAGGTGAAGCACTGGCTGATATCGTTGGCGAGGAAAATGTGGCTGAAGCAGAAGAATTAGCGGAAGCAGTTGAAGAAAAAGCTGAAACTGTTGAAGAAGCCGTTGAAGAAACTGTAGAAGAACCCGCCGAAGAAGCTGCTGAAGAAGTCAAAGAGGACGAAGAAACGCCTGAAGCCTAAAGATTCAAAAAGCAATATTAAAGCGCCGGCACAATAGCTGGCGCTTTTTTTGTGTATAATCAAACCATGAATATTATCCTTGACGCCCACCAAGACTTAGCCTACAACATGCTTGCTCTCGGCCGCGATTATCGCCGCTCTGCCTATGAAACCCGCCAAACCGAAGTGGGAAAACCTTTTATGGCATGGACCGACGATGCTCTAATCGGCTGGCCAGAATACATGCAAGCCCGAGTCGCTATCGTTTTTTTTCAACACTTTTCGCTGCGCCTGCCCGCAGTGTGCCGGCAGAAAAACGTGATTCACAAATCTACGATACGCTTGAGCAAGCCCATCAAATTTACAAACAGCAGCTGCTTGCCTATCACCAGTTGAGTGAGCAAAGCCCGGACTATTTCCGCCTTATCCGCACCCAGGCAGAACTCAAGCGCCATCTTGAGCAATGGCAAAATGTCCCTACAACTGAAACGCCTCAGCTGCCCGTCGGCCTAATTCCTCTCATGGAAGGTGCTGAAGGCATCCTTAGTCTTGAAGAACTGCCCATGTGGTGGGAGCTCGGTGTGCGCATCATTGGCCTTGCCTGGCGCGGCAATCGCTACTCAGGCGGAACCAAAGAACCCGGACCGCTAAGCCAAGCCGGCAAGGAACTGCTGGACGCGATGGCTGAACATGGCTTCGTACTGGATATCTCCCACATGGACGAAGAAGCCGCCCTGCAAGCCATTGAACGCTACCCAGGCACAATCATCGCCAGTCATGCCAACCTTGCCCGTCTGGTAGAAGGCTATCAGGGCAACCGCTTACTTTCCGACACTTTGCTGGACGCCCTTCTCGAGCGCGATGCCATCATTGGCGTTGTGCCCTGTAATAGCTTTTTACGCCGCGACTGGAAAGAAAGTGGCGGGAAAGCTTCTGTCAGCTTAAAACTTGCTGCTGAACAAATTGACGCCATCTGCCAACGCGCTGGCGACAGCAAACATGTTGGCCTTGGGACTGATTTTGATGGGGGGGTATCGGCTTGCAATCCGTACCCGCAGAAATTGACACCATCGCTGACCTGCCCAAACTTAGCGCTTTTCTCAAAGAAATGGGATATTCTCAAACCGCGATTGAAGACATCAACTATCGTAACTTCTTAAATATGATACAATCGGTTTTGCCCGCTTAGGATTTCAAATATGACTGATAACGTTCGACCCGTTCTTTTTGACCCAGACAATAAGAAAAAGCCCGATTATTCCGGCTTTCCTTTTTACAGAGCCCGACTTGGCATTACCTTCGTCTTTTGGGCTTTATCATTTTCCTTGTAGGCCTGCGCCCTGACCTGTTCGGACTTGACCGTGGACGTTCTATTGGCTCATTCAAATTATCACCATCCTGATTGGCCTGGGCATGATGACCTGGTCTGGCGTTATCCTGTTACGCCGACTTTGGAATGGCAAAAAGAAAACCATCGTTGGCGATTTTGGTTCCAGAGTCGTTGCTACTGGTTTTGTCATTTGCAGCTTTGCCGCGCTGGCTGATGCCTTTGGGCTGGGCACTAACCCCCCCGTTTCCAACGTCCTTTTGGGCACTCTGCAAAGTTATGGTTTGATGGCCGGAATCGTTGTCGTTTGCGTCGGTTTTCTGATGCTCATCAAACCCCCCCGAAATAAAAATAAGCATCAGTAGAAAACACATCAACTTCAGAAATAAAACCGGCATTATTGCCCAAAACTTGATATCACAAGCATTTAATGAGTCTATCGCCTATGCAAAACACCTTACATAAATCAACGCTGGAAAACGGCTTGCAAATCTATCTCAAAGAAATCCACACCGCGCCCATCGTCAGCCTTTGGCTCTGGTACGATATCGGCGCGCGCAACGAAGTCCCTGGCAAAACCGGCCTCAGCCACTGGGTTGAACACATGCAGTTTAAGGGCACAGCAAACACGACCGGTCAGGAAATGGACCACGCCATTGCCCGCGTTGGTGGTTACTGGAACGCCTTTACCAGCCAGGACTGGACGACTTACCTTGAAACACTTCCCGCTAACCACCTTGAACTGGCACTTAAAATTGAAGCCGACCGCATGCAAAACAGCCTGTTCGACCCCGATGAAGTTGAAATGGAACGCACCGTCATTTATCCGAACGCGAAGGCGCAGAAAACGACCCGCTTTTCCTGCTCGGCGAAGCCACTGAAGCCCTCGCTTTTCAAACCCACCCCCCTATCGCAACGAAGTACTTGGGTTTCAGGCAGATATCGAAAGTCTCACCCGCGATGACCTTTACGGTCATTACAAAAACTACTACCAACCCCCCCAAAACGCGCGCCTTTGCCTGGCTGGTGATTTTGACACGCCAACAGTCCTGAAAATGATCGAAGACTATTTTGGCGCTATTCCTTCGCATCCAGTCAAGAAAAACATTCCCACACCGGAAGGCCGCATCACCCAAGCCCATCACATTGAACTGGAAGGCCCCCCCGGTGACGCGCATTTTGCTGAAATTGTTTACCGTTCGCCCGCAGCCAACACAAATGACTTTTTTTGCCTACACCATCCTCGATAGTCTCCTGGCCGGACCCAGTTCACTCAATATGTTTGGCAGTGGTGGCATCAGCAATCGCACCAGTCGCTTATACAAAGCACTCGTTGAAAACGAAATTGTGGCCGGTGTATTTGCCGGCATTAACGCCACCATTGACCCGGGCAGTTATTCTTTCACGCTCATTTGTCGTCCCGACCGTGCATCAGAAGATGTTCTAAAGCGTTTCGATGAGCAAATCGAAGATATCCGCAATGGCAATATCCAAAACGGAGCTGGAACGCGCGGTGAAACAAGCTAAAGCCCTTTTCGTTTACGGCGCGGATAACATCACCAACCAGGGTTTTTGGCTGGGTTATGCCCCCCCAAGTTTTGCTGACTATAACTGGTTCCTGCAATACATTGAACGTCTGCAAGCTGTTACACCTGAGCAGGTCATCGCTATAGCCCAAAAATACTTCTCTCCCTATGAACGCGTAGTGGGTTTTTATAACCCCATCAAGAAAGATTAAGCCATGACACAAACGCCTCAAAACCTGCCCCACGCTGGCAATATCCTCCGCACAAGTTTTGATAATGGTTCCACCCTGCTCACCTGGCACAACAGCACCAGCCCCGCTGTGGTTATTCACGGCTTGCTCCCACCGGGTACTGTCGCAGATATACCTGGTCAATATGGTCTTGCAAATCTCACCACCGCCATGTTAATGACCGGCACACAAAAGCATGACTTTCAAGCTCTTCATGAAAAGATTGAAAGCCTAGGCGCGTCCATTCACGTACAATCCGGCAAACTGATGACAAGCTTTGCCCTGCAATGCTTAGCAGAAGACCTGCCCACCATTCTGAACCTGCTTACCGAAATCCTAAGCCAGCCAGCATTCCCCCCCGAAAACACTTCGCGCGCATCCAAAGCCAAATTCTGACCACCCTGCTATTCGCGCCCAGGACACCGCCGCTATGGCCGACCAGGTCTTTGACCGTCTGCTCTACCAGACCCACCCCCCCTTCGCTCACCCGTCCATAGGCTATGCGCAAGATATTATGGCACTTACACTGGATGATTTGCGCGCTTTTCACAGCGATTATTACACACCCCCCAAAACATGATTATCGCTGCTTCGGGCAGTTTAGCACCTGAAGAACTGACGAAAATCGTCGAAAACACCTTGGGCGCATGGTATAAAACAGCCCCCCAAAAATCAAGCTGAACTCCCAGAGTTTTTCGCGCCATCCATCAGTCAACGCGAGCACGTCACGATGGAAGAAAAAAGCCAAACTGATTTAATCATCGGGGGGGTACTTGGCCCCAAAACGCAAAGTGACGACTTCCAGGCCACCTCAATCGCTAACAACATTCTTGGTCAATTTGGCATGATGGGCAGGGTTGGCGAATCAGTGCGCGAAAAAGCCGGCCTTGCCTATTACGTGCAAAGCGCCCTGGGTGCTGGTCTTGGCCCTACCCCATGGCAGGTTGTGGCTGGCGTCAACCCCAGCAATCTGGATAAAGCCATCGCGCTAATCAAAGAAGAACTCCATAAATTCATTAGCGAGCCGGTTACAACAAAAGAACTGGAAGACAGTCGCGCTCAAGCCATCGGTCGCTTGCCTCTCGCGCTCGAAAGTAACACCGGCATTACGCGCTCTTTGCTCAGCATGGAACGCTATCAGCTAGGGCTTAACCACCTGCGCGATTTGCCCGCCAAACTCGCTGCCATCACTGCCCAGAACATTCTCACCGTGGCGCGACGCTACTGGAATCTTGACACGCTCATCATCAGTTCAGCAGGAAAGGAAATCGCATGATTAAATGTGGCATCGATATCGTGCGCGTCAATCGCCTGGCAGAGATTAACCCCCCCAAAATCCGCGCGCGTTTTATTGAGCGTGTTTTCACTGAACGCGAACAAGCTCAAATGCATGATAACAATGAAGGTCTTAGTGGATTGTTCGCTGTAAAAGAAGCTGTTTCCAAAGCCCTGGGCACTGGCATCGGCAAAGTCGCCTGGCGCGACATCGAAATTGTACATCTCCCTACTGGCGAGCCAACCCTGACACTCCACGGCTACGCAAAAGTAATCGCCCATTCCAAAGGACTTGAAGAATGGGCGATATCCATCAGTCATGATGGCGGTCTGGCAATCGCAATGGTCGTTGCCACTGGCAAAAGCTAAACCCACTTTGAAGCAAGGTCATATATCAAAATGATTTAATGATTAGGCTGTTTCTCCCTCGAGAATTTCCATAAATTCTTTGCCGGTAATAGTTTCTTTTTCAATTAAATATTCAGCCAATTCATCCATCTTTTCTCTGTTCTCTCTAAGGATATCTGTCGCATTTTTATGGGCTTTCGCTATGATATCCCTGATTTCCTCATCTACCAGGCGTGCGGTTTCCGGCGAACACGTAGATCGACCCGGCTCTCCCAGGTAAGTATTTCCTCCCGTTTGCAGTGCCATCATTCCGAAGTTATCGGACATACCGTAACGGGTCACCATATTTCTTGCCAGTTCTGTAGCTCTTTCGATATCATTAGCAGCGCCTGTAGTCACGATATCAAAGACAAGCTCTTCGGCCGCTCTGCCACCGCATAAGACCTCCAGTTTTTGATAAGCATCCTTTTGCTGTACAGACTTTTCTCATTTTCTTCAACTTGCATGGTAAACCCTAATGCGCCGGAAGTCCTGGGAACAATCGTAATTTTTTTTGTACCGGTGCTGAACCGGATTGTTTTGCTGCAACAAGCGCGTGTCCGATTTCGTGATAAGCCACAATGCGTTTTTCTTCTTCTGAAAGAATGGCGTTTTTCTTTTCGGTCCCAGCAATTACGGTTTCGACCGCCTCTGCTAAATCTGATGTGCTCACATGACTTTTTCCCATCCGAATAGCTCTCAAAGCCGCTTCGTTGACGATATTCGCCAGCTGTGCTCCTGAAGCTCCTGCTGTCATACGCGCGATAAGATTAACATCAATATCTTCTTTCAACTGCACCTTTTTTTTAAGTGAACATTTAAAATCGCTTCTCTTCCCTTTAAGTCCGGCAACTCAAGCCTTACCTGACGATCAAAGCGACCCGGGCGGAGTAAAGCAGGATCTAAAACTTCCGGCCTATTTGTGGCAGCAAGAATAATGACCCTTTATTGCCTTCAAAACCGTCCATCTCAGTCAAAAGTTGATTCAGTGTTTGCTCACGTTCATCATTCGTACTTAATTGAGAATCTCTTCTTTTACCGATAGTGTCAATTTCATCGATGAAACAATGCAAGGAGCATGTTCACTTGCCTGGTCAAAAAGTTCTCTTACCTTCGCTGCCCCCCTCTGCCGACGAACATTTCCACAAACTCAGACCCTGAAATTGAGAAGAAAGGCACGTCTGCTTCACCGGCTAAAGCTTTTGCCATCAAAGTTTTCCCTGTTCCTGGTGGCCCGACCAAAAGCACACCTTTCGGACATTTAGCGCCTATTTTTTTGTATTTTTCAGGATTGTTAAGATAATCGATAATTTCCTGCAGTGATTCTTTGGCTTCTTCCTGGCCTGCCACATCATCAAAAGTCTTTTTATCCTCATCAGGCTTATAGATTTTAGCCACCCCCCCTTGACCACGAATTCTCAATCCGGAAGCCCCCCCCAGTTTATTAGCCATATTTTTCCTGATTTGTCTTCCAATAAAAGCGAAAATTAAAATCGGTATTCCGTAAGTCAAGAAGAGTGAAAGTAATATATTTGGTTTTCAGGGATCTCAGCAGTATAGTTAATTCCTTTTCCTGCAAAATTTGAGGTAACTGAGGATTGTCCACGATACCTGTTTTGAAATAAAACGGTTGTCCATCGATTTCTTTCATATAATTAATCTCAGTATCGGAAATATAAACCTCTTTTACGTCCCCTGACTCAACAGAATTCATGAAGTCAAAATAAGTGGTCGTTTGCACTCGATAAGATAGAATCTTTGGCATAATCACCAAGTTAAAAAAAATAAAATAACTAGAATTGCAATCCCATAGTAAAACATGAGCGTTTTTGGAATCTTATTCCCATTGTTAGAGCTTGTTTCTTTCATTATTAGCCTCCTTCGATAATTGACTTATCTTTTTTTCTAATTTAACAGCTATTCTATTTAAACTTTTACCCAACAACATGTTGTGTTATAATCTAATTATATACATAACTTAGTCTGTTTTCAATAAACAAAATGACAGTTTTTGTCGGGTTGCTGGCTTATAAAAGGAGTAAAAACGATGTCAACTAAACAATCACAAACGACAACAGAAACAAAGCAAAACTTAATAGACGCCTACTGGGAACTATACACATCTGATATCCCAAGCAAGATTACAGTAAAATGATCACCGACAGAGCGGGCTACAACCGGGGGGGAACGTTTTATGCTTATTTTTTGGATATCGAAGACTTACATGACCAAATAGAAGATGAATTATTACCGTCAGATGAAAATTTTAAAAAAATTAAGGGAAGCGTCATTTTCTAAAAACATACGGGAAATAATAGAGATTTTCATGCAAATAGACCGAATTTCAGGTGAGAAAATCAGCTTTCTTTTAAGCCCGAGAGGGAGCCTGTCATTCCAAAATAAACTGAAATCAAAACTGAAAGAATTGTTCTTAAAATACGCACCCTTAGATTTGAAAGAATCAGACAATGTTATCGATTACAAAGCAGATATTGCTTGCAGTATTTTTACGAAACGATTTGCTACTGGCACGACCGGGGGGAATCGCTTGTTCTCAGGGGAAGAGATGTTTATCATGATGTTGAATGTTATTTACTCAGGACTAACCAACGACCAAACCCTGAGCAATGATTAAAATATCATTTTTCCAAATCTTACAACCTAAAACTACGACTTATTCTCTTTAGGATTTGGAGTATTATTTCCTTGCGAGCCATCCTCTAAACAGACCGCCTTTAAATAAGGAAATCAGTATAAAGAATACGTTTGCAAATGGAATAAAAATAAAAGAGGGGGGGACTAAAACACGGGTATAACGTTTACCGAAAAACATGCGCTTGTTAATTGCTATTCCCATCCATATCAGAAAGAATAAAACTCCCAAATTAAAAAAAACAATAGCAGTCCCACATTTTTCAAAAAAACTGATAGGATTCCCATGTCCAAAAACACTCCGTTTTTGATCCCGTTGATGATATTCAGTACTATAAAAACAGCTGTTTGAACCATAAAAATAATTCGCGTAACATTCAGCATCACACCGCCTCCGATGCCCACCCCCCCACCGCACCAACGGACACCGGCTCGACTACAAAAGTTTTCGAGTACCTGCATCAACGGCTCATTCTGCTTTCCTTCTATGAACCCGTTATTAGCAATGCAATAAAGATTCAGACGCAACTGATTCTCCTTGAAAAACCGTTCCGCTTCTTCCAAAAAAAGCCAGGACATGAGAAGGTAGTCCGTCCACATATAAAGGCGTACAGAACACTACGGATTCAGCATTTTAAGTTCTTCAAAATACCCGCGTAATCACTTTTATGCCTCAATTTTTTTTGTTACTTTTCGCCCCTTGACAAACAAGCCTTGTATTGCCACAAGGTACGCTGAAGCACTTAGATTTTTTTGGGACTGCAATTGATAAACACTGTTTTCATAGAGCACGCTCCGCTTCCGAAGGCGAGTCAAAAAACAGCACCTCGGATGCTCGATACCCGTTGTTGACGGCATTTCTTTCTGCAGTATAGATGAATGTTGCCTTTTCTTGTTCGGTAATATCGCCGTAAACCAGCACTTTCATCAGATCATGCTTTCCGTAGCGCAGCGTGTGATGCATTTCCCATGCCCGATAGGTGCTCAGCGGCGTAGAAGTTCCGATGTTTCTGTCCAGCACATTTTTTTATGTCCGTACTGTATGCACCGTAAAGGTTTTTTGTGATAATAATCAACTTGTCCGCGCGTCCCAGAATGCGACAGGCCTTTTGCAGTTTATCTTTCATGAAGCACTCCGCCGGATGCTTGACCCAACAACCGAAACAACCTTGGCAGGATGCATATCGCCCGTCGGCTTCAACGACGGCATCACATTTTCAAAAGTCGTTCGCTATATATCGAATCTAAATCGTGTAAGATGACTCGCATCATTTTTCCTTTGGTACTGTCTTCAGGCATGCACAAGTAATGTTCAACATCTTTGTGACGTCTTTTAGATATTACTATGAAATCGCGTGACTGTTTGCAAATTATTTGTAAATAAAACAATAACAGCTTCAGTTCTTAATCAAAACATTACAAAGAACAGTTAAAATAATGTATAGATTTGAAAGGAAAGAAGAACGCCTTATTGAGCTGTAATCTGAAACTATGTGCAGGAGTGTAGAATGAAATGATTAGGATCATTTTAAAAATCATCATGTGGGTCTTAATAGGCGGCTTTCTTACAAATTTTATTCTGCGAAATGTTTCTTATTCTTTCTACAAGGGCAACAAACAGAAAGAAAATGTAAACGTCATCCCGGAAAAAGTAAATTACACGGACACATTAACTGGCTACGCTTATCATCTCGACAAGGAATCCGATTCCATTATTTTATGTTTCGGGGGGGTCATTTTATACCGCATACAACACCGTCGGCATTTTTGCCGCGAACTTCGATGTCCCCCCCTTCCTTGCAGTAGATTATTACGGAACTCAGGACAGCAAAGGGAAGATGAACCTGCGCTCGATGCAGGCGTCGGCGGAAGCTCTTTACGACTGGGCAAAAGAAAAGTATCCGGGAAGAAAAATTATTATCATAGGACACAGCTATGGCTGCGGCATGGCGGCTTATCTCGCATCCGTTCGCGAATGTGACCATCTCTATTTGGCGGCTGGTTATCGTGATTTATCCGACCTTTATAATCGCATCGTACCCGTTTTTTTTGGGGTCCCCCCCTAAAGATCTTCATCTCCGACGATATCAAAGTAAGCGATTATGCCTCACAGACACGCTGCCCGGTAACCATCATCGGCTCTGAAGCCGATAACACGCTGGGAAGTGAGTTACAAAAAGAATTAGCCAAATGCTATGAATCGTCCGATTTAATCATTTTTCCTGACATTGATCACGAGTATTACTTGACAGACCAAAGAGTTATTTCCCTCATTCAGGAAACTGTTAAATAGATATCACATTCATAGATGCGAACCAAGCCATCACAGTTGACGAAAAACCCAGCCAATCCACAAGGTTTGATAAATATCACTCAGCATTGATGACTGCCTGGCAATTTTCATGGCCCTTGCTACAAGCAAAAGCTAAACCTGTCCACACGAAAAGTCATTTAGCAAAATCAATAATCCTGCCCACCAGTACTTGTTTATTGTTGGTAGTTTCTTAACTTTTCATTCTCACAGAAATATCCACTACTCTATTTCTGTTCGCAGTGTAAATACCTTTGGAAGATTAACTATTTCCTCTTTTAAAAACAGCGGATAAAAATATAAGTCTTTTAGTGAACTGAACTCTAACCACTCAAATTTGTGCGAATGTATGCCTTCTTGCAAACAAAATTTAGCTCCTCTTTCCAGAACAACAGAATTTTGTATGTCTATTAAAAAATAAATACAAAGCTCGTGATATCGAAGTTGATCAACATCTTCCGTAAAAAAATTTTGGGTAAGCCATAATGGCCTGATAATAGAAGCTTCTATCTCAAGTTCTTCCTTAACTTCACGGATAATAGCATCTTCAGCCGTTTCTCCCATCATTACTCTACCCCCCCAGGCAGATAATAGTATGGAGATCTTTCATCTTTCATGGCCAGAATTTTATTGTCATTAATGACAATCCCACATACTCTATAATTAAATTTTCCTTCATCATTGATAAACGATATATCCACTTTTCCACCTTTAAGATATGACGTTTAGCAAAATCATATCTAATTTGTTTTTTTGTTTCTCAAGCAGAGGGCTTAAAACCCAGTCACCATCGTTACCATCTGCCGTTGTCATACTCTAGGACCCAAGTCCTACAGCACGGATTATAACAGCGTCCCTTAAAGGGTCTCGAATTTTCCAGCATTGTAAAAACACTGCTGGAAATGCTAATAAATCGTTATACTCACTTCAACAACTCATCCAGCATGGTGTCCAGCTCACGGCAAAACGCTTCAGGAGAATCATAGTTAGGCGCATGGCCAAGACCATCAATCAAAACGAAATCCTTTTTCGGTGCGGAGATCATATTATAGTAATCTTCGGTATATTTGACAGGTGTGATCCAATCTTCCGACCCGGAAATAAAACCGACAGGAACTTGATATTCCAATCCGTAATCGCGAACATCAGCTGCCACAGTAAAATCAAACAGCTGTTGGTTGAGAGCGGTATATTTTTCAAGGCTTGA
>JMBX01000230.1_pt1 | contig 15084 bp, 24 predicted proteins | sample 616521 | NCBI WGS metagenome assembly JMBX01 (sample SAMN02727906, study PRJNA239997) | anaerobic digester metagenome | biome: anaerobic digester; isolation source: mesophilic anaerobic digester inoculated with municipal waste water sludge... | place: Germany: Bielefeld University, CeBiTec ...
TTTTCTTTTTTTTAAAAAAAGAATGTTGACAAAATTACTAGGGTATAATATACTTATTTTTAGAAAACCAAGTAGAATAGTTGGAATTAAAAGAGGTGAAAAAAATGAGATTATCTACTAAAGGAAGATATGGCTTAATGGCAATGTTTGAGTTGGCTTTAGAGGAGGGAAATGGACCAATTCCTTTAAAGTATATAGCAGAAAAACAGAATCTTTCAGATAGTTATTTAGAACAATTATTTTCTACTTTAAGAAAAGATGGATTAATAAATAGCGTAAGAGGAGCACAAGGAGGATATATGTTAGCTAGAAAACCTTCTGAAATAACTGTTGGACATATCTTAAGATCATTGGAAGGAGACTTATCACCGGCTGACTGTGCTGCTGATGAAGCAGTAGATTGTGCAAAGGAAGATAATTGTGCTACTAAATTAGTTTTTGTAAAAATAAAAAAATAGTATAGATGAAGTGATAGATTCTATTACTTTAGAAGATATGATTGAAGAAGTAAATAATCCAAAGATGAGTTAATATGAGGAGGAGAAAAAAATGTCTAAGTATATTTATATGGATAATGCAGCTACAACACCAGTAAAAGAAGAGGTCTTGAAGGAAATGATGCCATACTTTACAGAAAAATATGGTAATCCTTCTAGTGTTTATTCATTAGCATCAAAGTCTAAAGTTGTTGTAGAAAATGCAAGGGAACAAGTTGCAAATGCTATTGGAGCAGATAAGAAAGAAATATTTTTTTACTGCTGGTGGTTCTGAATCTGATAATTGGGCAATAAAAGGAGCTGCATATTCTAATAGGAAAAAGGGTAATCATATAATAACAACTAAAATAGAACATCATGCAGTTTTGCATACATGTGAATATTTGGAAAACAAGGGTTTGAGATTACTTATTTAAATGTTGATGAAGATGGTTTAATTAGTTTAGAAGAATTAAAAGACTCTATTAAAGACGATACTATATTAATTTCCATAATGTTTGCTAACAATGAAATAGGAACAATACAACCTATTAGGGAAATAGGAGAAATTGCTAAAGAAAGAAATATATTATTCCACACAGATGCTGTTCAAGCAATTGGGAATATTAGGATAGATGTAAAAGAGTTAAATATAGATTTACTTTCTATGTCTGCCCATAAGTTCCATGGCCCCAAGGGAATAGGAGCATTGTATATTAGACAAGGAGTTAAAATAGATTCTTTAATAGCTGGTGGTGGGCAAGAAAGAGGTAGAAGGGCTGGAACTGAAAATGTACCAGGTATAGTAGGAATGGGCAAAGCCATAGAACTTGCTTATTCTAATTTTGAGGAACATAATAAAAAGTTGATTACTCTTAGGGATAGTTTAATAGAGAAAATAGAAAACAATATAAAATATGTAAGACTAAATGGTCATAGAACTAAAAGATTGCCAGGTAATGTAAATTTCTGTTTTGAATTTATAGAAGGTGAATCTTTGTTATTAAGCTTAGATATGGTTGGTATAGCAGCTTCCAGTGGTTCTGCATGTACATCTGGAGCTTTAGATCCTTCCCATGTTTTAATGGCTATTGGCTTACCTCATGAAATTGCTCATGGATCCTTAAGATTAACTTTAGGGGGAATTTAATACTGAAGAAGAAGTAGACTATGTTGTGGAAAATTTGGTAACAATAGTAGAAAGACTTAGAAATATGTCACCATTATATGAAAAAGTTAAGGGGGGGAGAACTAAATGTATTCAGAAAAAGTTATGGAACATTTTACTAATCCACGAAATGTAGGAGAAATAATAGATGCAGATGGAGTTGGAGAAGTAGGCAATGCAAAATGCGGAGATATAATGAAGATGTATTTAAAAATAGAAGATGGAGTAATAGAGGATGTTAAGTTTAAAACCTTTGGTTGTGGATCTGCAATTGCATCTTCTAGTATGGCAACTGAATTAATTAAAGGCAAAACAATTGATGAAGCTATGGCATTAACTAATAAAGCAGTAGCAGATGCATTAGATGGATTACCACCAGTAAAAATGCATTGTTCAGTATTAGCTGAACAAGCAATTAAGGCAGCTTTATTGGATTATTCTCAAAAATCTGGCGTACACATTGATGGATTAGAAAATGTAAATTTTGATGATGATCATCATGCTCATTAATTGAAAACAGCAAATAAAACATATAAATAGGGGCAGCTTTGGCTGCCTATTTATATATTTGAGGTGATTGTAGTGGGATTAATTGTACCACCTGATTTTTTTATTTAAGTCTGTATGGACACTATTGACTATTTTGTTACTTTTAATTATCTATTATTTGGTGAATATAGGTAATGAATTTATACCAGATAATAAGCGTATAAAAGTTAGTAAAAAAAAGTATTTATATCATTGATGTTTTTGGTAATATTATATATTTCTATAAAAACATTTAAAAAAATATAGCTTTTTATCGGATATGTTATATACCCTAATATTATCAATTATAATAGCGTATGCATTAAATCCAATTATAAATTATTTAGAAAAAAAAGAATATAAAAAGGTTTAAAGGAGTACTAATAGTATATTTGTCAATAGTTGCTATATTAATTATATTAGCTGTTTCTGTAATACCAAAGTCTGGAAGAGAAATAAAAAAGATTAGCAAATGATTTGCCTTTTTATTTTGATCAATTATCTAATATGATCGATGGATTATATACTAGATATTATTCAGCTCTTGGGGGGGTTTACCTCCAATGTTTCAAGGAATAGAAACAGTTATAATGGAAAACATAGTTAAGTTAGAAAATTTAATTGCCAATGGATTAAAAAAAATTTTGTAGGTGGTGTATTAAATGTTGCATCAAAGGTTGTGAGTATAGTTTTAACTCCAATCTTAACCTTATATTTTTTTAGTGGATAAGGATTATTTTAAAGATAAAATTGCAAAATTAATACCTAAAAAAAACATAGAAAAGATATCCTTTATTTGGCATCAACTATAGATATTTCCTTAACTCAATTTATTAAAGGTAGATTGATAATGTCTTTATACATAGGAGTAGCTACTACTATCTTGTTACTAATCATGGGCATAGATTTGCTGTAGTAATAGGGGGGGTTATTACTGGATTATTTGATATAGTTCCATACATAGGACCTTTTTTTAGGATATATACCAGCGGTGTTTTTTTTGCAGCTATTTCAAAACCAATTAAAGCTCTGTGGGTTAGTATATTTTTTTGTATTAATTCAGTGGATTGAAAATAATGTTTTAGCACCTAAAATTATTGGTGAAAATATGGGAATGCATCCTATGCTTATTTTATTATCTATCATCATAGGTGGGGGGGAGTGTTTGGAGTCTTAGGTATGATTTTATCTGTACCAGTTGTAGCCATTGTTCGTATTATATTAATTTTTTTTCATGGAAAAAAAGAAAAAAAACAAGCTTAGAGAAACTTAATAACTAGATTTCAATGGATTGACAAAAAAAATCATATTAAATTATAATCCAAGTAGATGGAAGTTAACATCTCCTCCAAGTAAAGGAGGAGGTTTTTTTTAATAGAAATTACTTATTATGGAGAGGTGTATGTATGAGACAATTAGGATTACATGAAATTAGAAAGGAATTTTTTAGATTTTTTTTCAAGAAAAAGAACATTTAATAGCACCAAGTTTTTCATTAATACCGAAAAATGATAAGTCCCTTTTACTAATAGGAGCAGGTATGGCACCATTAAAAAAAATATTTTACAGGTGAAGCTACTCCACCTAGAAAAAGAATGGCGACTTGTCAAAAATGTATTAGAACAGGAGATATTGAAAATGTCGGCAAGACAGATAGACATGCTACATTTTTTTGAAATGTTAGGTAATTTTTCCTTTGGAGATTATTTTAAACAAGAAGCTATAGAATGGGCATGGGAGTTTTTACATGAAAGAATGGAAATACCTAAGGAACAATTATGGGTTTCAGTATATGAAGAAGATGATGAAGCTTATGAATTATGGAACAAATTAATCAAAGTACCTAAGGAAAGGATTGTAAGATTAGGAAAAGAAGATAATTTCTGGGAATTAGAAGTAGGGCCATCAGGACCTTGCTCTGAAATATATGTTGATAGAGGGCCAGAATATGGTTGTGGCTCTAAAGATTGTAAGCCAGGTTGCGAGTGTGACAGATTTATTGAAGTTTGGAATTTAGTGTTTACTCAATTTGATAAAGATGAAAAAGGAAACTACAATCCATTAGCACATCCTAATATAGATACTGGAATGGGTTTAGAGAGAATTGCCGCAGTTCTTGAAGGGGGGGCAGATAATATCTTTGAAGTAAGGGCAATAAGAGATATTATTACAAAGATAGAAGAAATAAGTGATTATAAATATGGTAGCGATAATGATAAAGACGAATCTATCAGGGTAATTACGGATCACTCTAGAGCAATGACATTTTTAGTATCTGACGGTGTATTACCGGGGGGAACGAAGGTAGAGGATATGTACTAAGAAGATTAATTAGGCGGGCTTCAAGACATGGTAAGTTATTGGGAATTAAAAAATGAGTTTTTAACACAAGTAGTTGATGTAGTTATTAATTCATGGGAAATAGAATATAAAGAATTAAAAACAAGGGAAAAAGAAATTAAAAAAATCATAAAAGTAGAAGAAGAAAAATTTCAAGAAACCATAGATCAAGGTATTGAAATATTGAACAATTATATACAAGAAATGGGAAGTACTGGAGAGAAGATTTTAAGTGGAGATAAAGCTTTTAAATTATATGATACCTATGGTTTCCCACTAGATTTAACAAGGGAGATATTAGAAGAAAGATCTTTATTAGTAGATGAAGATGGATTTAATAATAAAATGGAAGAACAAAGAAATAGAGCTAGAAAAGCTAGGGAAGATAAAGATAGTGGTTGGGGACATACAGAGGATAGTGATTTATATAAAGGATTAAATTCTAAATTTCTTGGATATGAATCCACAGAAGTATCTAGTAAAGTCATTGGTCTATATAAAGACAATGAGAAAGTTAAAGTGCTAAATGAAAATGAAGAAGGAATATTAGTATTATCTGAAACACCTTTTTATGGTGAATCTGGAGGACAAATAGGAGATATTGGTATTATAGAAAACCCTAATTTTAAAGGGGAAGTTTTAGATACAAAACATACAAAAGAAGGGCTAACTATTCAAATTATAAAGATAATAAATGGTAGTGTGAAACTCGGTGATAATGTAAATGCTAAAGTAGAAAAAGAACAAAGAAAGGCCCTTATGAGAAATCACTCTGCAACTCATTTACTTCACAAAGCTTTAAAGGAGACACTTGGAGATCATGTTGAACAGGCTGGGTCTATAGTTTTACCAAATAGATTGAGATTTGACTTTACCCATTACGATAGTTTATCAAAGGAAGAATTATTAAAGATTGAAAAAGAGTAAATCAGATGATTTTAGAATCTTTACATGTATCAACTATAGAAACTACTTTGGAAGATGCTCAAATATGGAGGCAGTTGGACTTTTGAAGATAAATATGGGGGGGATATAGTAAGAATTGTAAAAATGGGAGACTATTCTAAGGAATTATGTGGGGTACTCATGTTAATAATACTTCTGAAATAGGAATGTTTAAATTAATATCTGAAGGCGGTATAGCCTCTGGAGTTAGAAGAATAGAAGCTATTACAGGAATGGAAGTATATAAGCATATGAATAAATTAGAAGAGGAAATAGAAGAAGTAAGTAGTATATTAAAACTAATCCAACAAATTTAGTAGAAAAGTCGAAGGGTTTAATAGAAGAAATTAAAGCAAAGGATAAAGAAATAGAAGAGCTTAGAAATAAAATGGCTAAGGACATAGTAGATGATATATTAAAATCTACTGTTGATGTAGATGGAATAGCCACCATTGTATATAAAGTTAAAGATATGGACATGAATAATTTAAGAAACTTAGGAGATGATCTTAAGAATAAAATAGGTTCTGGTGTAATCCTATTGGCTTCAACCTTTAACAATAAAGTGACCTTTTTATCAATGGTTACGAGGGATTTAAATTCTAAAGGCATACTAGCTGGTAATATTGTTAGGGAAGTTGCCAAAATAACAGGAGGTAATGGCGGAGGAAGGCCTGATATGGCTCAAGCAGGAGGAAAGGATATCTCTAAACTTGATGAAGCTTTATCTATGGTGCCAAAACTAGTTAAGGAACAAATTAAGTAGTTTTATATTAGAGAATATAAGATTTTATTTAATATGACTTTCTTTATGGAAAAGTATTAGCTTTGGCTAATATTTTTTTCTTATGAACAAGTATTAAATATATGATATAATATAAGTACTTGGGGGTGTAAGGATGAATAAAGATTATAATGAGACTATGATGTTCCAATTGCCAAAGGAAAATGCTATAGAACCAAAAGATGTTTTATTCCAAGTTTTTGAAGCTTTAAAACAAAAAGGGTATGATCCTATTAATCAGATAATTGGATACATACTTTCTGGAGATCCCACTTATATAACAAGTCATAACAACGCAAGATCTATGATTAGAAAAGTCGAAAGAGATGAATTATTAGAAGAAATCTTAAGAGCTTATTTAGAGAAAAATGAGTAGTTTATCGAAGATGGATAGTATATTTTGTTATCTATCCATCTTTGAATTTTGTTTCAGGATGTGAAGTAATGGAAAGGGTAATATTAGGAGATACTAATATTGAAGTATCTAGATTATGTTTTGGTTCATTAACTATGACTCCTTTTCAAGCCAATTTATCTATAAAAGAAGGAGCCTATTTAATAAATTATGCTTATGATAAGGGAATTAATTTTTTTTAGATACAGCAGAAATTTATAGCAATTATAATTATATTAAAGAAGCGTTAAAGGGAATTAAAAGAGAAAATTATATCATTTCTTCAAAAACATATGCTTATACTAAGGAAATGGCTGAAGAAAGTTTAGTGAAAGCATTAAAGGAAATAGGAACTGAATATATAGATGTTTTTATGCTTCATGAACAGGAAAGTATTCACACAGTAAGAGGACATTTTGAGGCAGTAGAGTATTTTATGAAGGCAAAGGAAAAGGGATTAATAAGGAGCTTTGGAATATCTACCCATAGGGTTTCAGGTGCCCAAGCTGCAAGAGAAATAGAAGAAATTGAGATTATTCATCCTATTGTAAATAAACATGGAATAGGAATTCATGATGGTAATATAGATGATATGCTTACTATATTAAAGGAATTATATAATATGGGCAAGGGTATTTACGGAATGAAGCCTTTGGGTGGAGGACATTTAATTAAAAGTTTTGAAGAGGCCTTTAGGTTTGTTAAAGATATACCTTATTTAAACTCAATAGCTATAGGAATGCAATCTACTGAAGAAATAGATGCAAATATAGAATTAATGGAAAAGGATTTATAGATGAAGAATTAAAGAAAAGGTTAAAGAAAAAAACAGAAAATTAATTGTAGCTGATTATTGTGTTGGATGCGGAAAATGCGTAAAGAGATGTCAACAAAATGGAATAACTATAATAAATTCCAAGGCACGACCAAATGAAAACTGCATTTTATGTGGATACTGTGCAACGGTATGTCCAGAATTTTGTATAAAAGTAATTTAAAATGGAGAAGAAAAATGGAAAGAATTTTAGGTTTAGATGTGGGAGATAAAACCATCGGTGTTGCAGTAAGTGATTTATTACAAATTACTGCACAAGGTGTTACTACTATAAGAAGAGAAGGTAAAAAGAAAGATTTATTAGAAATTGAGAAGTTAATAGATGAATATGATATTAAAAAAAATAGTTATTGGATTACCAAAGAATATGAATGGGACTATTGGTCCACAAAGCGAAAAGGTAATTAAATTTGCAGAGAAAATAAAAAAATAAATTTAATATAGAACTCATATATATAGATGAAAGGCTAACCACTGTATCAGCAGAGCGTATTCTCATTGAAGGTGATGTAAGGCGAGAAAACAGGAAGAAATTAATAGATAAGGTTGCTGCAACCTATATATTACAATTTTATTTAGATAGTATATAAGGAGGTTTTATAATGGGTGAGAGACATTTGTTTTATGATGAATTAGGCAATGAAATTGAATTTTTAGTAAAAGCCAAATTTACATTAGATGATACAGACTATGTTGCTTTATTACCAGCAGATGATATTCAATCCATGACATACATTTTAAGGGTAGAATTAGATGAAAATGGAGATGAAATCTTAGTAGGTATCGACGATGAAGAGTTAAAGGAAGCAGAAGAAACCTATGAAGAATTATTAAAAAGAAATTTGCAATAGTTGACAAAATTTAGAATTTGATATAATATTGATAAATGGATTATGAACGGGTGAGTATAGTGGAAATTGATGTTAGTGTATATAAGGATATACTAAAAAAAAGAGGGTTATAAATTAACATATCAAAGAAAAGCAATATTAAACACCGTGATAAAGCATTATTCTGAACATTTAAGCTGTGATGAAATCTTTAATCTAGTGACAGAGGAATATCCAGAAATAGGTATTGCCACAATCTACAGAACATTACAATTGTTTGAAAAACTAAATATAGTATATAAATTAAACTTTGATGATGGATTTAGCAGATACGAGCTTAATCTTGGAACGGGAGATCACCATCATCACCATTTAATATGTATAAAGTGCGGAAAAGTAATAGAAGTAAAACTTGACCTATTAGAATCCCTAGAAGCAGAAATAGAAAAGGAAGGGATTTTTACTATAGTTGATCATAATGTACAATTTTATGGATACTGTAACAACTGTAAATAGATAAGATTTCTATCAAATGAATTTTTGCATGAATACTAATAGATATCATTATATTATCATATTTAAAAGGATATATTTATAGTTTATACAATTCTCTCCCACTTTAAAGGTGGGAGTTTTAACATGAAAATTATAAATTAATTCTTTAAAGGTTAATTGTGCGGAATTAAATGCGAATTTTTTTAGAATACTATATAATAGAAAAAGATAGGAGTGATTTAATGAGTAAACCTAATAAGTTGAAAATTATACCCCCTGGGAGGATTAGGGGGGGAAGTTGGTAAAAATATAACTTTACTGGAATATAAGGACGATATTATAATTATAGATTGTGGTATGACATTTCCAGAAGATGAGATGTTAGGTGTTGATATTGTAATACCTGATATAACTTATTTATTAAAGAATAAAGAAAAGATTAGAGGAATGGTTTTAACCCATGGTCATGAAGATCATATAGGTGCTATTCCATATGCATTAAAGAAAATCAATATTCCAATATATGGCACTAAGCTAACTTTAGGACTTTTAGAAAATAAGCTAAAGGAACATAAATTAGGGAAAGTTGATTTAAATATAGTGAAGCACGGAGATAAAATAAAGTTAGGAAAATTAGAAGTGGAATTTATTAAAACTGGTCATAGTATACCAGATAGTTCTGCATTAGCTATATATACACCGTAGGTACAGTAGTTCATACTGGGGGGGATTTTAAGATAGATTATACACCTATATCTGGAGATGTAACGGATTTACACAAATTTGCAGAACTAGGAAGCAAAGGAGTATTAGCTTTATTGGCAGACAGTACCAACGCAGAGAGAAGTGGATATACTATGAGTGAAAGTACTGTTGGAGATACCTTTAGAGAGTTATTTGGAAGTGCTAAAGGTAGGATAATTGTGGCTACTTTTGCTTCAAATGTCCATAGAGTTCAACAAATAATAAATGCTGCAGAACTAAACAATAGAAAAGTAGTATTATCTGGCCGTTCCATGTTAAATACTACTAGTGTTGCTTATGAACTTGGATATTTAAAGGTACAAGATGGGACGTTTATAGATATAAACGACATGGATAAGTATAGGGATAATGAATTAGTGATTGTTACTACTGGTTCTCAAGGAGAGCCAATGTCAGCTTTAACTAGAATAGCTTTTTCAGAACATAGAAAAATAAGCTTACAATCAGATGACTTAGTTATTTTATCTGCTTCACCAATACCTGGTAATGAAAAGACTATTTCTAGAGTAATCAATAAACTAATAGAAAATGGTACAGAGGTAATTTATGAGACCTTAGCAGAAGTTCATGTTTCAGGTCATGCTCGTCAAGAAGAATTAAAATTAATCCATACACTATTAAAGCCAAAATATTTTATTCCAGCCCATGGTGAATATCGACATTTGAAGAGTCATGCTAAATTAGCAAAATCTTTAGGTATGGAAGAAGAAAATATCTTTATAATGGAAAATGGTCAAACCCTTGAACTTACTAGAAACAAAGCTAATTTTGGGCCTTCTGTAACTTCAGGAAACATTTTAGTAGATGGTCTTGGAGTAGGAGATGTTGGTAATATAGTTCTTAGGGATAGAAAACATTTATCAGAAGATGGGTTAATAGTTGTAGTAGTTACTATGAGCAAACAAGATGGTAAAATTATTGCAGGTCCTGATATTATATCTAGAGGATTTGTATATGTAAGAGAATCTGAAGACTTAATGGACCAAGCAAGGGAAGTAGTTACTAAAGCATTGATGGAATGCGAGAAAAAAAGGATAACAGATTGGGCTACATTAAAGGTTCAAACTAGAGATGCATTAAGAGGATTTTTATATCAAAAGATAAAGAGAAATCCAATGATTTTACCAATTATAATGGAAGTTTAATATGACCCTGGTATAGAAAACTATACCAGGGATTTGACTTTTAATATTTATAAATCATGATATAATATATAGGAAATTTAATTGAGTGGAGGAATAAAATGAACTTAAAATATCTAACTAAGGCTAGTCTAATAGCTGCTATTTACATAATTCTTGTTTTGATACAGGTATTACCAGTACCTTTTGCAAGTTTAACATTTGGACCTATACAATTAAGATTAGCAGAAGGTTTAACTTTATTACCCTTAGTTGAAACTGCAGCAATACCAGGACTCTTTGTAGGTTGCTTGTTAGCAAACTTGATTTTAGCACCATACTCAGGATTTGGATTAGTAGACATTTTAGGGGGGGGAGCTTAGTTACCTTAGTTGCTGCTTATTTTACATCGAAGATGAAAAGTAAAACTACAGGAATGATACCTCCAGTTCTGTTAAATGGATTAATTGTATCAATTTGGGTATCATACTTTACAAAGATTCCTTATATTTATACCGTATTAGGCATAGCTGGTGGAGAATTAGCATCTATAATATTATTTGGAAATTTAATATTATATGTCTATGAAAAATCTACGAATTTTAGAGAATATTAAAGGAGTTAATTATTATGTCAAGGATCTATAATCAAAGGTGGGTTTAAAATGGAAAAAAAACTAAGAAGAAAAAAAGAAAGGATTTTATTTCAATATTTATCACATTAATAGTTGTTGTAGGTTTATTCTTATATAATTATTATCAAAAGAGTTTAGGTCCTGTTTCAACTAAAAATATAAAAGAAGTTATATTAGAAATTCCATCTGGAAGTTCCACTAATAAAATCTCGGAAATCTTATTTAATGAAGGGTTAATTCACAATAAGGCAGTATTTAAATATAAAGTGAAGAATTTTAATTTAGATGGGAAATTAAAGGCTGGTAAATATGAATTGGATTCGACAATGGATTTAGAAGAAATAATAAATAATATTGCTAAAGGCGGTAAATCAGAAAACACCATAAGATTTACTATACCAGAGGGGTATGAGTTAGATATGATTGCTGAGAAATTAGCCCATGATGATATAGTAGATCTAGATATGTTTTTAGAATTAGCAAGAAATAAGAAAAACTTTGAAGATGAATTTTCATTTTTAAAAGAACTTGAAGAAGGACAATCCTTAGAAGGATTTTTATTTCCTTCAACTTATGAAATATATAAAAATTCCTCTGAAAGAGAAATAATAGAAAAGATGTTACAAGAATTTGAAAAGATATATATAAAAGAGTTAGAGCCTAAATTAGATGAAATAAAAATGAGTTTAAATGAAGTAGTGACTTTAGCATCAATTATAGAGAGAGAAGGTAAATTAGATGAAGAACGCCCTTTAATTTCTGCAGTATTTCATAATAGGATAAAAGAGGGTATGTATCTTCAATCTTGTGCAACTGTTCAATATATACTAGGAGAGAGGAAGGAAATTCTTAGTACTCAAGACACACGAATTCCATCTCCCTATAACACTTATATAAATGAAGGATTACCACCTGCACCAATAGCATCACCAGGAGAAGTATCTATTGTAGCAGCTGCTAATCCAGCAGATGTAGATTATTTATTTTTTTTGTATTAACAGGGAAAGATGGAAGTCATACCTTTACCCGAACATATGAAGAACATTTAGATGCAAAACCAAAGAACTAATAGTTAGGATGATAAGATTGTCAAATATTAATGAGGAATATATTTTAGAATATATACGTAGCATATTACCTAATAATAAGGAATATTTAGAAGATATGGAGAAATATGCTGAAAAAAATCATATACCTATAATTGAACCTGAAGTAGCCCAATTAATAAAGGTAATTTTAAAAATGCAAAAGCCTGAAAATATTTTAGAGATAGGTACAGCCATAGGGTATTCTGCTTTAGTTATGTGTGACGCTTTGTTAGGCAATTGTAATGTGACTACTATTGAGAGAAGAGAAGATATGATTGAATTGGCAGAAAAGTTTATATCTAAATCTCCCTATGAGTCTAATATTCGCATATTAAAAGGGGGGGAAGCAGAAGAGATTATATCTGGTATTACAGATATGTATGATTTTATATTTATAGATGCAGCTAAGGGGGGGCAATATTTAGATTTTTTTAATGGTTGTACAAGGTTGTTGAAGCCAGGAGGGATAATTGTCTCTGATAATGTGCTTTTTAAAGGAATGGTTGCAACAGATGAATTGGTTATAAGAAGAAAAAAAACCATAGTTAAAAGATTAAGAACATACTTAAAGTATATAAGTGAAATAGATGGATATACATCTTCAATAATTCCCATAGGAGATGGAGTTGCATTAACATATAGAGAGGTGTAATGATATGGAAAAAGTCGAATTGTTAGCCCCCCCAGCAGGGGATTTGGAAAAATTAAAAATGGCAGTGATTTATGGCGCAGATGCAGTATACTTAGGAGGAGAATCCTTTGGTTTGAGAAAATCATCTAAAAATTTCTCATTGGAAGATATAGAAGAAGGAGTTAATTTTGCCCATGAACATGGTAGAAAAGTATATATTACTTTAAATATAGTGCCACATAATGCTGATTTACATGGTTTAGAAGACTATGTAACTAAATTATATGAAATAGGTGTAGATGCTGTAATAGTGTCAGATCCAGGAATGTTTTCAATAATCAATAGAACTGTTCCTGATTTACCAATTCATATAAGTACACAGGCAAGTATAACTAATTATGAAACTATAATGTTTTGGTATAATCTTGGAGTAAGAAGGGTTGTTTTAGCTAGGGAATTATCTTTAAAAGAAATCAAAGAAATAACCAATAGGATTCCAGAGGATTTGGAAATTGAAGCATTTGTTCATGGTGCTATGTGTATGTCTTACTCAGGTAGATGCTTATTAAGTAATTATATGACAGGTAGAGATGCTAATAGGGGGAGATTGTGCTCATCCATGTAGATATAAGTACAACCTAGTAGAAGAAAAACGTCCAGGTGAATATTTTCCAGTTTTTGAAGACGAAGATGGAACTTTTATTTTTAATTCTAAGGACTTATGTATGATAGAATATCTACCAGAACTTATAGAATCAGGGATTAACAGCTTTAAAATAGAAGGTAGGGTAAAGAGTTCATATTATGTAGCTACTGTTATTAGAGCCTATAGAATGGCCCTAGATGAATATTATAAAGAATCAAATAATTATATATATAAAGAAGAATGGATAGATGAAATAAAAAAAAGTGAGCCACAGGGATTTTACTACAGGTTTCTATTTTGGAAAGCCAACTGATGAGTCACAGGTTTATACAACTAGTTCCTATATTCGAGGGTATGATTTTGTTGGCATGGTATTAGATTATGATGAAAATACTAAAATAGCCACAATTGAACAAAGAAATAGAATGTTTGTAGGTGATGAAATAGAAATTTTTGGGGCCAAATGTGGATTTTTTTACTCAAAAAAATTAATGCTATGTGGGATGACGAAGAAAACCCAATTGATGTAGCTCCTCATCCACAACAAATTATTAAAATGAAAATGGATAAGCCAGTAAAGAAGTTTTATTTAATTAGAAAAGAAAGAAGTGAGGAGGAGTAGTAGTGAAAAAGCCGATTTTAATTGGAATTACTGGTGGGACAGGCTCAGGTAAATCGACTGTATCAAAGGAAATTTTTAAATCTATTGAAAAAAACAGATATTGCAATTATAGAGCAAGACTCCTATTATAAAGATCAAAGTCATTTGTCCTTTGACGAAAGGGTAAAAACAAATTATGATCACCCCCTTTGCTTTTGATAATGAATTGTTAATTCAACATTTAAATGATTTAATAGATAGAAAGCCAATAGAAAAACCAATCTATGATTTTGAAAAGCATAATAGAAAAAAAAGGAAACTATATTAGTTGAACCAAAGGATATTATTATATTAGAGGGTATATTGATTTTATCAGAAAAGGAAATTAGAGACTTATTAGATATAAAATATTTGTAGATACAGATTCAGACGTAAGGGTCATAAGGAGAATTCAAAGGGATATTGAAGATAGGGGGGGAAGGACTTTAGATTCAGTTATATTGCAATATATGAGCACTGTAAGACCTGCACACTTGCAATTTGTTGAACCTACAAAAAGATATGCTGATATAATTATTCCTGAAGGAGGATATAATAAAGTAGCTATTGATATCATTGTAACTAAGATAAACGCTATTTTAAATCACAATTAAATACTAAAGTCCACTGAATACTTTCCAGATAAATGATAATAATATCACTGGGAGGATATTATATGGACAGAAAGTATAAAGATTCTATTAAAAAAAGAAGTATTTTCATAAGTATCTTTACGGTGATTATATTTATATCATTAATTTTAA
>JMBX01000231.1_pt1 | contig 15053 bp, 16 predicted proteins | sample 616521 | NCBI WGS metagenome assembly JMBX01 (sample SAMN02727906, study PRJNA239997) | anaerobic digester metagenome | biome: anaerobic digester; isolation source: mesophilic anaerobic digester inoculated with municipal waste water sludge... | place: Germany: Bielefeld University, CeBiTec ...
CTGGATCGCGAAACTCTCCTCTCATCCATTCTTTCGCTACAGATAAGTTTTTTCACTTGCTACAGTGTAGTAGATGAACGGAGTGCCGGTTTTTTTTGCATTGGGTGTAATACAAGCTTCGGGCAAACCTGTGGCAGTATGCTGTACTTCAGGTACTGCTGCCCTGAATCTGGGTCCGGCCGTAGCAGAAGCCTTTTATCAGCAACTGCCGCTTTTGGTAATCACCGCAGACCGTCCCGCTGCATGGATCGGACAGATGGATGGGCAAACTGTCCCGCAAGCCAATATATTCAAGGAGATAACACGCTGTTCGGTTCAACTGCCTCAGATAGCAGATGATGAAGAAGAATGGTATTGTAACCGGCTTATCAATGAAGCAATACTTGCCTTGAGCTCAGTTGTTCAAGGCCCTACACATATAAATATTCCTTTGGACGAACCCTTGTTTGGCTTCAACAGGGAAACCCTTCCCTCTGTACGTGTAATACGCCAGTCTGTACCGGGATACATAATAAACAGGGAAGACGGTTATGACCGGCGATTTGCCGGCTATCGGAAACGTATGATTATAGCCGGGCAGCTGCCTCCTGAGAACGGCTTGGCCAACATCCTGTATAAACTCCGCGAGATATCGGGAGTAGTAGTGCTGTCGGAACAGCTCTCAAACATCCCCCCCGTAAAGGAGACTTCTCCTTTCGACATAGTACTTTATACGGCTTCTGGAAAAGAACTGGAAGAGCTAACACCCGATTTGGTGATAACACTGGGAGGACATATTGTTTCCAAACGTCTGAAGCATTTCATCCGTTCGGCAGATATCAGCGAACACTGGCATATTTCACCTTCAGGAGAGGTTACAGACACTTTTCAACGAGTTACTGACATTGTCAGGAGCGATGATGAAACATTTCTTAACTATTTGGCAGAGATTCCGCCCAATACGGAGGCGAAGGGTTTCCGTGACATATGGGAAAGACATTGTGCATCAGTCACCAGGCCGGAGGCCGCATTTTCCGATCTTTACGCGGTAGGAGCTTTTATGCAGAAGCTGCCGGAAGATGCCTCCCTCCAATTAGGGAACAGCAATAGCGTGCGACTGGCGCAATTGTTCGATGTTCCGCCTTCCACACGCCTTTATTGTAACAGGGGACTAATGGAATAGACGGGTCGCTCTCAACAGCGGTTGGGTATGCTGCTTCTTCGGGCAGGCTCACCTTTCTGCTGATTGGCGACCTGAGTTTCTTCTACGACATAAATGGCCTTTGGAATAATTATAAGGATAGCAACCTGCGTATAATGCTGAATAATAACGGCGGAGGTGAGATATTTCACATTCTTCCGGGATTGAACAGATCGGAAGTGTTGAATGAATACATTACGGCAGCACATGCAACCGAGGCCGGAAGCTGGGCACAACAGCAGGGATTTATCTATCTTTCCGCCCGTAATGCAGAGGAGCTGCAACGGCATCTGCCGCAATTCATCGGCATGGAGAGCGAGAAACCTGTTCTGCTTGAAGTCTTTACATCCATTGAAAAAAAACGCAGAACAGATAAAATCTTATTATCATCAACAAAAAACAAAAAAAACAACGTTCCCGATAAGTGGACACTGAGAATGAACTTGTCTTAAATGTTTTCGATAAAAGATGTGCAGAAAGATAATTTATTTGTATTATGCCTTTACAAGATAACAACTGTTTTTTTACTTGAATTATCAAGAGCAGGAAAAACTAATTTTAATAAAAACAGATCAATGACAAACAGAGAATGGAAGACTATTAAAGAGTATGAAGATATTCTTTTTGATTTTTATAACGGGATAGCACGGATTACGATAAACCGGCCGCGGTATCGTAACGCCTTTACTCCCAATACCACCGGAGAGATGAGCGATGCCTTGCGTATATGCCGTGAAGAAGCCGATATATGCGTAATAGTTATTACCGGGCTGGAGACAAGGCTTTTTGCTCGGGAGGTGATCAGAATGTAAAGGGTAAGGTGGATACATAGGCAAGGATGGCGTTCCACGCCTTAACGTGCTGGATGTTCAAAAACAGATCAGATCGCTCCCGAAACCTGTTATTGCAATGGTGAACGGATATGCCATCGGAGGAGGACATGTGTTGCATGTGGTCTGCGACCTGTCTGTAGCATCTGATAATGCTGTCTTCGGACAGACAGGTCCCCCCCGTGTGGGCAGCTTCGATGCCGGCTTCGGGTCGTCATACCTTGCCCGTATCGTAGGGCAGAAAAAAAGCCCGCGAGATATGGTTCCTCTGCCGCCAGTACAGTGCACAAGAGGCGCTTGAAATGGGACTTGTAAACAAGGTGGTTCCATACGAAAGATTAGAGGATGAGGTGGTTGAATGGGCAGAAGCATGATGCAGCACAGCCCGCTAGCGCTCCGCATGATAAAGGCGGGTCTTAATGCCGAACTGGACGGTCAGGCCGGTATACAGGAGCTGGCAGGTGATGCAACCATGCTTTATTATCTCACTGATGAGGCACAGGAAGGCAAGCAGGCATTTCTTGAAAAACGTAAACCGGATTTTACACAATTCCCCCCCAAATTTCCTTAATCTGATAGAATATGTTCCGGATAGAGATCATACCACATACACTCCTGTTCAAACAGCCGGCAGGCACATCAAGAGGTGTTTATACCGAACACAGTGTATGGTATGTGGTTTTCCGAAACGAGGAGGAGAAACATCATTACGGAGTAGGAGAATGTGCGCCGCTCCACGATCTTAGCTGTGATTATGATGCCCATTACGCCGAAAGGCTGGCCACTTTTTGTAAGATAACGGAAGAGAGACAGAGGGTTGATACGGAATTACTCCGTAATTACCCGTCAATCCTTTTCGGGCTGGAAACAGCTATGCGGCACTATAGGGAACGTAGATGGCAGCTATGGGATAGCCCGTTCAGCCGTGGTGAAGAGGGCATAACTATAAACGGGCTTATCTGGATGGGTGAGTATGCCGATATGTTAAAACAGATAGAATCGGTACTGGCAAGGGGGGGATTTAACTGTGTAAAACTCAAGATCGGCGCTATTGGTTTTGACCGCGAGCTAGCCCTGCTTCGTTTTATACGCAGCCGTTATAGTGAACGTGAAGTGACATTGCGCGTAGATGCTAACGGGAACTTCTCACCAGGGGGGGATGTTAAGGAGAAGCTTCATCAGCTTGCCGGGCTTGGTATACACTCCATAGAACAGCCTGTTAGAGCAGGACAGTGGCATGAGATGGCCGGGTTATGTGAATCCTCACCGCTACCCATAGCTTTGGATGAAGAGCTGATAGGAGTTAACGATCCTGCTGAAAAGAGAAAGCTGCTTGAGACAATCCGTCCCCAATATATTATACTTAAGCCATCATTACATGGAGGAATTGCCGGATGTGCCGAATGGATGGAGCTTGCCGGCGAAATGGACATTGCGTGGTGGATAACATCTGCGCTTGAATCGAACGTGGGACTGAACAGTATTGCCCAGTGGTGTTCAACATTCAACAACTCACTGCCGCAGGGATTAGGAACAGGAATGCTGTATATAAACAATATACCGATGCCCTTGGAAATTAGGGGGGGAGACATGTTGTGGTTCAACCCGAAAGGAGGGATGCCGGATGTGTTCGAATACTTTTCATGATATGGACAAAATTATTATCGGCGGAATAGCTTATACTAAAGAAGATTTTAAAGAAGGCCGGAAAACCGGTTTCACCGGTGAATCTACTTTTCATCACCAACTGTATATGTTTTTGAAGGATTGGTTCTCCGGGACTCCAACAATGCGGCTGAACACTTCCGGATCTACAGGTGTGCCTAAAGAGATTATCGTGCGCAAAGAACAGATGCTGCAAAGCGCAAAGATCACATGCGACTTCTTCGAACTGAAAAGAAATGACAAGGTGCTGCTTTGCCTTCCGTTAGATTATATTGCAGGAAAGATGATGGTAGTACGTGCCCTATATGCAGGGCTGGACCTCTATCTTGTGAAGCCATCAGGCCATCCGCTTCTCGGTACAGATATCACGTTCGACTTTGCTGCAATGGTGCCGTTACAGGTATATAACTCCCTTAAGCGGGATAAAGAGAGAGAACGGTTATCTAAAATAAAACATCTGATAATAGGAGGAGGGGGCAATTAATGAGAAAATTGAAAAAGCGCTGAAAGATTTTCCGAATGCTATCTACTCGACCTACGGAATGACCGAAACTCTTTCCCATATAGCTCTGCGCAGAATAAACGGGACCGAAGCCAGCTCTTATTATACCCCTTCCCAACAGTTTCACTTACATTATCAGATGACAATACGCTAATAGTAGATGCCCCATTGGTTACCGATGGCCCATTAAAAACAAACGATGTGGCTGAACTTCGTCAAGATGGAAGCTTCCGCATTACAGGAAGGAAAGACAATATAATCAATACGGGAGGCATCAAAGTACAGATAGAGGAAATTGAGCAGGTATTAAGCTCTCATATAACAGGCAACTTTGCGATCACATCGATACCGGACCCAAGGCTGGGTGAGCAATTGTATTGCTTGTGGAACAGCCCGTCTCTCCTGTTTCTGTCAGGAAAGCAATAGAGCAGCTTCTTCCGCGCTATTTGCAGCCTTTACACATCTACGCCGTAACTGCCATTCCGCAAACGGGAAATGGAAAGATCAGCCGCACAGCAACAAGACAGCTGGCAATTCATTCCGGAGTCATGGGGGGGGACCGGCCGTAACCAATGTCAATACGCTAATTACATGCAACTTAGAGAAGATAAAATAAATCTATCGTTGCCAAGGGTAAGATATATACATTAATTTTGTATTTTTGCTCATCTAAAAAGAAGATTATATGAAGATAGCACTTATCGGTTACGGAAAGATGGGGGCATGAAATAGAGAAAATTGCCCGGGACAGAGGTCATGATATTGTCTGCATAATAGACATTAATGAAGAGCATAAGTTCAGCACTCCGGAGTTTAAAAGTGCCGATGTTGCAATCGAATTCTCTTCACCCGAAAGCGCCCTGCAAAACTACAAACAGGCTTTTGCAGCCAACGTACCGGTAGTATCGGGAACCACCGGTTGGCTTGAACACCTAAGCGAGATAAAAGAGGAGTGTGACAAAAACGGAAAACATTTTTTTTATGCATCCAACTTCAGCCTTGGGGGGGTTAATCTATTCTTTGCTCTCAACAACTATCTGGCTAAGCTGATGAACCGATATCCCGATTACGATGTGCGCATTGAGGAGACTCATCACATACACAAGCTTGATGCGCCAAGTGGAACAGCTATCACCCTTGCCGACGGCATCATGGCGTATATCGGCAGAAAAGAGAGATGGGTACTGGATGAACCCGTTTCTCACGAAGAGTTGCAGATAAAGGCATTTCGTGAAGGAGAGATACCGGGCATCCACACAGTTATTTATGAATCTGACGCCGACTCCATACGCATCACTCATGATGCCAAAAGCCGCAAGGGATTTGCCCTTGGTGCTGTACTTGCTGCAGAGTTCACAAAAGATAAAAAGGATTCCTTGGTATGAAAATTTGCTGGGAACTTTTAAACATAATTATCAATTTACAAATATGACATTAAAGAGAGATTTTCTAATGCTACACGCCGGCAATGGTTCTGGCTTGTCGTATGGGTTGTGATAACAATACTATTCTCGATATGGGCACATACCCCCCGGCGATATTGCTTTTTATTTTTCTTGTATTTGATATATATATCACCAATTCATACCTTGGTCTTTCTGGAAGAAATCTAAGAATAAAACATTCCGCAAAACCATGGAATGGGTCGATGCTATTCTGTTTGCACTGATTGCAGTATATTTCATCAACACATTTTTCTTTCAAAACTATCAGATACCCACATCATCACTTGAAAATCGTTGCTGGTTGGCGACTTCCTGGCAGTGAGCAAGCTCAGTTACGGAGCGCGGGCGCCCATAACGCCTTTGTCGTTCCCGCTGGCACAGCACACCATGCCGATAGTAGGCGGCAAATCGTACATCGAAAAGCCTCAGTGGAAATACAACCGGCTAAAGGGTTTCGGAAAGGTTAAAAGAAACGATATCGTAGTATTCAACTTTCCTACCGGCGACACTGTCGCTCTTAACCAGCAGGGAGTTGATTTCTACACGCTCGCCAAACACAATTCCAACGGCAGTGCCGGAGTACGGTCAGACAGGCGCACCTACGGAGAGATAGTCTATCGCCCTGTGGACAGGCGTGAGAATTACGTGAAGCGCTGTATAGGTCTCCCCGGAGAAACCATAGAACTGAGAAACGACTCCGTTTTTATTGATAGTTCATTCCTACCCAACCCACGACTCGCTCAACACAACTATATAATACACACAGACGGAACAGTTATTGCTGACGATGTTTCAGTGACCTGGGTATTAACAAGGCCGATTATTTCACACAGGACAACTACGGACAGGTAGTTACCCGCACACAAGATCTGGATGGTGCAGACAGCCTGAGCATGGCATGGTTTGGTTTGTATCCACGCAATGGTAATAACGGAAGAGTCTATTTCAGCATCCCTATGACCGGTGAAATGGTTGATAAGATGAAGGCAAAACCATTCGTCTGGGATGTTATCAAAGAGAGTGAACAACCGGGATTGAACTACTACTATCCTCTCAATTACGATACCGGGTGGACCCGCGACACATTCGGGCCGCTATGGATTCCCAAAAAGGAGCTACCATCAGCTTCGATACCAACGTACAATTAAAAGTTGCAGTCTATGAAAGATGTATTAAAAACTATGAAGGCAATGATTTTGCCTTTCGCAACGGAAAGTTTATATCAACGGTAACGAGGCAGATTCGTACACATTCAGGTTCGACTACTACTTTATGATGGGTGACAACCGCCATAACTCCGCCGATTCACGCGTGTGGGGATTTGTACCCGAAGACCATATAGTGGGACAACCCTTCCTTATATGGCTGTCGCTGGAAAAGACAAGGGGGGGTGGTTTGAAGGTAAGATAAGATGGAAGAGGCTGTTTCGAAGTGCGAAAATACCGGCATGACAGATAGGCATCACGCGGGAATAATTCTTCTGCCATCTCTTTATCTTGCACCTGTACAGTATTATGCCGCACTGTTTCAGAGCAGTGGTGCTTTAATAGAGATTCAGGACAATTATCAAAAACAGTCGTACCGAAACCGATGCACCATAGCCGGAGCCAATGGGGGGGCACTATCACTTAGTATACCAATTGAAAAGCCGGAAACGGCAAATGCAAATGAAAGATATCCGCATTGCCGAGCATGGCAATTGGCGGCATCTGCACTGGAATGCCATTATTTCGGCTTATAACTCAACACCTTTTTTCAATATTACGAAGATGATTTCCGCCCTTTTTACGAGGGGGGGGAAACATAGATTCCTGCACGATTTCAACGAGCAGTTGCGAGAGCTTGTCTGCCGCCTCACCGGCATTGATACAACAGTGAACTATACCACAGAATATGCAAAGACCCAATCACAGGACATCTTCGATTTCCGCGAGGCAATACATCCAAAAAACCTTCGGACTTCATAGCTCCCCCCGTTATTACCAGGTATTTGCTAAAAAAATGGTTTTATCCCCCCCAATCTCAGCATCATAGATCTTCTCTTTAACATGGGCAATGAGTCCCGGTTATATTTAAGAGAAAGCATATGGTAGCAGAAGGCCATATGGTCCGGAGCTGAACAGTAAAACAAACACAACATAAACAACATCGAGTTGGTCCAAAAATCGAGAGGGTGAAATGCATAATGCGTTTCACCCTCCTTCATTTAGTTACATCCGGAACCAATTATTCCCAACCGGGATTATTTGGAGCTAATGCCGGGTTCAAAGCAATTTCATTGATAGGAATTGCAAACAGATAGTTTTTAGGAGCAACAAACATAGGGGGCAGTGGTTACACGAGCACTGTAAATGTCTATCGGTTTTGTAACATCCGTAACATCAAAGCCTTTTTTTTCAATTCCTCTACTTCTTCTGCCGTGTATAGAGTCGGATCAATAATCATTCCGTGACGCTTATTGGCTAAGAGATGTCCGGCTGCCCAGCGCATCAAATCGTAACGACGAACGCCTTCTCCAAACAATTCAACGCCTCTTTCACGACGGATTTCACGAATCAAATTTGCATTACTGCCTTTAATCATCGGGTATTGCTCCACCAAACGGGGGGGTCGGCATCGGGCGATGATGTCAGTTTCACATTAAAGCCAACGCGTGCTCGCAAAGCGTTTACGGTTTTATCCAACTCTGGATCTTTACCCAGCTCTGCTCCGGCTTCAGCTCTTATCAACAAAATCTCGGCAAAACGGAAGACAGGAGCATCTACTGTTCCTTTATGGTGCTCGGAAACGTCTTCAGCTTCGTTGTAATATTTTATTATAGAATATCCTGTAGAACAAGCGCCACTATTACCCTTTGTAGCAACAATCTTTTGAATTGCCGGTCGATTCCCTTTCAATAAATACGTAAATTCTCCCGGCTCTGGAGTAGCTACCGTTTGCAATAATCGAGGGTCACGGTTATTCAACTCTTTAATCATTCCCTCACCTACAGAGTGTAAGGGTGAAGAAGCATAGGGTTTCCCGTCAATTGACAAATAGTTTTCCATGCATTCGCGGCTCATACCAATAGGGGGGGTTTCTCCACGCGACATTTGCCTTGAAACATTGTTTCCTTTTCCAATTGCCGGATCGTATTCTTTTGACAAAATAACTTCTTTATTATTGTTGTAGTTAGATTGAATAAACAATTCGTAATAGGATTTTGAAGGTTTACTACCCTCAAATAATTTATAACCGTACTCAGGCTTCATTAATTCACCGGCGGCAGCATAAGCTGCTTCCAAAAATTTAACATCGCCTTCAATACCGTGATAACGACGATAAGAGCCTTCGAATAAACAAATGCGAGCTTTTAAAGCAATAGCAGCATCTTTACTTACACGGCTCACTTTGGTTTTCCCAGGCAGGTAACTTATTGCCAAATCAATATCACGTAAAACATTATCCATAACAAGCGTACGTGAATCACGGGCTTTGTATAACTCTTCGCTACCCGGTAAAAGTACAGTTTCATACCATGGCACGTCTCCATACGTTCTCACCTTATTGAAATACTCCCACGACTTGAAGAAAAGCACTTCACCCAGATACTTTTTCTTGATGGCATCTGTTTCAGGTGACTTATCATAATTTTGGATAAAATCGTTACAGGCGCGTACCACTTCCCAATCCCACGGTGTATTATTTTGTCGGTAGGTGCAACGTGATGGCCGAAAGCCACATCATTTTCTCCCAAGTGAGCATTTGATCGGCATCGGCGTCTAAATTGAGCATTCCGCCCATAGTATAGTCTTGCGGATTACCGTGTCCGGTAATCATTTTCTCATAAAACCAGTTACAATATTGCTCCAACGAACTGGCATTAGCGGTACTGAAAAACTTTCCCTTTTCAATTTTATCGGGTGGAAGTTCATCAAAGTCACAACTTATGAATCCCATCACCAACGTTGCCATAACGTATAATATGTATTTGTTTTTTTTCATTGTTATCTATAGTTTAAAATGTTACATTAAATCCAAAAGAGAATGTGCGGCTAAACGGATATCCCTTACCTTGATCTTCAAATTGCGGACTTCCGTCATTTTTGTCAAATCCTGATACATCTGGCTCAAGGTATTTAAACATTTTGGTGGCTTCCCACAAATTTTGTCCGCTGGCAAACACTCTAACTTGTGATATATTCAGTTTTTCGGGTATACTTGTTGGCAACGTATAGCTTAATGTCACATCGCGCAGACGAATATATGCTCCGTTTTGCAAGTATTTTGTTTGTACTTGGCGGCTTCTCCCGCTAAATGTAGGAACAGGGAAATATGCATCGGTATTTGTCTTGGACCAGGCATTATCCACGTGGTAATCGGTAATGGCGGCCCACCAGATTCCGCTATATCCCCCCCAAAACTGACTTTCGCCAAACCATACGTCGCGCTTACCAACACCTTCAAACATAGCACGCAGGTCAAGCCCTTTCCAGCCAACGTTGGCATTGATACTATAACGATAACGAGGTGTACTGTTACCTATAATTTTACGATCTCCCGGCTCATCTACCGTATTTTCCCGGGATTAATTTTGGATCATTATCCAAATTCTTGTAACGGATATCTCCAGGTAACCAAGTTCGGCTGAAATGGCTTTGCGTATCTACCATTTTTGTAGCTTCTGCTTCATCGGCGATAAATCCATCAGTTACATATCCCCATATCTCTCCCAGTCTCTTCCCTTCGTAATGGTCAGCGAGCGAACGTGTAGGATTGTTGTATTTGGTAATCTCGGAGAATGCATCGGAGATACCCATACCAACACTATAAGTAAGTGTACTGCCCCCTACATCTGATATTTTATCATTCCATGTCAACATAAGCTCCCATCCGTTAGTACGCATATCGGCCAAGTTCTCTTTACCACCACTCGTCCCTAAAACTGCCGGATAGGCTTTGCTTACTACCATGTCTCTTGTACGACGCACGTAATAATCAAATGAACCCGACAAACGATTATTCAGTGTCGCAAAGTCCAGTCCCGCGTTTATGGTATTTACTCTTTCCCACGTGATATTGGTGCTTGCCAATGTGGATGGATTGATCCCTTTCAAATAGCATTGTTTATCACATAGTTATAAGTTCCGGGGGGGCTTAATGTTCCAAGATATTGGAAGTTATTGTCAACGACCTGATTTCCCAAATCACCATAGGATGCTCTCAATTTCAGGTATTCCAATGTAGCTCTTAACGGTTCATAGAAACCTTCTTCCGACACTCTCCAACCTGCCGAAACCGATGGGAAGAAACCCCATTGTTTACCTACGGGATATTTGGAGGAACCGTCGTAACGACCATTTGCTTCAAGCAGGTATTTACCCATGTAATCATAATTTAAACGATAGAAAATACCTTTTACAGCCCAAGAATCTCCCGGCTCTTTAATGTTAATAAACTTATCGGCAAGTCCTCCGTTGGTCAGTTCGTTTACAAATAAATCCTGTGATTCAATTTCTAACTTATTGTAATCTTTTCGCTCATCGTTATATCCGGTCATTAACTTAAAATTATGACTTTTAGCAAGGTTAAAGTCATATTCTGCCCACAAGTTCATAGCACGATAAACATCACCGCTTCTGTACTGCCAGACTCCATTGGGTGTATTTACGGCTACCGGTGGAGTATTTACATCGGGTTGTACCTGATAGATTGTTTTTTTTATGCTCGCGATATGTACTGAACCAATAGTTTTGCGTATAATCACCCTTAATTGACAATCCTTTTATAGGCGTAATATTAAAACCTCCGGTGTACCAAAATCTTTATCAGCAGTTGTGGTACGCCCGGCAAGAGCCATACGCCCGGCAATATTGTAGTTAAAATTATCGCCTTGCAAAGCAGCAAAATCAGTTCCGTTAGGTAAGTAAATAGGAATATGCGGAAACATGCGATAAACTTCATAATACGGGGGGGAACCCATACCGAAGTTATTGGTAGGCACATTTTTATCAGAGTTATTCAGTTTGGTATTGAAGTTCAATTGTAGCCAATCATTCACTTGCGTGGTAAAATTGAAAGCTATATTAAAGCGTTTATATTTATCCTGTCCAAAACGGAATAAGCCGTCCTGTCCTTTATAGCCAACCGAACCATAATAGGTACTCTTCTCCGAGCCACCGGAAAGACTGGCGTTATGCTGCTGCATAAATGCAGCATCATTGTAAAACTCTTTATACCAATCGGTATTACCGGCATAACCCCCATTGTCCTCTGCTAGTGAACTTTCCAGTCGTATCCAAGAATGCAGAAGGGTTGTTAACCGGGTCAGCAATGAACTTTTTAGTCGCTTCAATTTGCTCAGCAGAGAAATAGGCTCCCCCACCGTTATTAATGTTTGCCTGGTTAATGGATTCCAACCATTTGTCTGAAGCCATGCCTTTAGGCAAGCGGCTGGGTGATGACCAAGCAAAACTGTTGTTATAATTGATCTGCAATTTTTGATTAAGTTTACCGCGTTTGGTTGTAACCAAAATCACACCGAATGAGCCACGCGGACCGTAAACGGCTGCAGATGCGGCATCTTTCAATACCGAAACGCTTTCGATGTCTTGTGGATTAATTAGGTTAAGGTCTGTTTCAACCCCCCATCCACAAGCACCAGGGCCGATCCGCCATTAAGCGATGTAGCTCCACGGATATTGAACTTTGTTTCAGAAGTAGGGTCGCCAGTCTTAAAGCTTATGTTCAAATTAGGAATAGCGCCCTGCAAACCTTTGGCTGCATTTACAAGGGGACGGTCGTTAAGTATCTCACTATCTACCATCTGTACCGCACCCGTCAGATTCACTTTCTTCTGTGTGCCGTATCCCACGACCACTATCTCATTTAATATTTTGGTATTTTCATGCAACACAATACTGAATGTGTTTCTACCTGCGGTAATAATATCTTGTGATTCATATCCCACATAGGAAATCTCAAGTATGGCGTCAGGAGCAACATTTAATACGAAAGTTCCATCAATGTCAGTGACAGTACCGTTGGAAGCATTTCCTTTCTCAACAATGGTTGCGCCGATAACAGGTTCACCCTTGTCATCATTAATAACTCCCGAGATTACTCTTGTAACCAGTTGTTGCTTATTATCTTCAGGCGATGAAATGTTATTATTCCCCCTTTTTGTTATTTTTCAGGAGAACACGGTTGTTAATCACTTTAAAACTTACGTCAGATCTACCGAAAATATGTGACAGAACATTTTCTATTCGTTCATTCTTCACATTGACCGACACATCGGACAGTTTTTCTGAAAGGATGTCAGCATCGTAAGAAAATTCATACCCCCCGTTTGTTGATGTAGCTCCTCAACTACATTTCCCACAGTCGGGTTGTTTAATGTGATCTTTACATTCACTGATTGCGAAGCCAATGCAGACGCAAACACTTGCGAACTCAGTAAAAAAAAGCAGTAAGAACGATTTTATCGTCCTTAACAATTTAGATTGGACAACAGCCGTTTGTACCATCATCCCAAGGGTTACATGTTCATTCATACATTTTAGTTTTCTAATTAAAAAAAGTTTAGTAAACTTATCTGTTTTATTATATAATGAAAGTGAATTTACTTTCTGCATAGTTTGTTTTTTAATAAGACTAATCAGTTAACCTGAATCTATGCCTAAGCAGCATTCTCTCAAATTGACTTAATTCATGATACGTTTTTCAGTAATAAAAACTTCATTCCCTTCTATACTATAATCGATTGGAGCAAGAAAGCTAAGTATGTCAAGTACTTCCTTCAACGATTCTTCCCGGTTAATAACATACCGGTAACGCCGATCGGCCAGTTTCTTGGATTCCAGATTGATGTTTACATCATAAATAAGGCTCAACTTGTTAACAATTTCACGCAATGTGGCATTCTCAAACTTAATTTGATCAAGGTGCCATGAGGTGAGTGTATTAACATCAACCGTCGAAACGCTGTACCTGTTGTTTTCGGCATTGTACACCACCTTTTCTCCGGGTGACATTTCAAAAACATCTTTTTTTTGCGATTATCTTGCAACACCACTTTTCCCGATGCAAGAATGGTTTCCACACAACGTCCTTCATCGTCCACAAAAAGGTCGAAAGACGTTCCGGTAACTTTCACATTTATATGGGGGGGAGATGTTACCATAAAAGGCGATTCGGGATTCTTTTAACATCGAAATAGGCTTTACCTTTTAATGAAACCTGACGATGTTCAGATGAAAACGACTCGGGTATCCGAAGTTCTGAAACTGAGCCAACCAAACAGTTGAACCATCCTCCAGATCTAATTTCTTTACAGACTCGTTCCCTGCGACAACAATAGTAGTATACTTCCCTGCAGTAAATCGTGTCCAGGCAAATAGAGAGAGAGAGATAATAATTACAGCAACTGCGGCATATTTCAGTATATTCCGGAAACGATAAAGCGATGTGCGGCTGCGGATTTTCTTCTGAACACGAAAAAGAGCCAACGAATTCTCAGCTACTGTGTTGTATTTCGTATATTCTTTAAGTATCTTTAATTTGCTTACCTCAGCGAAAAGTTGACTGTTTTCAGCTGAAGCGATACGCCATTCTTCAAGTTTTTGTCGTTCGTTAACCGACAGTTGTTGAGAAAAATATTTGACCAATAAGGAAAAACCTGAATCCATCGAAATAATCTTATATACAAGCTAAACGAACAACCGGTAAAAACTACGGAGTATAATTACACTTTTCTTCAAAATATTTCACATATAAGCATCAAAAGAAGAAAATCGTATGGGGATAAATGTTTTCGAAGGTATTTAATTGTCAGGTAAATATGACTTTCAACAGTACGTTGGGGCATTTGTAATTTCTCTGCTGCTTCATTCATCTTCAATCCATCGCGATATACCAGTTCAAACGCACGTCTGCGCGCTTCAGGAAGCTGGCTGAGCAGGGCGTTCAATTGTTCCTCAAAGTCTTTACTGAAAAGTTCTTTTAAAGGCTGGCAATCGTTCTCAATATAAGAGTGATACTCAATGGCCGATTTCAAAAGCGCTCCTGAACATATTTTTCCAATCGACTGTTTTTCTTAATGTAATCTATACACCTAGAATATGCCGATTGAAACAGATAACTGTAAAATCCTTCTCCCATATGGAGTTCATTCCGTTTTTCCCAAACATATACGAATACCTCCTGAGCAATATCTTCTCCCACAGTTTTATCATCAAGAATGGTAGTGGCATATGCCGCAATTTTCGGATAAAAACAGCAGAACAACTCTTCAAACAGAGATTGAGAAATTGTCTGAGATGCAGTAAAAGAAATATGGTTGCAACGTGTTACCAAATAATGAAAAATGAAGCGATCTTAAATTTTTCCAAAAGTAGAAAAAAAATTCTTCATTAACGAAAAAAAATTAACTTAAGCCGGTAATATGTTTT
>JMBX01000232.1_pt1 | contig 15044 bp, 24 predicted proteins | sample 616521 | NCBI WGS metagenome assembly JMBX01 (sample SAMN02727906, study PRJNA239997) | anaerobic digester metagenome | biome: anaerobic digester; isolation source: mesophilic anaerobic digester inoculated with municipal waste water sludge... | place: Germany: Bielefeld University, CeBiTec ...
AGACATCCGCTCATACTTATTAAGGCAATAAATCCTGTTGCAATATTTCTTACAACTATGACTATTGTTTCTATAACTTTTATCAAAATATCTAATATTGTAGATATTAATTTTGCAAGAGCATATAAACCTTTTCCAGCTATCTTTTTTAATAGATTCATATATTTTTAAACTCCTTTTATACATTTTCATACTCATCCCTCCAGATTTAGAAACCTTAAGTATTATGATATATCTGTATATTTTCATGTCAAGTAAAATAGTACTTATTGCCCCCCCTAGAATTTGTCTGGGATATGGAAGTTTAAGGAGTGATTATTTCTTGACTTATATCGACAGCCGATATATAATAAAATCACAAGGGGGGGTATCGACACTCGCTATAACTATAGTCGATATAATCGGAGGTGATGTTGTGGCTAAACAAAGGGCCCTTACTCAGCCTATGTATTATGTACTTCTTAGCCTAAAAGAATCAAGACATGGTTATGAAATTATGCAATACATAGATGAGCTTACAGATGGCAGAGTGAAAGTTGGACCAGGGACATTATATTCACTTTTAGCTAGATTTGAAGAAGATGATTATATAGAAATGGTTTCAGAAGAGGACAATAAGAAAACTTATATAATCACATCTAAAGGCAATAGACTGCTAAATGGGGGGGAAATAAGAAGATTAAAATCCCTACTAAATGATGCTAATAAAGTATTGGGAGGTGGCCTAGATGAAATATAAAGTAGCCATAAAATATTTAAATATTATAAATTACCCATATATGGAAGAATACCTAGAAAATATGGCAAGGGAAGGTTGGTTATTAAATAAAATCGTCCTAGGTAATATATTTATATTTAAAAAAAGTTCAGCCTCAGGAATTAGAGTTCAGCATATCTCCTTACGAAATGGAAACCTTTTTAAACAGAAAGACTAAAGTAGAATTAGAAGAATTTGATGCTGTATGTCAGTTAGTAGGCTGGAATTATTGCACTAAATCCTATGATCTATTTATATATTATAAAGACAGGGATTCCCAGGTCTTGAATATCCATACAGATGAAGAAGAGGAATTTAATTTATTAGAAAAAAATAGGGGAAAAGCATATTAAAAGTTTCTATTTTCTAACCCCCCACTTTTAATATTTTACACTTGGAGAAATCTATATAATATCCAAAATAATGTATTTTTCTATACAAGTGCTATTGCACAAATAATCGCCCCCCCTATTCTACCCATTGGGGTAATTGTAACCATAGTAGAATGGCTGAAAATAAAAAAAATTTTTAAAGCTTAATAGAAAAAAAACCTGAAAATGGGAAATGGAATTGAATATAAAGATTCAAAATTTCAACTTTTAAATCTAGCTTATACTATAGTTTTTATAAGTTTATTTTAATAACAATATATATACTTTATGTATCTATATTTTAAATGATAAATTAGTCCATAATACCCATTTACCTGTTTTATAGGGACTTTAGTAGGATTATTATTTAGATTTTTTTATTAAACCTACTAAGTATTCTGCACAAACTAAAATACTAACATTTATAGCACTATTGGTATTGGGTATAGGACTTGTAAATATTATATCTGTTAAGAATATAGATAAATTAAAACCCATATGGATAATCCAGATAGGATAAATATAAGATCCTATTAAGTAGTGATTTTACAGAACATAATCTAGAGGAAGAGGGAATTATAGAACAAGATATTAGTCTATTAGTTCCTACATCCTATGATTATATATCTAGAAATTTGGGAAATGAAGAAGTAGAAAATATAAAAACTATTTATGCAAAGGCTTTAAACGAAAATATTGCTCACAAATTATTTAATGCCCATATATATGAATACAAGAAATTTCTAAAAAAAACTAAGGCACATGGGATTTGACCATTCCATTGAATCAGTAGTTACAAATGCTAATCACCTATGGAATGTAGACGAAGCTTATTATCTAAGAGAAGACAAGACAAGGGTAGTTTTAAGAAAGGGGGGGAAAGAGGTCTTTGTTTTATCAGGTGAACAATTTGATAATGAGGAAATAATTAAGATTTCTAAGGAAAAGTTGGGATTGGAATAAATTGTTGGGAGGTGAATTATATGAAATATAGAATGACCATAGGATATTTAAATATCACCAATTATCCATATCTCCTTACGAGGATGAAACAGTTTTTGAAAGGAAAACTAAAGGGGGGAAATATCAGAATTCGAATCAGTATGTGAAACCATAGGCTGGAGTTATTGTACTAAAAGCCATAATCTGTTTATATATTATAAGGAAAAAGATTCAGAGGTCTTGGATATTCACACAGATGAGGAAGAAGAATTTAAACTATTAAATAAAATAGGTAAAAGGCAAATTAGATTCTATTATTTTAATCCCATTTTAATACTTATATCCTGGAGGAATCTTCAAAACATAGGATCAGTTTATTTCATGAAAAGTGGAATTGCACAATTAACCCTACCCCCCCTTATGCCTATTGGAATAATTTTAACTTTATTTGAATGGTTCCAAATCGGAGGATTCTTAAGGAAAAATAAAAAAAATATAGACTTAGGTAGGGAAATAGAATACAAAGATTCAAAACTTAATGTTCTGGCCATAGGCCTTTTTGTAACTTTTGTGATTTTTCTTATAAGCTTGATTTATTTTATTAAAATTAGCATATTATCCAAGAATAGAATAGTGTTTATAAATTTTTTTACCCATGATAATAGCTATTGTAATCGGCATACTATATAGACATTATATAAAACCCTTAAATTTTCAAAGGCCATAAGCGAAAAGAGGGCCCAGAAAGTAGTTCGTTGGTATATAAATGAATTAGGACGGGAAATAAAAGCTGATGCAGATCTATGGAATGTAGATGAGGCCTATTATATAAGAACAGATAGGACTGGAATAGTTATAAGAAAGGGAAAAGAAGTATTTGTACTGACTGGGAAGGACTTTAATTATAATAAAACTGTAGAAATCTCAAAGGAAAAACTAGGATTAAATTAATAATATGATAATATAATGAAAATTAACATTTTGAATAATAATTTGTCATCCTGAGGCTAAAGGCCGAAGGATCTTGAATAGTATAAAAGCAAGATCCTTCGCTACGCTCAGGATGACATGGGCACTTAGGATGACGGCTCTAATACCTATGCCATATAAAATGCATTATATCCCTTATAAGCCATATAAACATCAGCTTTGCTTGCAATTTCATAGGGAGCATGTACGCTTAATAATGGTACACCACAATCTACTACTTCCATTCCATAATTGGCAAGTATATAGGCTATGGTACCGCCACCACCTTGATCGACTTTCCCCCCCAATTCTCCCATTTGCCATACAACATCATTTTCATTAAATATTCTTCTAATTTCACTTAGATATTCAGAATTGGCATCATTGCTTCCACCTTTTCCTCTAACACCAGTGTATTTTACAATTGTAACACCTTTCCCTATAAATGGGGGGGAATTTTTCTTGTCTAAAACTTCGGGATAATTAGGATCAAATCCTGCCAAAGTATCAGCAGATAATACCCAAGAATTAGACAATGCCCTTTTCACAATAAGTTCTGAATAATTTTCCTCCATAAGATTAATCAATTCAGAAACAGTATTCTCAAAGAATTTAGATTCCATACTAGTATTACCTACACTGCCGATTTCCTCTTTATCTACAAATAAAGCTACAGCAGTTTTATTTGGATTTTCCACATCTAATATGGCCTTAAAGGAAGTAAAAGCACAAACCCTATCGTCCTGACCATATCCTCCCACCATACTTCTATCAATGCCCACATCTCTAGATTTCCCTGCTGGCACTACTTCAAATTCTGCAGATGTAAAATCCTCTTCCTTTATACCATATTTCTCATTTAATATACTAAGGACATTTAATTTTACTTTTTCACTTATTTCATCGTCTTTATAGGGAATACTACCAAATAAAATATTTAGTCCTTCCCCCCCAGTAATTCCTTCTCCCATGGTTTTAGCCATTTGATCTTTAGCTAAATGTGGTAATAGATCCGTAATGAAAAATACTGGATCCTCTTCGTCTTCTCCAATTACAATATTGATCTTCTCTCCATTAGATTTCACTATTACACCATGTAATGCCAATGGTAATGTAACCCATTGATATTTCTTTATTCCACCATAATAATGAGTTTTAAGTAATGCCAAATCAGAATCTTCATAAAGAGGAAATTGCTTTAAATCTAGCCTTGGAGCATCTAAATGAGACCCTACAATATGCATACCTTTCTCAAGACTTTCCTTACCTAATACAAATAATGCTACAGCCTTGTCCTTATTATTTGCATAAATTTTCATACCAGAAGTAGGCTTAGTCCCTTTCTCTATTAATTCCTCTAGGGAAATATAACCACTTTCTTTGGCGGTATTAATGATTTCCTCAGCAGCCTCCCTTTCAGTTTTTCCCTTATCTAAAAATTCTTTGTATTCCTCGTTTACATCGAAAATTTTCTCTATTTCTTTATTATCAGATACTTCCCATACATTATCCCATTTGTGAGACAATTTTTCTTGAAGTTCTTTACCACTTGTCTTAGCCATATTCATCCCTCCCAAAATATTTAGAAACTCTAAGTATTATAATATATCTGCGGTTTTCTCATGTCAAGTATATGATATAATGAAGAAAATATTAGAAATTTATTTCTTGCCGATATAATGGAAATATTTATTTCTTGCCGGGATAATGGAAAGATTAAAAATCTATGGTATAATATAAGCAATATATTATAGAAAGGGTTATTATAATGGGAAAACAAATTTTAATCGCCATTATAGGAGATATAATAGATTCAAAAACTATTGAAAACAGAAATAAAATACAAAATAAATTAAATAAAATATTACAAGAAGTAAATACAGAATATGCCCAATATATTGCATCTAAATGGACAATTACCTTAGGAGACGAATTTCAAGTATTAACAAAACCAAATCTAGAAATATTTAAAATGCTCGATTATATATCCTACAAAATGGAGCCTATTAATATAAGATTTGGAATAGGATTAGGAGAGATATATACTGATATAAATTATGAAATAAGCATAGGGGGGGCAGATGGTCCAGCCTTTTGGCATGCAAGACATGCTATTGAATACATTCATGATAATAATAATTATGGAAATAGTAAGGTAATATTTAAAAGTAATAGTAAAATGATGAAATTATAAATAATTTGCTTAATTATACAGATTGGATGAAGGAAAATTGGACTGACACTCAAAAAGAAGTGCTATATGCTCTTTTAGAAAAAAAATATATATAGCGAAAATTTTAAACAAAAATCATTAGCAAATGAAATGGGGGCTATCAGAATCTGCAATATCTAAAAGAATTAAATCCAGTGGTATAAGGCTTTATTTATCTAGTAGAAATAGCATAGCTAAAGAAATCGTCAATTAGGGGGGGGATTAAAATAAAAGATTGGACTATTATTTTATATATTTTTTTTATTTTATTATAGAATATTATCTATTTACAGATTCCAATTTCCACCTATTACAATTATTAATAGGATGCCTGATTCTATTAATAATAAATTATAATTATATATTTTATATAATAGTTTATTTCGCCATGCATTTAATAATAGATAGATTTGTTAAATGGCTAAATACAAAGACAAATAAAAAGAATAGGATATATCTAATTCATCAGGGATTACATATTGTACTTATATATTTAATCGGTGAAGTATTGGTGGATAAAGATTTAGTATTTCAACAATTGATTTCAAAAGGAATATTAAAATGGGTTCTATTTATAATTCTAATACTAAGACCTGTAAATATCACTTTTAAAACAGTATTTCAAAAATACTCCCCAAAATCATCTAATGGGACAGAAGACACAATAGAAGGGGGGGCGGGGGGGCTATGATTGGAAATTTGGAAAGACTATTAATATATATTTTCATGTCTTATAATCAATTTGGGGGCAATAGGCCTAGTATTTACAGCAAAATCTGTAGCAAGATTTGACAAAATTTCAAAGGACCCAATATTTGCCGAATACTATTTAATAGGATCCCTTTATAGTATAATTTCAGTTTTAGTTTTGTATGGATTGATAAAATGTTAAAATTATAGGAGGTAATATAAATGAGATTTGATTACAAATTAAATTTAGTAGAATCTTTAAAAAAATTTACAAGAAAGAGGAGCATTCTTAACAGTTAAGGACCAGAAAGACAGAATAAACACCATGACCATAGGTTGGGGAAATATTGGTTATGAATGGGGGTAGACCTGTATTTTTAGTATTAGTAAGGGGAAGTCGATACACCCATGAATTATTAGAAAATGCCAAGGATTTTACTATATCCATTCCATTTGACAACAAAATGAACAAGGCCCTTGGATATTGTGGAAGCAAATCGGGAAGAGATTTCGATAAGTTTAAAGAATGTAATTTAGAAATAATAGACAGCAAATCAGTAGAATCTCCAGCCATAGGAAATTGCCAAATGATATATGAATGTAAAATAGTTTATAAGCACAATATGGATTTAGATGCTTTGGATTGGGGGGCATAAAAGATGAATGGTACAGTAAGGGCGATGGACATACGATATATTATGGGGGGGAGATAGTGGATTGTTATAGTAGGGGGGGATAAATTTCATTTATATGGAGGGAAATATGAGTATTAAAATATATAATAAATTAGTAAGAGATAAAATTCCAGAAATTATCGAAAAGGATGGCAAGAGAGCTAAGACAAAAAAATTAGGTGATGAAGAATATATAAATGCTTTGAATTTAAAATTAAGTGAAGAATTAGAGGAATATCTCGAAACTAATAGTATAGAAGAATTAGCCGATATGATGGAAACTATATACGGAATTTTAGACTATAACAATGTTTCAATCGAAAAATTTGAAGAAATTAGGAACAAAAAGGCCAGAGAAAGAGGAGGATTTAAGGAGAGAATTTTATTAATTGAGGTTGAGGATTAGGGGGGGTGGTATTATGCCAAGGAAAATAAAATCATTAGGACAAACTTATAGTTATGCAGAGGATTTATTTATAGAACTTTTTTTGTGATGTTTTCGGTCCAGAAAAGTCTCAATACCTATTTGTTCAATACCCTGTTGTAGATATATATGGCAATAGAAGATATATTGATTTTGCATTAGAAAGTGAAGATGAAAAAAATTGCTATAGAAATAGATGGGGGGGAAACATGGCATAATCCTAATAATATATCAAGTAATAAATATTATGACGATTTACTTAAACAAAATAGTTTAATATATGAAAACTGGAAAGTTTATAGATGGGTCTATAATCAATTAGAACATCAGCCTGATAAGGTAAAAGACGAAATGCTCACCTTTATAGGAGAAATGCCCATGTTTAGGCATATTGAAGATTATTTACCTAAACAAAAAGGGAAAACAATTGAACTAAAGGATCATCAGCAAGAAGCAGTAAGTAATCTAGAAAACATGAGGGAAAATGGGGAAAGTATAGCATTACTTTACCATGCAACTGGGGGGGAACGTGTCATAATAGTGATGGGTGCAATAAATGCTTTTAAATCAAGGGTTTCAGGAACTTTAACTAAATATATTTCGTGCATTGCTTAGAGTAATTAGTATAAAATTAAAGGAATGTATATAATAACCGATATATATAGTAAATATACTTAAGTGTGAAGATCATTGTGCAAAATAAGCTCACTATTTGAAAGTCCATCTTCTTCATGGAATATTTCATCGAAGTCAGTTACAGGCAATGGAGTAGATCCTTATGGCACTTGGCAAGTTTATATTGTTACTACTGGAACAGTTTCAACTGCAACTGCACGAATGACAGTAAATTATATGTATTAACAAATATTTATATAGAGTAAACTTTACTAGCAACAGTTATAGATAAAAAAATCAGTTAATAATAATATAAGAGAGGTGTGATCAATATGCGCATTGGAGGACAGTCATTATCTATGTGGATTAAGACAATGAAACAAGCAAATAAAATATCTAATCCGAAAAATTTTGATCCAAGTAAATTTATTGAACCTGGTATGGATATTACTGGGCGAAGTGATTGGAAAAAGATAGTGGAAGTTTCAGATGACATAAAAGAAAAGGTCATTCAACAGACAAGAAGAAATTTTATTAACGGTTTTGGTATGGTTAATGATAAGAGCGAGAACTTTAACGAATTTATTAAAAAAACACGCTCAAACCTTACCAGTGGATAAACGTGCCTCAGCTATGTGGACCTTGACGCAAATTAAAACAGGAGAAGCTCAAAAGTTAGCCGATATTGTGAGGGAACATAATCCGACATGGAAACATGGAGAACCTTTTGACCCAAGTATATTTGAAGATTACTTTTCAAATAATGGATTTGATAAAAGAGTATAAGATTCACTAAATATGAAGAAGTATTATCATTCCCAAAAAGTACTCTTAAAAATGTAAGTGTTAATTGATGAACATAAATTAACATATTGAGAATTAGTTTTATAAAATACAGCAACAAATCTTAGTGGCTCAGATATAAAAATCTGGGCCATTTTTTTTATATTAAAGTGACAAACTTGAAAACATCTATACACAAAAGAGGATCTAGACTAATTCTATAGAACTTTAGTATATAGACTAGAGTTTAGGAGGAAGCAAATTGGAAAACGGATTATATGAAAGTTAATAGATATAGAAGCCAAAGAAAAATAGATCTTAAAGAATACAAAGAAACTAGAAATGTAGACAACAGTGAACTTTCAAGAGTTCTTTCAACTACATATCAAAAGATAATAAATGAATCTCTATCACAAATGACAAGTGAAAAAGAAAAAGCAGAATATATAGAAAGTCTTAATAAGACAATCGGTATAGGAGGTTTTGACTATAGCAATAATAAATTCAAATAACTTATGACTGTTCATAAGGAAGAGTCAAACTTTAAATCCTTGGTTGAATATAGGCCGAAAACCCCCATATCAACATCGACACTTTTTACAAGTAATTCAGGACCCACACTTGAAAGTGAACTATCAAGAGAAATTAGAACTGCTGATGGATCTGACTTTCTAACTTCTTTTATCAAATTTAGTGGACTAAGACTTATATATGATGACCTGGTTGAATTTACAAAAAAATAATAAACTAAGGGTAATAACCACTTCATATATGGGAGCTTCTGACTATAAGGCAATACTAGAACTCTCTAAACTACCAAACACAGAAGTAAAAATCTCATATGACACTAAAAGAACTAGACTCCATGCAAAAGCTTATTATTTTAAAAGAAATACAGGTTTCTCTACAGCTTATATTGGATCTTCAAATCTTTCTAATCCAGCTCTGTCTAATGGCTTAGAGTGGAACCTTAAAGTGTCAGAATATACTTCAAAAGATGTGGTAGACAGTTTTAAGAAAACATTTGAAACTTATTGGAATGATGAAGAGTTTAGGACTTTTAGCCCAACAGATGAAGAAAACAGAAAAGAACTAAAAGAATCTTTGAACCTTAAAGCAAAAGCTGATAATTCTTATGTGTTTTTCGACTTAAGTCCATATTCTCATCAAAAGGAATATTAGAGGATTTAAAGGTAGAAAGGGAAGAATATAACTCGTATAAAAACCTTGTAGTAGCAGCTACAGGGGAACGTGTCATAATAGTGATGGGTGCAGTTAATGTTATGAAACCAAGGGTTTCAGGAACTTTAAATAAATATATTTTGTGTATTGCTTAGAGTAATTAAAGTTGATTGCTGTAAGCAATGTATGAGAGGGGGGGCAAGAATATTAGTTCTTTAATAGTTGACAATTAGTTAGTATAATTACATTTAAAATAATAATAATAATTACGTATATGTAGTATTAAGCGAACTTAATTGAAATTAAAGGAGTGAACTCATATGATTAATGTTTTACCTTCACTTTTTATTTCATTACCTTTATACCTAGGAATACCAGCAATAATCCTATATTTTGTAATAAAAACAGCCGTGAAAAAGGCAATAAAAGAACTAAAAGATGAAAATATATTATAATTAAAGAAGCGTGTAGTTTATAAACTGCGTCGTGGATATAGAAAAATGTGCAACAAATCTTTTGGGTTTAGTGATAATTTTAATAGTTAAAAGCTGATAACTTCTTACATAAAAGAGTAAGATTTTCAGAAGGCATAATCCCAAAAGAGTTTATAGAATAACAGGGGGAATATGGAACAAGAGATATGTTATATGAAAAGGAGGTATGATTTATGTGGGAAAATACAGAATTAACAAAGAGCTTATGAACTTTTTGATGACGGGATAATAGATACCTTTGAAGTAGGAACATTTAAGGGAGTGCAACAAATTCATCATTATATATTTCAAGATGTATTTGATTGTGCAAGAAAAATAAGGACAGTTAATTTATCAAAAGGTAATTTTCGTTTTGCTCCTGTTGGATTTTTAGAATCTAACCTGGAAGTTATTGAAAAGATGCCAGGGTCCGATTTTGATAGTATTATTGAAAATATGTAGAAATGAATGTTGCACATCCTTTTAGGGAAGGGAATGGTAGAAGCCAGTAAAATAAATATTCCATCAGAAAACTATAGGAAACAAGCAAGAAACATTGCATAATGCTGCTAAGTCCATTGAGCAGAGAATTGAAGGTTTGGGGGGGAAATAAAAGCTCTAGAAAACGTCAGCGCTATTCGTTTTAAACAGAGCAAGGCATTTGAACTTCATAATCCCTACCCTATTATTGGAGAAGAAGGGAATAGGAACTTTGGGGGGGATAATGTGCTATTTAAAAAAAGCCTCCTTCCAAATTCCTATCGGGGGGGCAAATGTGGCACTAACTGGAGAAAATGGTACTGGAAAACAACTCTAATCGAAATGATATTAAACCATGAAGATGGTATATCAATATCCCCCTAAGGCAGAAGTAGGCTAATTTTCCTAAAATGGGTATAAATATAACCATAATCGAAAGGTTATGGAATTTATACAGGAGGATTGTGATTACAATATTTCCAAAAACCGCTCATTACTCACTTCCATGGGAATTAAAGATGGGGGGGATATTAACAAAAAAACCATCTGTTTAAGTGGGGGCGAAATTATTAAATTAATGCTGGCCAAAAAGCTTATGGGTAGTTATAATATATTATTAATGGATGAACCAAGTAATTTTCTTGATATACCTAGCCTGGAGGCACTGGAAGTGTTAATGAAAGGGTATGCTGGAACGATAATTATTTTATTTTTAGTACTGATAAATTGTAAGTGGACCAATAAAAGGGACTATAGCTTTGATATTAAAGGGGGGGTGTATTAGTATGGTAGACAATGCTATTCAAATGGTAACAGAGAAATTATCTTCTTGGCCTTGCGTGAGAGGTATTATATTAGGGGGGGTTCATGTGCAAGAGGCACCCATACAGAAGATTCTGATATAGATGTGGGAATTTATTACAATGCGTAATCATTTGACCTGATAGCGATTAATCAAATTGCTACAGAATTGAATGATGAAAGATGTGGAATTGGGAATGTAAAAGCCATTTTATAAAAGACTAGTTCAACAAATGGGACAGATTACTTAATAAATTATTAATTTTAGGAGAATGATAAATGAATGTAAAAACCTTTACTGCGATGACTGAGGCAGGCTTAGACAGAAAAGTAAATAATCTTTTAAATGGTAATTCTTTTGATGTCGTAGATATAAAGTATTCATCCTCAATTTTTTTATATGTGGTAATGGTTATATACAGACAATCAAATAAAGAATAATAACTAAGCAATCAGGCGCAGTTGTGGAATTAGAGCTGCACATCAAACGGAGTGGATTGTGGTATTATAATTTGTTGTCTTGGGTGAATTTAAAGTAATCGAAATTGATTATCTGAAAGGAAGTGTAGAGTATATGAATCCAACTAGTTTAACGTTTGGAGTTTACCCATTAGGTGCGGTAGGTACACCTTCTGGGTTGGCTAAAGGACCTATTGATGATTTTGATAAGATTCAACTAGCTTTAAAGGATTTACAAGGGGATGCAAAAAGGGTAATTCCGAGAATGTACATTGTTTATACGAAAGAATGGGAATCTGAAATGTTATCCAATATAGCATTTTTTTCGCGATGATAGTTTATTGGGAGACTTGTGTATAGTATTAGGTGATTGGACAAAGAAACAAGGGTCGGATATAGAACTTGATCATTGGCTTAATTTTATTAAAAAAGTAATAAACGATTTTGGCTCACATTTGGGCTCCCTTCAAATTACCAACGAACCTAATTTACCGTTTATGGAGGGGTCGAATCCGCATATTATTCAAGCATTGGTAGAAGGAGTGGTTGTAGCGAAAAAGCAAGCCCAAAAGCTTAAACTCCCAATTAATATTGGATTTGGTTCGGTACCAAGCGGTGATGCATCAGTTCCATACTTTTGGGAGAATCTCACTAAAGAAGGAAATGATAAATTTGTTAAATATGTTGATTTTATTGGACATAATTTTTATGTAGACGTGTTTGGTGAGCAAACTCTCGCTTTACAGGAAGTGCCTTCTGTCGTGGAACATACACTTCGTAGTTTAAGGGAAGTGGATCTCGTTAAGGCTGGTATACCAAATTCAGTTCCTATACGAATTACTGAAAACGGGTGGTCTACTGGGAAAAAGTCTATTTCTGATTTAGATAGGTCTTATGAACATCAATCAAAGGTACTCGAAACAGTGATACGTACAGTCTACAGTTTACGAAGTGAACTTAACATTTCACATTTCGAACTTTTCGGACTCCGGGATGCTAATAGTTCCATAGATGATCTATTCCATCAATTTGGGGGGGTTATGCGAGATGATTACTCACCGAAACCAGCATACTACACATTCAAGCGATTAATACGGGAATTAGGGTAATTTAATGGAGTGAAGATATATGTACGGTAAAACAATAAAAAAAACAACAAGTTTTTCTTGTCCTTGACAATGGTCATTGTTTTAATTACCTCCATTGTAACAATTTTTCAATTTTTTCAACCTGAAGTATTGAACATACTTCGTCGTGACCCCCGAAAGATTGGCATCTGGAGAGTGGTGGAGGATTATAACACCCTTACTTGTCCATTCCGATGGTTGGGGGGGACAGTACATTTTCAATATAGTGTGTATTATAGTAATCGGGATTGAAGTTGAACGATTATATGGAAAAATTGATTTTCTTTTTCTTTATTTAGCGGGAGGTTTGATTGGCGAGATTGCAGGCTATGCATGGGAACCATATGGCGCTGGAGCATCAGTAGGTCTTTGTGGCCTATTAGGTGGATTATATATTATTACATTGATAAGTAGGAAAAAGGTAGCAAATCCACTTTCTCTCTTGTTAAGTCTTTATATTGTTGTTGGTCTTGTCAGTTTTGCAAGTGGAAGAATCTATGTATCAATAGGACTCTTCATTATGGTTGGGGGGGTTCTTACAGGAATTATCATGAAAAGGAAAAATCCAGAAAAATTATTAGGCACCCTATCTAGTATAGGTGGTTTCATTGGTGTGATAACTCTGTTGGTGTTTCATGATATACATGGAGCAGCAATTCTGGGTGGATCTCTCACTGCCGTTATTCTCTTTTCCCTACAAAGGTGGTCGTGACTTAGCAACTTGAATACATACGTAAGATTCTACCAGTTTATGTTAATTGTTCAATAATAATTTAATTTAACAAAAGGGCGCGATTGTTGAAAAAAGGGATAGCATTTGCTACTCCTTTTTATTTGTGTGCCCAACATGGGCAACAACTTGATGGTAAAAGCTATTTGGTAGGAACCTTTAGCTAAAAGTAAATTTATCCACAGCGACATGGAATCTGAAGGAAACTAGAGGCAAAATCCCGAACTGGCGAACAGAAGCCACATCAGGGTGAAATAAAGTGGATGAGTTTACATAACAAAACAAAGTCCAATACTACCCGAACCTTATACAGTAAATGTGACGGTTACTTGTGAGGAAGGCCGTTGTTCTTATCTAGGGAGGTCTTATGGATATGAGAAAACAGAGTATGCACCATGGTTGAAACAAGATTTGTCATGATCGTGGGAGATTTCTCTATATATACAAGTAAGAGTTTGAAAGATTTTATTTATGAATGTAATAAAGGAAAAAAATATTTTTTTCACATCTGATGTAGAGCAGGCTATTAAGAGACTAAGTATAGAGTGATTAAAGGGGGGGCGAGATTTAATTGATGCACATTAGGATTAGAAGACCAACTGAAGATGACAAAGACCGATTAGTTAAATTTTTTTTAAAATTGTAGTGGTCGATACCTTTATCAAGGAAGGTATCGAAGAAATGGTAGAAGATTTAGAGGAAGAAATTGAATCTAAGAAGCAATATTTAGAAAATGATCTAAAGAGCAATGGAGAACTTAGATGTTTCCTAATAGCAGAATATGAGGGCTGTATAGTAGGTACAATAGAATATGGACCTGCCAGTGACCTAATTAATAGTTGTACACATGGAAAATATAAGAACCTTTATGAAATAGGTACAGTTTTTGTAAGACCAGATTACCAAGGACAGGGTATAGGTAATTTACTATTGAATGCTATGATTCAAGAATTACAATGTAAAGGAATCAAAGAGTTTTGTATGGATAGTGGATATTCCAATGCACAGAAAATATGGAGAAAAAGGTTTGGTGAACCTGAATATTTCCTAGAGAATTATTGGGCAGAGGGTCAACATCATCTAATCTGGAAAATTAAGATTTGAATATATCATGTAAAGATGAATTCCTATAAAAATCTCTACGAGTTATTAGTAATATGACAAGTTAAATGCGTTAAGGGATCAAATCTTCCTTGACAAATATAATAAAAACAAATATTATAATATGTAGTATTAATTAAAGGAGTTTTATCATATGAGGCATAGTATTTTAAATAACTATTAATAAAATAGAACAAGTACATTTCCGTGCAAAATAATATTTGATATGGCTTGTTAATTGTACTTTAATTTAA
>JMBX01000233.1_pt1 | contig 15041 bp, 26 predicted proteins | sample 616521 | NCBI WGS metagenome assembly JMBX01 (sample SAMN02727906, study PRJNA239997) | anaerobic digester metagenome | biome: anaerobic digester; isolation source: mesophilic anaerobic digester inoculated with municipal waste water sludge... | place: Germany: Bielefeld University, CeBiTec ...
AGATTCTTTTTTTATGGTTGTTTGTTGTTACTCTTAATATATCTATTAAGTAAGATATGCCTATTAATACTAGAAATACTACTGCCATGCTAAATATGGTTATTATTAAACTTTGACCTATAGTTATTTTTTTCTCCCAAATTTATCACTCCTTTTATACTGGTAGATTGCCGTGTTTTTTTGGAAGGATTGGTCTCTCGTTTGCTTTCTAACATGTTAAAAGCGGATATTAGTCTTGGTCTTGTTGTGCTTGGTACTATAACATCGTCTATATACCCTCTTTCTGCTGCTATATATGGATTGGCTACGGTGTTTCTGTATTCTTCTATTTTTTTTGCTGTCTTGTTTCTATTGGATTTTCTGATTCTTTTATGTCGTGTTTAAATATTATATTTGCTGCTCCTTCTGGTCCCATTACGGCTATTTCTGCGTTAGGCCATGCAAATACTTGATCAGCTCCTAGTTCTTTGTTGCACATGGCTATATATGCTCCACCATAGGCTTTTCTTATGATTAGGGTTACTTTAGGTACTGTGGCTTCGCTGTAGGCATAGAGCATTTTTGCTCCGTGACGTATTATTCCTCCATATTCTTGGTCTGTTCCTGGTAAAATCCTGGTACGTCTACTAGGTTTAGTAGAGGAATGTTAAAGGCGTCACATGTTCTTATGAATCTTGCTGCTTTGTCTGAGGCGTTTATGTCTAAACATCCTGCTAGTATTCTTGGTTGATTTGCTACTACTCCTACGGTTTTCCCATTTAGTCTTATGTATCCTGTTATTATGTTTTGTGCATAGTGTTGTTGTATTTCAAAAAGTTCTCCATTGTCGGCTAATAGTTGTATTATTTCTTTCATGTCATAGGGTTTGTTTGGATTTGTTGGGACTATTTCGTTTAGTTTTTCTTCTATTCTATTTATGTCGTCAGAGGTTTCATATACTGGTGGTACCTCTAGATTGTTTGATGGTAAATAGCTAAGTAATGTTTTTATCCTTTTTATAGCTTCTTCTTCTGTTTTATCCATAAAATGAGCTACTCCTGATATGGTGTTATGAGTTTTTGCTCCTCCTAGTTCTTCTTGGGTTACATCTTCTCCTGTTACGGTTTTTATTACTTGTGGCCCTGTTATGAACATTTGGCTTGTGTTTTCTACCATAAATATGAAGTCTGTTAAGGCTGGAGAGTATACTGCTCCTCCTGCACAGGGTCCCATTATGGCTGTTATTTGAGGGATTACTCCTGAGGAGATAGTGTTTCTATAGAATATATTTCCATAGCCTGATAGAGCGTCTACTCCTTCTTGGATTCGTGCTCCTCCAGAGTCGTTTATTCCTACTATTGGCGCTCCCATCTTTAATGCCATATCTTGTACTTTACATATCTTTGCTGCATGCATCTCTCCTAGGGAACCTCCTAGTACTGTAAAGTCTTGGGCATATACAAATATTAGTCTTCCGTCTACCGTTCCATAGCCTGTTACTACTCCATCTCCTGGGGCTTCGGTCTTTTCCATTCCAAAGTTGGTACATCTATGTTTTACAAAGGCATCTATTTCTATGAAACTTCCTTCATCTAGTAATAGTTCTATCCTTTCCCTTGCTGTTAATTTTCCTTTAGAATGTTGTTTTTCAATTCGTTTTTCTCCACCACCAAGTTTTATTTTCTCTTTGGTTTCTAGGAGTTTTTCTATTTTTTTCCTTCATTTTCTTCCTCCTCATCTATGTTTATTGTTTTTCACAAAGCTCTACTAAAACTCCATACGTATCTTTTGGATGTGCAAAAGCAATTTTAGCTCCTCCTGCACCATATCGAGGTTTTTCATCTATCATTCTTATGCCTTTTTCTTTCATCTTTTCTATGGCTTCTTCTATGTTTTCAACTTTATATGCTATATGTTGTACTCCTTCTCCTCTTTTTTTCTATATGCTTTGCTATGGGTCCATCTGCTTCTGTTGATTCTAATAATTCAATTTCTGTATCTCCTATGGGTAAAAAAAGCAGTTTTGACTTTTTGTTCTTCTATTACCTCAGTTTTAACACATTTGATGCCTAAAACCTCTTCATAAAACTTTATGGCTTTATTTAAGTCCTTTACAGCTATGCCTATATGGTCTACTTTGATTACCATAAAACCCCCCCTCCAATCTATTGTTTAATCAACTTTAACATCTCATCTTTAGCAGAATAAGGGTCCAATCTTTTATCTAATACTTCCATTGATAATTTCTCTAAAATGTTTTCCCTTATTGCCTTCTGCATTATTAAACTCATCAATTCTTCTTCTACAAGTTTTAATATTTCAAATTTGGTGTTATTTTTTTTCTTCTATCAATTATTTTTCCTGTTGTTTCTAAATATCTTTTGTGAGCTAAATATTATCCAATAGTTCATCTATGTTGTGATTTTGCTAGCTGATACCTTTATCACTGGAGGCCTATAATCTTCTTTTTGATTTAAGTCTAAATTCATCTCTATTTCTAATTTGGTCTTATCTGCTCCATCTATATCAGCTTTATTTATAGCAAATATATCTGCTATTTCCATTATTCCTGCTTTTATAGCTTGTATATCATCACCTAAATTGGGTACCATAACCATAAGTACCGTATCTGCAGTTTTTACAATATCTACTTCTGATTGCCCCCCCACTCCTACGGTTTCTATAAATATATAATCTGCTCCCCCCCATAGATCCAATACTTTACATGCCCCCCCATGTAGCTTTGGACATTCCACCTAAGGAACCTCTAGTTCCCATACTTCTAATGAATACATCCTTGTCCACAGCTAAATCGTTCATACGAATTCTATCTCCTAATATTGCTCCTCCTGTGAAAGGGCTAGTAGGATCTATAGCTATAATGCCAACTTTTTTTATTCATATTCCTTAATTTCTTAGCCAATCGATCTGTCAAGGTGGATTTCCCACTGCCAGGAGGCCCAGTAATCCCTATTACATAAGCATTGCCAGTGTATTTATATAGTTTTTTTGATTATGTCTATAGCTTCTTTTTGATTATTTTCCAACATGGTGATGAGTCGAGCACAAGCTCTTTTATCTCCTTGCAGAAGTCTCTCATCTATATTCAATTAATCACCACCTACGTTATCTTTTTAAATTGTTTTTAATATATTCTACTACCTCACTAGTAGGAGTTCCTGGGGTAAATATTGCTTCTACACCTGATTCCTTTAGGAAAGGTATATCTTCTTCAGGGATAACTCCTCCACCAATAATTAGTATATCATCTACTCCCTCTTCTTTTAATAAATTTACTACCTTAGGAAAAAGGTGGTTATGTGCTCCTGATAATATACTCATAGCTACCACATCTACGTCTTCTTGTATAGCTGCTTGTACTATTTGCTCAGGAGTTTGTCTTAAACCTGTATATATTACTTCCATACCTGCATCCCTTAATGACCTTGCAATAACCTTTGCTCCTCTATCATGACCATCTAATCCAGGTTTTGCCACTAAAACTCTTATTGGTCTTTCCATATTTTTTTACCTCCTTTTTTATCAATACACATTTTTAGGGTCTAGCTCTAAATTGTTCCTAGGGACCATAGACCGTTCCTACAGTTGTATGTGATTCTCATAATTATGGTACATAAAGAACCGTCCTATTATCCTAAATCCATTATTAAAGTATTACAGATTGTTCATATTCACCAAATACTTCTCTTAATACTCCACAAATCTCTCCTAAAGTTGCATATGTTTTTACAGAATCCAATATATAAGGCATTAGATTTACATCAGTCTTTGCAGCATCCTCTAATGCTTTTAGACTTTCTTTTACTTGATTATTGTCCCTTTCATTCCTCAAGGTTTCTAGCTTTTGTCTCTGTAATCTCTCTACCTCTGGATCTACCCTTAATATATCTTCATGGTGATCTTCATCTATTTGGAATTTATTAACCCCCCCTACTACTATTCGCTCTTGGGATTCTATCTCCATTTGATAGCGATATGCTGAGTCTTGAATTTCTTTTTGAATATATCCTTTTTCTATGGCTTTTGGAGCACCACCTAATTCATCTATTTTTTCAATGTATTTCATAGCTTCTTTTTCAATTCTATCAGTTAAGTTTTCTATATAGTAAGAGCCTGCTAATGGATCTATGGTTTCAGCTACTCCAGATTCATGGGCAATTATCTGCTGAGTTCTTAGAGCAATCCTTACTGCTTCTTCAGTAGGTAGTGCTAATGCTTCGTCTTTTGAATTGGTGTGCAAAGATTGAGTTCCACCAAGAACTGCTGCTAAAGCTTGAATAGTTACCCTGATTATATTATTATCTGGTTGTTGTGCTGTTAAGGTTGAACCAGCTGTTTGAGTATGGAATTTTAACATCATGGATTTTTCCTTCTTGGCATTAAATCTCTCTTTCATAATCCTAGCCCATAATCTTCTAGCTGCTCTATATTTTGCTACTTCCTCTAATAAATCATTGTGTGCATTGAAGAAAAAAAGATAATCTAGGTGCAAAATCATCTACATCTAATCCCGCATCTATGGCAGCTTCTACATAAGCAATTCCATCTGCTAATGTAAAGGCTACTTCTTGAATAGCTGTAGCTCCTGCTTCTCTTATATGATAGCCACTAATACTTATGGTATTCCACTTTGGTACTTCTTTGGAACAATATTCAAATATATTGGTAATGAGTCTCATAGATGGTTCTGGAGGAAATATGTAAGTTCCTCTTGCTATATATTCTTTTAATATATCATTTTGTATGGTTCCCCCCCTTAACTTTTCCTTAGGCACTCCTTGCTTTTCCGCTACAGCAATATACATTGCTAATAAAACACTTGCTGGTGCATTGATGGTCATGGAAGTACTTACTTTATCCAATGGAATGCCGTCAAATAATATTTCCATATCCTTTAAAGAGTCTATAGCAACTCCTACTTTACCTACTTCTCCTTCTGATAAACTATGATCTGAATCATATCCTATTTGAGTAGGTAAATCAAATGCAACACTTAGACCTGTTTGCCCTTGTTCTAATAGATATTTATATCTCTTATTGGATTCTTCTGCAGTGGCAAAACCTGCATATTGTCGCATAGTCCAAAGCCTACCTCGATACATAGTAGGTTGAACTCCTCTGGTGTATGGATATTCCCCCCCTGGAAACCCTAGTTTTTCTTCATAATCAAAATCTTTTATATCTTCTGGTGTATATAGCCTATCTACTTCTAAATTAGATCCTGTTGTGAATTTCTCTTTCCTCTCAGGAAATCTACTAATAGCTTTTTGTACCTTTTCTTCTGTCCATTTCTCTTTAGCCTTTTTAATCTCCCCCCTATCTTGTTTTCATCAAACATCTTTTCGCCCTCCTTGTATTGGAAAAGTTAACCACCTTAAATATATCCATTCACTATATATTATAGTAATAATTACATAGGTTTTGCAACATTAATTTCAATATATTTTGAAAATGCAACAAATATTGCAAAATTGTTCTATTGCCACAATATAAAAAAAGGCAGCTAATATAATTTTTAGCTACCTTGTTTTTTTATGCACTTGCTGCCAAGAATATTTCTTCAAATTCTTTGCCATCTAGAGTTTCTTTTTCTAAAAGAGCCTCTGCCACTTTATGAAGAACATTCATATTATCTTTTAATATCTGTTCTGCTTTACTATATGCTCTATCTATTAATGTTCTCATCTCTTCATCTATGGCTGCAGCTACTTTCTCACTATAGTTTCTAGTCCTTCCAAAATCCCTACCTACAAATACTTCTTCTTCGTCTGTACCATATGTCATAGGTCCAAGTTTTTCACTCATACCATAATGGGTGACCATTCGTCTTGCTAATTTAGTAGCTCTTTCAATATCGTTTTGGGCTCCTGTACTTATATCTCCTAGTACTAAAGCTTCTGCAGCTCTTCCTCCTAATAATTGAACCAATTCGTCTTCCATTTGTTTTTTTTCGTCATATAATATCTATCTTCCTCAGGCAAATAAGCAGTAAATCCCCCCCTGCCATACCTCTAGGGATTATGGTTATCATGTGAACAGGATCTGTATTTGGTAAAAGTCTTGCAGTAATTGCATGACCTGCTTCATGATAGGCGGTAAGCCTTCTTTCTTTTTCGCTAATTACCTTGGATTTCTTTTCTGGACCTGCTACAACCTTTATTGAAGCTTCATCTATAATTTCCATAGGAATTTTCTTTAAATTTTTCCTAGCTGCTAACAATGCTGCTTCATTAGTTAAGTTCTCTAAATCTGCTGGCGTAAATCCAGGAGTTCTCTTTGCCACTACCTTTAAATCTACATCATCATCTAAAGGCTTGTTTCTAGTATGAACCTTAAGGATTTCTTCTCTAGCTTTTATATCAGGTAATCCTACATAGATCTGTCTATCAAATCTACCTGGCCTTAAAATTGCTGGATCTAATATATCAGGCCTATTAGTAGCTGCCATTACGATTATACCTTCATTGGTACCAAAACCATCCATTTCAACCAAAAGTTGATTTAAAGTCTGCTCTCTTTCATCATGGCCTCCACCTAGCCCTGCACCTCTTCTCCTTCCTACTGCATCGATTTCGTCTATAAATATTATACAAGGTGCATTCTTTTTTTGCCTCTTCAAATAAATCTCTAACTCTACTAGCTCCAACTCCTACAAACATTTCTACAAAATCAGAACCAGATATGCTAAAGAATGGAACTCCAGCTTCTCCAGCTACAGCTTTACTTAAATACGTCTTTCCTGTTCCTGGAGGCCCTACTAATAGTACACCTTTAGGAATTCTAGCTCCTATTTCTAAATATTTTTTTTGGACTCTTTAAAAAGTCTACTATTTCCTCTAATTCCTCTTTTTCTTCTTCTAAACCTGCTACATCATCAAAAGTAACCAGATTGCCCTCTTCCTCTTTATGCATCTTAGCTTTACTCTTTCCAAAAGACATAACCCGATTACCCCCCACCTTGGGATTGTTGCATAAGGACAAACCAAAATACAACAAACATCAATATTACAAATATTGTAGGCAATGCGGTAATAAACCATGGTTCAGTTGGCTCAGGTTCTGCACTATAACTTTTTATCTGACCAGATTCTACTTTATCCCTCAAATAATTTTCATAAAAATTATTTTTCATATGTTCGGGAATCATAAAAGTATATTGAGTACCGTCAACTAGCTTTCCTTTTAATGTATCACCTACAGTTATAATACTTTCTATATTATTATTTTCCAAATTGGTCAAAAACTCAGTTACATCCATTGCTTTAGCTTGCTCTACATCTTTGCCAAACATAGTTACTACAAATATTATTATGATGAATAAAAGCAAGTAAAGACTTGTGCCTCTAAAAATCTTCTCAATCCAAGTCCTCCCTTCTATCTAAATTCAAATCATATTCTAAGATTATAGCATATTTCCAATTAAAGTACAATATTATATGTTTTTTTAACTCTTAATTATATACTTCTTCTTTTAATGCAGCAACAAAAGGCAGGTTTCTATATTGTTCTGCATAATCAAGGCCGTATCCCACCACAAATTCATCGGGGGGGATTATAAACCCTCTATAATCTACAGGCACTTGGGCTTTTCTCCTATCAGGTTTATCTAAAAGGGTACAAATCTTTACGGACTTTGCACCTCTTTTATTCAAATTATCTGTTAGATATGATAAGGTAAGGCCAGTATCAATTATATCCTCTACAATCAAAATATCTTTATCTTCTATACTACAATCTAAATCCTTTATTATTCGAACAATGCCTGTTGATGTAGAAGATTTCCATAACTAGATACCGCCATAAAATCCATTAATATAGGTATTTCTATACTTTTAGCTAAATCTGCCATAAATATTACTGCTCCTTTTAATATACCCACCAACATTAAATTTTTACCCCCCCTATAATCCTCGGTTATTTGTTTTCCTAATTCTTTAACCCTTGCTTCTATTTCTTCTTCAGTCACCAGTACATTCTTTATAATATCTTCCATCATAGTTGAGCCCCCCCTTAAATTTATTATTTAAGCTTACTACCAATACTCTTTGAGTATTTGGAGTTATCTTATATGATTCACTAGTTCTATATCCAACTATCCATAGAATATTTTCATCGTCAGTTAATATAGGTATTTTATCCCTTTTATCTTTTGGAATTTTTTTTCATCAATAAAATAGTCCTTAATCTTTTTACTTCCTTTCATACCATAGGGTACAAAACGATCACCAGTTCTTCTGTTTCTTATATACAAATCCCCCTTTATCTTATCATAATCAAAGTATTTGATAAACCTTTCATTTTTGTCCATATATATATCAGTAACAGGAAGCACCTTTACATTAAAAGTTAGATCTATCTCTTCTATATATGTTGTTCCCTCAACATCTAGTCTGTATAAAAAAAATCCTTTTTTTTAGTTTTATAGTTTTTTTTCAATAATAAACTCATTATAGCTTGTCTTAGCTATAATATTGTTAATTAAATCAATACTCTTCCCTGTCCTCCTTTCTAAAAAAAAGCTTTAATGTATCAGATATATGCTTCTCTGTAACTCCTTGTAGATTACCATCTATATCTAAAATACAATTTCTTATTATTCTATTTTGAATACTTCTATGTTCCTTGACAAATTGATCTCCATCTAAAATTATACTATCTTTTGACTTTTTTTTCACCATCCTATTATAGCTTTTTGAGCATATTCCTCTAAAAAGTCGCTATCAACTGATGAAATCCTCGAAGTTCTCCATAATGTATCTACTATATTTGGATTAAAATTTTCCTCTATATATGGAATCAACTCCAATCTAATTTTATTTCTATTGTATATAGTCTCAAGATTAGTCCTATCTAATCTAGTTTTAATATTTCGCTCTTGTAAATATTTTTCAATATCACGTCTTTCCACACCTAGTATAGGCCTTATTATATCTCCACTCACATAATCCATACCTTTTAATCCATCTATTCCTGTTCCTCTAAAAAAATCTCATTAATAGAGTTTCTGCTTGATCGTTTTTATTATGAGCTACTGCAATTTTTCCCCCCTCCAATCTCATCTAATATTTCACGAAAAAAAATCATATCTTAGCTTTCTTCCAGCTTCCTCTGATGAAAGACCTGTTTTCTTTGCATATTCATCCATATTAACGGTTTTAGAATAACAAGGTAATCCTAGGTCTTTAGATAATTCTTCTACAAATATTTGATCCTCTAAAGCATCCCTACCCCTTACTCCATGGTTTAAATGGGCTATATATATATTAAATCTATAATCTCTCTTATATCCAATAAAATATATAAAAGTGCCATAGAATCTGGCCCCCCTGAAAGTCCTAATACTATATTGTCCCTTTTGAATTAATCTGTATTCTTTTATAACTTTTAATACCTTGTTCTCCATATTTATCACCTTTCTCTGCTTTAAAATATCCTTTATACTATTTCTATATAATAGAAATTTTCCCTTTAAAAATTCTATATTAACAAGAAATATCTTACACTCATAATTATAACAAAAACAAAACTGACTATACTAGCAATTAGTACATAGTCAATTTTGTTAAGACTATTATTTGTTTTATTGTAGCTAATCCTATTAGATAAAACTTTCTCATACTGGCTAAAGGTTTTGTACTTCCCATCTAAGGCATTACATAAAAATTGTACTTGGTCTTTTCTTAAAGGAAAGGTTTGAATTTTAGCCTTAATTTGTTCTAAGCTATATACTAGTGGATTATACTCTGTGTTACCTACCAAACTTATCATAATCATAGTTATACTAAACATTACTTCCATTTGGTGATTATAGTTAAAACCTACATTCCATGAATTTATATTATATATAGGTGTATACTCTTTTGTAGGCATTTCCTTCTCAATTAAACCACCAAAATCTATAAAATATATTCGTCCTTTACTATCTAATATTATATTTCTAATTTAATATCAGTATATTTATACCCTAATATATCTATTCTTTTAAACATATTTACAAGAATTAGTCCTATTTTAAATATATTTCTAGATTCTAAGGCGCTGCCCATCAGTTTTTTTTAGATTAATTCCAAAGATATATTCCATTACTATGTAATGAATATATCTTTGTTGTATTCCCAATCATCTAATTCATAAACTATAGGCACAAATTCTAAATCTTTCAATGCTATCATAGCATTATACTCGTTGGTAATAGATAATGTATCTTTAGATATCTTCATGGCCTTTACATTACCATCTATATCCCTTACCATATATACTTTACCAAAATTTCCTACTCCTATTAATCCAATAAGCTTGTATTCATTTCCTTTCCATTTACCCTTTATTTTCATATAATCACCTAAACTATATGATCATAGGATATATTCTCATATTCTTCATCAGCAAATATGTCTATTGCTCCTTCAATAGCGGGACCTGTAGGTGTAATTCCCCCCCTATCTCTATAATATCTAGACTACGCTTTAATTCATCTAAGTCTTGAGTAAATTCACATAATAATTCATAGTACCCTTCTTTACCTGGGAATATTGAAACAGCTATTTTATTTTTCCCTTTTCTTTCTTCTAAAAATAAGAGTAATTCCAATATGCTCTTTTTAGCAATATCAATTTTATGTTTCATACTACCACTAGCATCTAATAGGATTAAACACTTTAAATCTACTTCATCTCCAATTCTATCTATTAGTTTTACAAATTTATATCTTTCTGTAGGACTAACCTCATTTATATCCATATCTATTATCTCCTTTAATTCTTGGCTTACCATCTGTTCTATAGTACTATATATGGAGTTTATGGTAACTCTACTTAAGGTCTCTGAAAGATGATTTAAATGGGTTAGTTCACATACTCCTCCACCTTTTTCTGCTATATCTTCTAATTCCATGATTGCCAACTGGTCTTTATCATTGTCAATAATCCCTATGGTATTAACTCTAATACCTTCTTTTAATGCTAATTCTGCCATATCCCTAGGGTCCACCCCCCTATTGGATTGACCATCTGAAATTAAGATAATTTGCTTTAACATAAATATCACTCCTATAGTTTTTCTGGATTATTGACAAATATACTTATTATATACAATATATTTTATATTTAGGACTATCGATTCTTCCATACTTTTGTGACCAATACAGTCATATCGTCTTTTATCTGATGCTTGCTTACCTTTTCTGCTACTTCTAATATACTATCAGCAATAGTCTTAGGATTGACACTGTCAATATTTCTAATTACATCTTTCATCCACTGTTCCCCCCCATCTCTAATTTGTTCATTAGATTCCAATACTCCATCGGACATCATTATTATAATATCTCCATCCTCTATATATTCTTCATATATATTAAAATCTACATTCTTCAATATGCCCACAGGCAAGGATTGGGAATTGATTATTTTTTATCTCATCTTTTCTCTTTATGAAAGTTGCTGGTGCACCAGTTTTGATGATTTGAAGTTTCCCTGAATACAAGTCTAGTAATGATATATCTAAAGTGGTAAATATTTCATCATTAGATTTAAGCATAAGGATTGAATTGATGGTTTTTAAGGTTATCTCTTTGTCAAATTTCGCTTCTAAAAAAACTTTCTAATAGTTTAATGGCTATACTACTTTCATTATTTGCCTTTTTACCAACTCCCATTCCATCACTTATAGCTATAAAATAATTGTTATCCCCTTCTCCAAAGGTATAATTATCTCCTGAAATATCATTGTAACTATTGGCCTTAACTGCTATTTCAGTAAAGGCACTATAACGATTACTCCTTACAAATTTAAAACTTTGCTTCCCCCCCTTTTTGTCCCTTCTAATGTAAAATCTTCTTTTAAAGGTATACCTATTGTGTTTGAAACTATTTTCTTTATATTTTCCTTACTATTATTTGCTTTGTATGTCTTATCTACATCTATATATATCTCTATTCTGTTTTCTTCTAATTCTACCACTACTACATTTTTTTACATCTATCTTTTCATTTTTCAAATTTGCATATATTATCTCTTCCATATCCTCTTTAAATATAGGATCCATGTATATATCCTTGCTAATATCCCCCCCTATAATATTAGCTACTTCTTCTAGTTGTTCAGATACTAAAAGCCTATTTTCTAAAAGTTTCTTCTCCCACATGGAATGGACTGCAAATATATCAAATTTGGTTTTAATAACTTCTATTATTTTATCTTTATTTATACAATAATCCTTCATTAATACAGGTAGGTGTTCTTCAGTTATACACTTATTTTCTTCTATCAAGCTTATGATATCATACATAAGATTATAGGTGGTATAAAAACCCTCTTCCCAACAAAACTTTCTCATTCCACAATTAGCACACAAAGAGTTGGCTATATCATCAATTAGTTCATATACATCAGTTATATCATAGATTTGCTCGTATTCTACTGAATTTCTAAAGGTAGCAGATAGTTCACTAAATACCCTAGATATTTCATTTAATCTATTCATAGTTATTTCATCTTTTCTTTGAGAGTAGCTTTTCTGTTTCATACGTCCTAGAACTATTTCCATATAATCTGAAAGATAATAATTTAATGTTTTATATAATATCCCAAACAATACTATAGCTAAACCTAGTTCCAATGGTTTAATAAAACTGATTCCATATCCATTGATATAAAAACTTATAATTCCATTGCCTAATAGAAAACCTAATGTAGAACCTATTTTCCCTAAATCCTTAAAAAGCCCAGCCAGCATCCCTGCCAATCCATATATAGATAGTATAAAAGGCATCTCTGGCTGAGATATATAGGATATTAATCCTAAACTTATACCAGCAATTCCTCCTACAAAAGCGCCTTCTGAAAAACCTAAATATAATATTATAAATACACTTAATACAGTTTTTATAGACAATCCAGCTATAGAAATATTTTGAATCCCTGCAATCACTAAAGATAGAGTAATAATACCACATATGAGACTTTCACTAGTGGGACTTTTCCCTATAGATTCCAGCGAAAGACTATAACAAAATATATAGGTAAGAGCAAAAACTACTATTCCTTCAAATATAACTATAAATAAATCATAGATAAATATCTCTCTAAATATGAATAATGCTACCATTTTTACCAATAGAAATAATATGCTAGCTACTATAGAAGATTTTATCATAGATAAACTCCTTAGTTTGTTGGATTGATTAAAAAGGAAGAAGATTATAATGATAGCCAAAAAAAATAATCCCCCCCACCTTTTAATCCATGGAAAGTAAATATGCCTAATATTGTAGAAGCAAGGATAAAAATATTCAATTTCCCAAGAATGATATAGGCTGTTATGAAGGCTATTCCAAAAGGAGTTAGCTTGTCCAGGATATTAGCTCTTCCAATAAAAAAAAGCCAATATCATGTATAGTATTTGCTTACTATCAAAATAAAACAGATTGTTAAGCTTTTTTTGTTTTGATAAAGCAAATTCTGATTTTAACATTTCAATTCCCCCCTATTCCCTGTTTTATAAATATACTAACAAATTATTTAAAAATATTTTGTCAATACTCCTTGTAGGAAATGGAGAATTTTTTTTGACACAAAGCCTTCCTTTCCACGATTATTTGTTAATCTAAAGAAATAAGTTCTATAGCCTTTATCATGATAAGTATCTATATTACAAAGCTATAATAAAATATGTACATATGATGTACTATTTTGTTTTAAGACTTCTAAAGAGCAAATATGGTCCTTATGAAATTAATATTAAGTTTAGTTAAAGTTAAAGTAATATAAAACATTAAAAAAAACCGGATTACTCCGGTTTTATAAGTCCATTTTAAATTACATTTTATAACGTTCTCCTCAATAAACAATACATAGGTTTGTTTAAAAACCACCTGTCCCTCTAGATTTTTGTCCACGTCTACCTTCTCGCATCTTTAACTGATCTTGCTTTTCATTGCTGTCCTTTAAAATTGAGAAAGCTTATCCTCAAAAGACATGTGTTTTTGTTTCTCATCAACTTTATCCCAATCAATTTCAATAGGATTTGTAGTTTTAGGTTGAGCTTGTCTAATGGAAAGGCTAATCTTGCCATCCTTAGATATTGATAAGATTTTCACTTTCACTTTTTGATCTTTTTTTCAAGTAGTCGGTTACCTTTTCTACATAGTCATCAGATATTTCTGAAATGTGGACTAATCCACTATTCCCACCTGGTAATTGAACAAATGCACCAAAATTTGTAATACCTGTGACCGTGCCCTCAACTACTTTTCCAACAGTTATGGGCATAAATAAACAATTCCTCCTTATAATTATATTCTCTTTCTAGTATATATGAGAATTCTTCTATTGTCAATAAATACTACTTTGTTCTAAAATTCATAAATCGCTTTTTATCTCTATTCCTATCTATATATATTATCTCCCTAGGTTTAACCATTCGTAAATCTTCCCTGGCTACTTTTTCTATAAATTCAATACTATCCTTATCCTGAATCTCATAATTTAACTGTTGAATTTCCTTTTCTAACTGAGCTATCTCTTTTTCCTCTTTTTCTTTTTTTGTCAGTTAGGTTCTTAATCATTATACCTTGACTTATAAAAGTTTTCCCTATCATAAATACTAAAAATAAAATTATTAAATGCCTTAGTTTAAATCTTTTCCTTTTCTTTTTATTTTTATTCGCCATAAAACCACCACCTAATATTCCTATTCTACATTCATTTTAAAACTCCTTCATTTTTTTATTAGAAATAATAGCTTTTTGTTTTTTTTATTTGATTGTAACTTTCCTTGGGGGGGATTTTCTTCAAATTTTGTAACCCCTTTAATATTGGTGATAATCTCTTTTTAATGGGCTTAAAAAGGAGCATAATCCCTTGAAAAATTTTATTTATAAGTAAGCCTATTCCATCAAACAATCTCTTTAATAGGGGATAAAATAATTTACTCAATAAATTCAAATACATAAATCCCCCCCCATAAAGAATCCTAAAAACACATAGCCCCCCCTTATCTCTCCCCCCCAATTGCTTTTATGTAAAATATAAAAAAAATA
>JMBX01000234.1_pt1 | contig 15029 bp, 24 predicted proteins | sample 616521 | NCBI WGS metagenome assembly JMBX01 (sample SAMN02727906, study PRJNA239997) | anaerobic digester metagenome | biome: anaerobic digester; isolation source: mesophilic anaerobic digester inoculated with municipal waste water sludge... | place: Germany: Bielefeld University, CeBiTec ...
CCAGAAGATCATTTCTGAAAGCTTCTGCAGTAGCAGGAGCCGTAGGGGGGGTAATCGGCACAGGATCGGCAGGATTTCTAACATCCTGTAGTGGAGGAACTGAAAAAAAAGCAAAGGTGGCAGTGTTCCTTTAAAAGAACCAGGGAGCTATTATATTCCCGATCTGCCTGATCTGGCCGCTGATGGTAAAGAGCTTAAAGCCGGTGTTGTAGGTTGTGGAGGACGAGGTTCCGGAGCAGCAATGAACTTTTTGAATGCTGCCAACGGTTTAACTATTGTGGCATTAGGTGATGTTTTCAGGACAGGGTGGACGGACTGGCAGAAAAGCTTAAGAACGAGAAAAATATTGATATACCTTCCGATAAACGATTTGTCGGCCTTGATGCATATAAACAGGTTATAGACAGCGATATTGATGTGCTTATCGACTGTACGCCTCCATTTTTTCGTGCAGAGCATTTCAAATATGCAGTAGAAAAAAAGCAAACATTGCTTTCTCGAGAAGCCAATATGTGTAGATTCTGTTGGCTATCGTACAATAGTGGCAGCGGCTAAACAGGCGAGGGCAAAGAACCTTAGGGTTGTTACCGGAACTCAGCGGCACCACCAGCGCAGTTATGTTGAGTCATTCAAACAAATCATGAACGGCGCCATAGGAGAAATTACCGGTGGTGTTGTATACTGGAACCAGAACATGTTGTGGTATCGCGACCGCCAGCCCGGCTGGAGCGATTTTGAATATATGGTGCGCGACTGGGTTAACTGGAAATGGTTGTCTGGCGATCATATTGTGGAACAGCATGTACATAACATCGACGTGTTTACCTGGTTCTCCGGCCTGAAACCTGTCAGTGCAGTCGGTTTCGGATCGCGTCAACGCCGTATAACGGGAGACCAGTACGATAACTTCAGCATCGACTTCACAATGGAGAACGGGGGGGTGCACCTGCACAGTATGTGCCGCCAGATCGATGGCTGTGCCAACAATGTTAGCGAGTTTATCCAGGGAACTAAAGGTTCGTGGTCAAGTGACGGCGGTCATGTTATCAAAGACCTCGAGGGGAACGTTATCTGGCAATACGACGGTGAAGCTGAGAAAGCCGAGTTCCAGCAGACCGATCCATATACACTGGAACATGTGAACCTGATAAACTGCATACGTGGGAACAATCCCATTGAGCAGGCATCAGAGACAGCCATATCGAATATGGCGGCAATCATGGGTCGCGAGTCGGCATATACAGGGCAGATGGTTACCTGGGATGCCATGACTGCGGCACCGCTCGATTATACCCCCCCTGCCGACCTGAATATCGGTAAAATGGAAATGAAGGGGTTCTCGGTTCCTGTACCGGGAAGTGATCAGAGGAAATAATAACCTCATTGATAATTATTGGCTGTTTGCAGTTGAAAATGTAATTATAGATCAATAAATGTTAAGTACCCAATTAATTCGAAGTAAATTCAATAAAATAATTACTTAAAATAACTAAAATTGACATAGATAGAAGAACTTTCATAAAGGTCAAGTTCGCTTTCAAACGACGGCAATTTTAAACTCAGAGGTAAACGATCTAAAACACATATTCATATTCAATGTAATATAAGTAATCGTATTTGATATTTTGATTTTACGGAGCAGACTGATTAATAAAAGCAGTATAACTTACAAATCACGCCGTGCCAGTTAATAATAACTTTACATATTATTTACCACCGTACACATCAAAAGTATATTTTTCGCTTTTTATTAAGATTGCTTTGAATTATGGAGTAGAAACATTATTTTCGTGCTGCATAATTATTCTTTGATATGAAATTTGTAAACAGAATAGAAGAACAAGAGCGGCTCTCGGCATCTATAAACAGTCAATCTCCATCCTTTGTGGTAGTATATGGAAGACGGCGCATCGGAAAGTCAACGTTGATAAAAAAAGTGCTTTCCCCTGCCGACGTCTATTACATGGCAGATCAAACAGAGCGGGCGCACCAAATTGAATTGTTGGCGAAAGAAATCGGCATGCGGTTTGAAGGTTTTGACCGAGCTATATACCCGGATTGGGAAGCGTTGTTCGATGGATTAAATCATCGGGCAACAAATCGATTTACATTGTGCTTGGATGAATTTCCATATTTAGCAAAAAGTTCGCCCGAACTGCCCTCGCTGCTCCAAAAAAATAATTGATGCAAAAACGCTCAAATACAATATTATTATTTGTGGTTCATCACAACAGTTAATGCAAGGATTGGCACTTGACAGCACATCGCCTCTTTATGGGCGTGCCAATCAAGTTCTAAAGATCTTACCCATCGGTATTACATATCTTCATGAGTTATTGGATGGTACGCCCATTGGAACTGTTGAAGAATATTCCGTGTGGGGGGCGGCGTACCAAGATATTGGGAAATCCGCTTACAAAGCAACTCGTTGCAGGAATCAATAAGGTATAATCTGCTCAATGCGCAAGGCACGTTATATGAGGAGCCTTACCGGTTATTTATCGACGATATGCGCGATATTGTACAAGCATCTACACTGCTGTCACTTATCGGAAACGGCGCAAACCGGATTTCAGAAATTGCCGCAAGGGCAAATAAGCCTGCCACAAGCCTTTCCGGGCCGTTAGACAGGTTGATTACACTGGGCTATATTGAACGTGAAATACCACACGGAGACAATCCCAAAAAAAGCAAAAAAAAGGACTCTACAAAGTAGCTGACCCATTTATGAATTTTTATTTCCGATTTGTTGTTCCCAACCGTTCGTTAATTGAATTGGGACGTACCGATGTCGTGATGGAAGAGATTTCGGCACGTTTTAACAGTTATGTATCTTGGCATTGGGAAAACCTTTGCCGTAAAGCAATCAGCGGACAAGTATTCAAAGGAAAACGCTACGGATTGGCATCACGATGGTGGGGGGGAAGCATTTCACGCGATGAACAAATGGAATTTGACGTAGTTTCCGAATCAACCGATGGCAAAAGTCTGCTCGTGGGAGAATGCAAGTGGTCGGACAATGAGAATACCGAATATCTGTTTAAAACCATCAAAGAGAAAGTACAGAAAACCCATTTAGTCAAAATAAAGAGGTTATTCCTGTGCTTTTCCTGAAAAGCAACAAAAATCAGGTGAGAATATTTTCACACCCGAGCAGATTTTTGAATTGCTTAAATGATGTAAATTCATTCTATTGTTAGAGCCTTCGTCTCGACTTTTTATCCGTCAAAAGCCGGATAGTAATTTTCTTACAACAACCGGTTAATGTCGGATGCCTTATAAAGAATTTTTCCGTCTAGTTTGATAACCTGAAATCCCGTTCTTTTGTAACCATATTGTTCGAGAAAAACAAGGGTTTGACAATTTTCACTATATATCAACAGAATAGATATATTTTCAAATTATCTGGTTAGAAAATGCAGGAATTTCGGCATTAAAAATCCAATAAAATTAAAGAGGGTGAAATCACTTTGTATGCGATTCACCCTCTTTTCATGATCTTTATATTAATAGTATTGATATGTTTTATACTACACCCTGTGATAACATGGCATCGGCCACTTTCATAAACCGGCAATATTAGCACCTTTCACATAGTTTATATATTTCCCGTTTTTCCCGTGGAATATGCACTGTTCATGGATATCGCTCATTATCTGGTGTAACCATCGGTCCACCTCCTCGTTGCTCCATGAGATATGCATGGCATTCTGAGTCATCTCAAGCCCCCCCGAACATGCCACACCACCCGCATTAACTGCTTTCCCGGGTGCAAAAAGCATTTGATTCTCAAGAAAGAATTCTACCGCCTCGGCAGTACAACCCATATTCGAGACCTCTGCAACAATAGTAACACCATTATCTTTCAAACGTTTTGCATCTTCCAGATTCAACTCGTTCTGAATAGCACAAGGCAGAGCGATATCTACTTTACGTTCCCATGCTTTTGCCGGGATAGAATGTTGCACCGGAAAACTCATCGGCATATGGAGCCACAATATCATTTCCTGAATTGCGTAGCTCAAGCATGAATTCAATCTTCGCAGGTGTATTAACTCCATCTCTATCGTAGATATAACCGTCTGGGCCGGAGATAGCCACGACTTTGGCACCCAGCTCAGTTGCCTTTTTCACGGCACCCCCCATGCTACATTTCCAAAGCCTGACACTGCAACGGTCTTCCCTTTCAAGCTGATGTTGTGGGTAGCACACATCTTCTCTACAAAATAGAGAGCCCCCCATATCCCGTAGCTTCCGGACGTAATCGCGAACCACCAAACGACATCCCCTTTCCGGTAAAGGTGCCGGTATGTTCCCTTGCCAGCTTTTTATACATGCCATACATGTAGCCCACTTCACGCGCTCCAACGCCGATATCTCCCGCAGGGACATCGGTGTCAGGGCCGATATTGCGCCACAACTCCATCACAAAGAACTGGCAAAACGCATGATCTCAGATTGTGAACGCCCTTTTGGAGAAAAGTCCGCCCCCCCACCCTTGCCGCCGCCCATTGGTAACGTGGTAAGTGCATTCTTGAAGGTCTGTTCAAATCCCAAAAATTTCAGTGAAGAAAGTGTAACTGAGGGGGGGTGAAAACGAATACCACCCTTATACGGGCCTATGGCTCCGTTAAACTGTACACGATATCCGATATTAACATGAACTTTACCGTTATCGTCCACCCAGGGCACACTGAATGTAAACACTGTCGGGTTCCACGATACGTTCAATAATGCCCGCTTTTTCAAATTCAGGATGCTGGTTATACACATCCTCAATAGATATCAATACTTCTCTCACGGCTTGAAGGTACTCTGACTCGCCGGATGTTTCGCCTCAAGTTTTGTCATTATGTCATTTACTTTCATATTATAGAGGTTTTTATTAGGTATTGCTTAGCAAAGGTATAGATTAAATTGGAATATTGATATTTTATTGCAACTTTTTTTTATAGAAAAAAAACTTTCTGTTTTTAACATATAAATGCTACTTTTGTGGTGCACTATTTGCGTTAAGTCAAATAAACATTGTTCAAGCAAACATGAACGATGTCTTTATGAGCAAATATCCAATTTTAGGGAACTATTGCGATAAGCTAAATAAGCATAGTCAAAGTAAACTTGGCTTACGCCCTAAAGAGCAACTTTTTCATTAAGCGACATACAGAAGACGAATTCATTCGGGTTGTGGTGTTGCAGAAAAACAATTAATGCAATTGAACTTTTGAATTTAAACAGTTTGAATGGCAAAAAATAAACTGGCCAAATTTGCAGACATGGCCACTTATAGTAATGTATTTCAATACCCCCCCTTCGAGGTGTTGAGAGATGAAGGTTTCCCCCCCCTTAAGGAGAGTGGTACACCTACTTTGGCAACAAAAATCCAATAGTCCTTGAGCTGGGCTGTGGCAAAGGTGAATATACAGTAGAGCTGGCACGTAAGTTCGCGGCAAGGAACTTTATCGGGATCGATATCAAAGGTGCCAGAATGTGGAAAGGTGCTACTTGTGCTCTGGAAGAAAACCTCACAAATGCGGCTTTTATCCGTACCCATATTGAGTTGATAAGTTACTTTTTCAGCGAGAACGAGGTCTCGGAGATATGGATCACTTTTCCCGACCCTCAGATGAAAAAGGTTAACAAACGACTTACCTCAACCCGATTTATGAAGGAATACAGCAGTGTATTAAATGAAGGCGGTATTATTCACCTGAAGACGGACAGCAATTTTTTTATACACCTATACCAAGGCGATGATTAAAGAGAACGGTCTTGAACTTCTTTTCGAAACGGACGATCTGTACCATTCAGGCCTAAACAATGATATTCTGGAAATTCAGACTTTCTATGAACAACAATGGCTATCGCGCGGTTTAAACATCAAATATATCAGGTTCGAATGCCCTAAAGACCGGGAATGGAGTGAACCTGATGTTGAAATTGAAAAGATGAGTATCGCAGTTTCGGCCGCAACGCCCGATTATAATTATAAAAAATAGCCTCAAAAGGCAAATTGAATTATGACAATATATCCTCAACTCATTATTGATGCACTGAAAAATGTGCGTTACCCGGGCACGGGACAGGACATTGTTTCTGCCGGGATGGTGGAAGACAACATCCGCATTGAAGGCATGAAAGTGAGCTTCTCGCTCATCACAGAGAAAGCACACGACCCATTTATTAAATCGGTAGTAAAAATGGCTGAACAAGCCATCCTTACATATGCCGGCAAAGACATCGACATAAAGGGAAACATATCCGTGAAATCAAAGCAGCCACCACGTCCGGACTTGCCTGACTTGTTGCCGGGCGTGAAAAATATTATTGCAGTCGCCTCAGGTAAAGGAGGAGTCGGAAAAAGTACGGTATGCACAAACCTTGCAGTGGCTCTGGCTCAGAAAGGATATAAGGTAGGACTGCTTGATGCCGATATTTTGGGCCCTCAGTACCAAAGATGTTCGGAGTGGAGGATGCCGGTCCCATGCTGGAGAAAGGGATGGGCGCGATTTGATTGTCCCCGTTGAAAATTACGGAGTTAAGATGCTTTCTATCGGATTCTTTGTAAATAAGGGAGATGCGGTTGTATGGCGCGGAGCGATGGCAAGCAATGCGCTTAAGCAGCTCATTGGTGATGCGGACTGGGGGGAGAGCTGGACTATTTTCTAATAGATTTTCCTCCAGGAACAAGCGATATACATCTCACCCTCGTACAAACGGTACCTATTACAGGTGCTGTTATTGTGAGTACACCGCAAGAGGTGGCACTGGCCGATGCCCGCAAGGGTATCAGCATGTTCACCGGCGACAAGGTGAACGTGCCAATTCTTGGGTTAGTGGAAAATATGTCATGGTTCACTCCGGCAGAACTACCGGAAAACCGCTATTATATTTTCGGGAAAGAGGGCTGTAAACGGCTGGCCGAAGAGCAGGGTTATGCACTGTTAGGCCAGATCCCCATCGTCCAGAGCATAAGAGAGGGAGGCGATGATGGCCAACCAGTAGCATTGCACAGCGACAGTATCACAGGGATTGCTTTCTCCGAACTGGCTGACAATCTGGTGCAAGCTGTAGAGAAGAGAAACAGGGAGCTCCCTAAAACAGGGATAGTAGAGATAACGCGAAAATAAGATCAATATGCCGGGAAACCGGAACCTCCAATATGGAATTTCCGTTATATTCCTATTAGCACATTACCATATAATTATTCATGAAACATCCACTTGAGCAATTCCGGTTTTGTCCCAGGTGCGGTTCAAAACGGTTTATCGAAAACAATGAAAAGTCGAAGAAGTGCTTCGATTGCTGTTTTGTATATTATTTCAACTCATCGGCAGCAGTGGTGGCGGTTATAGAAAATAAGCAGGACGAAATACTGGTAGCACGCAGGGCAAAAGATCCGGCTAAAGGAACGCTTGACCTCCCCCCCGGAGGTTTCATCGATATGCATGAAACGGCAGAAGAGGCTATTGCCCGTGAAGTGAACGAAGAGACCGGCCTATTTGTTACTTCTCAACAATACCTTTTTTTTCCATTCCGAATATTTACGTATATTCGGACTTTGAAGTGCAAACCGTAGACCTCTTTTTTTTAGATGTAACATGAAAGATTTCAACGGATTAAAAGCACAGGATGATGTTTCGGAACTACTGTTCATAAAGTTAAAAGATTTAGAACCCGCTGATTTTGGGCTCCTGTCTATTCGAAAAGGAGTTGAAAAATTGCGGTCAGAAAGGAAAAGAGGTACATCTGACAATGTACAGCATAGCATATCACGGTAAAAAAAATTTGAATATATGAAAAAAAATCATCTTACTATTCACCCTTGCACTTGTCACTCAGTTTTCAATGGCACAAAAAAAACAGTGTACCACACGCATCCGGAAGTACTGTTCAACCAGGGTAAAGAGATGTTTCTCGAGGGTAATTGGGTAGGCGCGCAAGAGCTGCTGACCGGGTTTGCCACATTAAGCAACGATTCATACCTGAAAGAAGAAGCAGCATATATGGTTGCCATATCGTCGTTCCACCGCGGAAACAAAACCAGCGGAAACATACTGAAAGAATTTCTAACGAAATACCCTGAAACCATACATCGACATCAGGTAAATTTTCTTATCGGATCGTATTATTACGATAAGAGAGATTGGGAAACAGCCGGAATATGGTTCGGACTTACCGATCTTGATTATCTGACTCTCACGGAACAGGAAGATTACAGCTTCCGTTCCGGATACACACAGTTGCAGTCGGGAAACAAAGAAGAGGCCAGGCGATATTTCGGATTGCTGTCACAAACAGCAACAAATATAGGGATGCAGCCAATTTTATCTCGGTTATATCGAATATATCAACAGAGACTATTCAGGAGCTTTGCGCCGTTTTGAGCGATTAAAAATAATCCGGAATATCAGGAAGAGGTGGCCTTCTATACTGCTCAGGCTACCTTTTTCGATGGTGAGATTAACGATGCCATCAAGCTGTCGGAAGCTTTTGTTAGCAGATATCCGTCAAGTGAACATGTTTCTGAGATGTACCGTGTATTAGGCAATAGTTATTACAGACAGGGACAGCCATCCAGAGCCATTACTTTTTACGAGAAGTATATTGCCGGCAACAACAGGCCACTCAGGGGGGGCGATGCCTATTTTATGGGATTATCCTATTCCGATACCGGTAAATACAACGATGCGGTAAATATGTTCCAGCAAGCTGTAGGTGAGCCAGACGCTCTTTCACAAAATGCGCAGCTTCAACTTGGACACACTTATCTAAAAATGAATCAGAAACAGCAGGCCCAGATGGCTTTCGAGGCAGCTACACGCGACAATTATGACCCTCAGGTGCGTGAGACGGCTCTCTTCAACTATGCCCTGCTGGCACATGAAACCAACTTTTCGGTATTCAGCGAATCCATCACTCTGTTCGAGAATTTCCTCAGCGAATACCCCCAACTCACAGTATATCAGCCAGGTGAATAATATACTTGCAGAAACATTTCTCACAACAAAGGACTACACGGCAGCCATTAACGCCATCAACCGCATCAAGAACCCCGGGCGCCGTATCATGGAAGCGAAACAGATGGTTCTCTTCCAGCTGGGAGCACAAGAGTTTATCAACGGAAATATGAACCAGGCAGTACAGCATTTCAACAACAGCATTAGCTTAGGCAACTACGATGTTAAAGCGCGTAACAGCGCATATTACTGGCGCGGAGAAGCATATTACCGGATAGGAAATTACAGCAACGCGGTAAACGACTTCCGGCAATTTACGCAGAATGCAATATCATCAGACGAGAACTATGCTTTAGGGTGGTACGGTATGGGTTATGCTCTCTTCAAACAACAACAGTACATTCAGGCGGCAAATGCTTTTATGCAATATATCTCTGCCGAAACAACCGCAACAGGCCAGAGTATGCCGACGCAATGAATCGTGTGGGTGACAGTCACTATTTTAACCGCAATTTCAGTGAAGCAGAACGCTATTACGGACAGGCTGCAACTGCAAACCCCCCGATATTGCTGATTATGCTTCATATCAGCGTGCTTTTGTAATGGGACTGCAACGCAACTACCAGGGAAAAATTGAAGCTCTGGACAACCTTATACGCCGCTATCCCAACTCACAGTATTACGATGATGCGCTATATGAAAAAAAGTCGCGCCCTTACCATGCTTAACAGGGAGAACGAAGCCATAACTGTATTACATAAACTGGTTACCGATTACCCAAAAAGCCCGATCGCCGGACAAGGAGGGGGGGTGCAACTGGGGGGGCAACTGTATTACAATAGCGGCAATTATCAGCAAAGCATAGCCGCCTACAAAAATGTGATATCTAATTTCCCGGGTTCAGATGATGCACGTAATGCACTGGTCTCACTGGAGACGGTCTATCGTGAAATAAACGATATTGACTCATACGTAAGATATGCGAACTCGCTTCCGGGTGGAATGCGTATCACTCCCTCACGCCAGGATTCCCTCACCTACCTCGCTGCCGAAAATGTATATATGCGGGGGGCAACCGTACAGATGCAGAACTGGCAATGACCCGGTATCTGCAGTCTTATCCTAACGGAGCATACAGCAGCGATGCCAATTATTACCTCGGGGTGATTGCCGACGAAAAGGGGGGGGACAAGCAACAGGCATTGACTCATTTCCGAAAAGTAATTGATGCAAGCAATGTGAAATTTCTCGACAATGCACTTATTTACACATCTCAGACAGAGTATAAGAACGGCAATTTACGTCAGGCGCTTGCAGACTATTCAAGGTTAGCTAATTCAGCCAGGAATGCTACAAACAAACAAATTGGGCAAATGGGCGTTATACGCGCTCAATCGCAACTGGGAGGCTATCACGAAGCAGTTCGTGCAGCAACAGAATTGCTTGCCGGAAATAATCTCTCAGCAGAAACGGTTACCGAAGCAAGATATCTGCGGGGGGGAAAAGCATATCAGCAGATAAATGAAACAGACAATGCAATGGCCGACTTCCAGTTCATTGCAAAGGATACGCGCAGTATCTATGGCGCCGAAGCTCAGTTTATCATTGCAGACACTTATTACCGCTGGAAGTCGTATGACCGGGCAGAAGCACAGGTGAAAAAGTTTATGCAGAAAAGCACTCCGCATCAATACTGGATGGCCCGTGCTCTTATTGTTCTGTCGGACACCTATATGGCCAAAGGAGATAGGTTCCAGGCACTTCAGTACCTTGAGAGCTTAAGAACCAATTATAAGGGTGGTGAGGCTGATATCAGTCAAATGATAGATGAGAGACTTAAATAAAAACCGGGATTAAAAAATAATGCAGATCTGCTAACTTTTCAGATTGACCGGATTATATATGTCCAAAAGTCAGAAACTTAATGAAAATAAAAAAACAGATAGTATGAGAAAAATATATTTCACAATAATAATTTTGTCATTATCTTCAGGAATATTTGCACAAACACAGGATTCTCTACTTAGGCGACAGATGGAACTGGAGCGAGACTTCACACCCTCACTGTTTGATGCGGACAAAATAAATTCGCTGCCTGCCTTGCATGAACCTGCCGTTCAAAAGGCCAACACCAACTATTCCACCTGGGCAGGGCGCACCACTCCTCCCCCCTGGAGATTGCACTACCTGCACCTGGAAACATAATGACGGCGATACCCTACAACATGAAAAAAAGGATTTATCAGATTCAACGCAGGCAATTACGCCAATATGGACGGAGTTTTTGGGTACCGCCTGGTAGAAGACGAGAAAAATGATTTCTCTTTCACTTTTCATCATAACTCCACCAATGGTGATATCAACTATCTGCAGGATGTAAATCCGGCCGGTAGCAATGCCTATTTCATGGATAACCGGGGGGGTTGGCTTGGATTCAGACATATAGCTGATGCTCTCACATTTAATATGCAGCTTTCATACTTGAACTCCACATTCAACTATTATGGAAATACATTCGGTGATACCCGCTTTTACAATAATGAAAATCAGCGACTGGGCATTTTGAATGCAATAATTGGAATCAAATCGCATGAATCAGACATACTAAATTATAGAGGTGAGATAGATTTCAAAAATTTCTCCACCAGATTCGCTGAAACCGTCGACACGAAAGGAATAAAAGGGACACAGTTAAACGCGATTGCCGGTTTCGACAAACCTTTCAGAGGCGCTGGAAGCAAAGTGGGTGTGGATGGGAAGTTATTCACCACCTTTTATAATGGCAATTTAGACGACTTCACCCTTGTCAACGCGGCCCCCCCATACATCACCTTTGCCGGCATTAACAGCAGTGCAAGACTGGGAGCCGATGTGCTTTTTCAAATATCAGGCAGTACAAAGATACGCGTTGTGCCAAACGTGAAACTGCACTGGGGGGGTAACTGATCACTCTTCACTCTACGCAACTGTTCACGGAGGAATCAGAAGCAACACATTCCCCGGTATGATAAGCGAATCGAGATACATCCAACCATATGACAATGTAATACCATCATTCACCCTTATCGACTTTAACGCAGGAGCAAAATAGGTGAAGTGAGCGGGTTTCGTTTCGATATTTTCGCAGGATACAAAAAAAACTGACGATGAACATTTTCTGCTATTGAACGGACAGGATATTGTTGACGGAATGGCAACATCCCCCCCATATAAAGAGGTGCTTAAGCCTGTGTATGGGAGTTTGTCAAATTCTCACTTCGGTGGAATAATACAAGGCAACATATGGTCACCTCTGGATTTTTCATTGCGGCTGAAAAAAAACTTCTATGAAGTAAACGATTTAACGGTTAACGATGTACTGATAAATGATGCCAGAGCCTACAATATGCCAGGTTTTGAAGTTGATATTCGTGCATCGCTTGATCTGCTGAGCAACCTGAACCTTACACTTAACTATTACCTGGCCGGAGACAGATGGTCCTATTTCGACGGTGCAAATCTAAAAATGGATAATATCAATGATCTTAATGTGGGAGCCGTTTACGATATCACCGATGCCTTTTCCGTTAATGCAAGGGTAAACAACCTCTTGTCGCAAAAGTTCGATATCTGGTATGGGCACCCGGCACAGAGCATTAATGCATCGGGCGGTTTCACGTTTAAATTTTGATCTTTTGAATCCCGTACGAAAAGCCTATCTCATTGCGACAGGGCCATATTATATATTGTTTATCTGCACATTATAAATATTTTTTCGATATTAATGGCTTTTGGGGCAGACTCATCTTTTTCAACAAACAATTCTTAATCGAAGCAAATCACTTTGCAGATATGCTGTTGTATTGTTGCATAAACACTGGGGGGGTTAAACGTCGCACAAAACTATTTTTAATACTTCTTCCTTCTTGTTTACAATGCTTTTATGTACTTTTGCGGCGAACATTGGTTGTCCACAAACTTCATGAAGAGATCCGAAAGTTATGGGTAAGAAAAAAAAGCTCAGAAAAGAGCATCGAAAACAAAAAAAAGTAACAGGGAAATATGACATCGTAAAAGCCATGTGGAGCCTGTTCGGCCTGATGGTGGCAGGTGCTGCGCTCTTTTTCCTGCTCGTGTCGGCAGGGCTTGTTGGTTACCTGCCAGAGATTAATGAGCTGGAGAATCCGATTGATAAATACGCATCACAGGTTATCTCTTCCGATAACGAACTGCTTTTCACCTATTCACAAAGCGATGATAATAGAATTTTTGTGGATTATTCAGACCTGTCCCCATATCTTATCGATGCATTAATTTCGACCGAAGATGTGAGATATTATTCCCACTCCGGTATAGATATTATAGGCTTGGGAAGAGCTGTATTTAAAACACTTATCCTCAATAAAGGAGAGAGCGGCGGCGGGAGTACCATCACTCAACAGCTGGCAAAGCTTCTCTACTCTCCACGGGCAAACAACAAACTTCAGCGTGTTTTTCAAAAACCTGTTGAGTGGGTAATTGCTGCGAAGCTGGAGCGCTTTTATTCTAAAGATGAGATCATCAACCTCTACTTGAACAAATATGACTTCAACTATAATGCCGTGGGGATTGAGTCTGCCGCACGTACTTATTTCAATAAAACCCCCCCCGACGAATTGAGCGTAGATGAGTCAGCCATGCTTATTGGAATGCTTAAAAACTCATCCCTTTATAATCCGGTACGACGCCCGGAGGTTACAAAAGAGCGTCGGAACGTTGTACTTTCTCAGATGCAGAAGGCTGGGCACCTTAAGAAGCAACAGGCCGATTCCCTAAAACAACTTCCAATTGAACTGGATTTTAACCGTTCCGGTCACATTGATATTGCCGCTCCTTATTACCGTCAGCATCTGGCAAAAATGATGATGGCCGTGAAGCCACAGAGAAAGAATTACGCCTCGTGGAAAAAAACAACAGTTTACGGAAGACTCACTCTCGTGGGAGGAAGATCCACTTTACGGATGGTGTAATAAAAATAAAAAAACCTGACGGATCGAACTACAATATCTACACAGACGGACTTAAGATTTACTCAACAATCGATTCCCGTATGCAACGCTACGCGGAAGCTGCTGTGAAAGAACATTTGGGCGGATATCTCCAAAAACAGTTTTTCAGTGAAAAGGCCGGCAGGAAATACGCTCCGTACTCTGTTGAAGTAAGCAATCAGGTTGATGATCTGATGACGGCAGCAATGAAACAGACGGAACGTTACCGTGTTCTTAAAAAAAAGGAGGACTCAGTGAAGCTGAAATAATTAAAAACTTTAAGGAGGTACCTGTCGAAATGAAGGTTTTCTCATGGGAGCATCGGGAAATAGACACACTGATGACACCCTGGGATTCAATCCGCTATCATAAAAACTTCCTTCGTGCGGGATTCATGGCAATGGATCCTTTAACGGGACATGTAAAAGCCTATGTAGGAGGGCCTGATTTCAAATTCTTCAAATATGATATGGTTTCCACCGGCAAACGGCAGATAGGTTCTACAATCAAGCCTTATCTCTACACTCTTGCAATGGAGGAGGGGATGACTCCTTGCGACGGAATGATTCACGGCCCGGTAACACTTATGCCCGAAGTAGGGGAGCCATGGGAACCACGCAATACGCGTAAAGCTTCCGGAGAGTTTGTATCCATCAAATGGGGGGGCCTTCAGAACTCCGACAACTGGGTGACTGCCTGGCTGATGAAGCAATTCTCGCCCTACACATTTGCCCGTATGCTCCAATCATTCGGGTTGAAGACTCCGGCCGATCCGGTAGTTTCACTTGCGCTGGGACCTAATGACGCATCAGTTTATGAGATGGTAGGAGCCTATTCTTCTTTCATCAACAGAGGCATCCGCGTGGAGCCGGTATTGGTGACCCGAATTGAAGACCAGTTCGGCAACGAAGTGTACTCATCCGTCCCCCCAGAATGAAAGAGATCTTCAGTGAATCTACCTCCTATAAGATGCTCGATATGCTGAAGGCTGTCATCGATGGCGGTTCGGGAGGCAGGCTGAGACGGTTATATAACCTGAAAGGGCAAATGGGCGGAAAAACGG
>JMBX01000235.1_pt1 | contig 15015 bp, 29 predicted proteins | sample 616521 | NCBI WGS metagenome assembly JMBX01 (sample SAMN02727906, study PRJNA239997) | anaerobic digester metagenome | biome: anaerobic digester; isolation source: mesophilic anaerobic digester inoculated with municipal waste water sludge... | place: Germany: Bielefeld University, CeBiTec ...
TATACTGTATTATTTTATAAATAATAGCTATAATCAAAATTAATAGATTTAAACCATTAGGTATAATTTGATGGTATAGGTCTATAAAAAATATAATTAATAATATACTGAGTATAATAGAATAAAATATAAAATCTATACTTAAACCAATTTTATTATAAAGTAATAAATAAAATAAACCATTAGAAAATTCAACTATTGGATATCGTAGGGAGATTTTCTCCCCACAATATCTGCATTTTCCTCTTTGAACAACAAAGCTTAATATAGGAATTAAATTGTACCATTTTAAAGGAGTACCACAATTTGGGCAGTTGGATGGTGGATAAACAACAGACTGTCCCTTTGGTATTCTGTATATGCATACATTTAAAAATGAACCTATAATGGTTCCTAGTAGGAATATTAGTATAGACATTTATAGCCTCCTTTATGATGTGGTTAATTCGACAGAATTCGTGTAGGAACCAGTGTTTAATTTACTCAAGCGCTTTAATCTGCTTTAGGATCTTAATCTATTTTATGGAGTTGTAACTAATACAGCTTCATCTCCACTAACTTTTGCTTCCCCCCCTGGTGTTACGACTATATTACCGTTTTTAAATTCAACTTTATATGGTTTTCCTGCATCAATATTCCCTATCTTTACAGGTGTAGTTGGGATCTTTTCTCCATCTAAATATTTTTCAAACTCAATTTTATTATCTCCATCAGTCAATACAGTATTTTCAACAATATTAGGGTTATCAGCTAAATACATGGTTGCGGCCGATTTTAATATCCTAATATTTACATTGTGAGCTGTGACCTGAGATGTAAGTTTAGATCTGCTTAATCTTGGTACGGCTACAGCTGTCAAAACCCCCCAATATAGCAATAACTACTAATATTTCAACTAATGTAAATCCCTCATTCTTTTCTTTTATCTTCTTTAAGATCCATTTAAACATATGTTTTCTCCTTTTCAATCTATTCTCATTAATAATACTCCTTAACAATTCCTATATATCCATAGTATTTACCATATCAAACATTGGCATGGCCATGGATATTACAATAAATCCTATTACTACAGCCATAAATACTATTAGTATAGGTTCCAATAAAGTGGTCATTTTTTTTGCATGGAAGCCTCTACTTCTTCATCGTAGAAATCAGCAGTTTTATATAATATATCATCTAATGCCCCCCTGATTCCTCTCCTATTTTTATCATGGAATCTACCATAGGAGAGAATAATCCTATATCCTTTACGGCCTTAGACATAGGCACGCCTTTTCGAATATCTTCTTGTGCCAATTGAATTTCATAACCTACTACTTTATTTTCCACTACCCTAGATACTACATCTAAAGCTTGTAATAAAGGTATTCCACTGGATAATAATGTAGACAGAGTTCTTGTAAATCTAGAGGTAATTATTTTAATATTCATATTCTTAATACCTGGTAATTTGATTTTTAAACCATCAAAAAAATCTTCTGCCTTCCCCCCCAGTTTTCCCAAATAATCTTATTCCTAAAATTAAAGTCAAAATTATTCCTATAAATAAATACCAATATTTTGTTAGCCAATTGCTTATGGCAAGTAATACTAAGGTGGGTCTAGGTAGCATAGTTCCGTTACTTTCAAACATGCCTATAAATGTAGGCATTACTGAAGTTAATAAAATATTACCACTACTATAGATACAATACTTAATACTATGGGATATATTAAAGCACCCTTTACTTTGTTTTCAATATTAAATTCTTTTTCAAAATGAATTGCCATTCTCTCCATTATTATATCTAAATTTCCACTGACCTCCCCCCAGCCTCTACCATATTGATTAACAGACTAGGAAATATTTTTTGTGTTCTTTCCATAGCCTCAGATAGTGCCATCCCCTTCTGTACATCTTCATATACAATGCCTATGGTCTTTTTAAGGGTCTTATTTTCAATCTGTTGTTCTAGTATATCTAAAGCCTCAACTACTCCAATTCCAGCATTTAACATGGTATAAAACTGCCGACAGAATACTGCCATATCTTTTTTTGCTAATCTTTTTTTTCAAATAATCCGGTATCCTTTATATCTATAGCTGTTTCCTTTCTATATTCATGGGAATATATTTATTATTATTTTAGCATAGCCACAACTTCTGTTTCTGATTGAGCCTGGTGATAGCCTTCAATTATTTGACCCTTCTCCGATATAGCTTTATATTTATAGTTTCCCATTAATTCATCACCCTAAAAAAACATATTTTTTTTCACTATATCCTGACTTGCTGCTTGAGACAATACAATTTCTTTAGAAATTAACCCATTTTGAAATAGTTCTATTAGAGCCTGATCCATGGTTTTCATTCCCTGTTTCCTACTAGTTTGTATAACTGTATCTATTTGATGAATTTTTTTCTTCCCTTATTAAATTTCTAATGGCTGGGGGTAGCTACCATAGTTTCAAAAACAGCTATTCTACCTTTATCATTAGACTTCGGTAATAATTGTTGGGAAATAATAGCTTGTAACACTGATGCCAATTGTACTCTAATCTGTTGCTGTTGATAAGGAGGAAATACATCTACTACTCTATCTATGGTCTTAGCTGCACCTACGGTATGCAGTGTAGAAAGCACAAGATGTCCAGTTTCTGCTGCTGTAAGGGCGATACTTATGGTTTCTAAGTCCCTCATCTCCCCCCCTACTAGAATCACATCTGGGTCTTGTCTCAGGGCTGCCCTTAATGCATTAGCAAAGCTATTGGAATCTGTGCCTATTTCTCTTTGATTTACCATGCTCCTATTGTGTTTATGTAGGTATTCTATAGGGTCTTCCAAAGTTAGGATATGGCAATTTCTTTCTTCATTTATTAAATTTATCATAGATGCCAAAGTGGTGGATTTGCCACTTCCCGTTGGCCCAGTTACTAATATTAATCCCCCCCTCGGTAGTCTAGATAGATCTTCTGCCACTTTTGGAAGTCCTAATTCTTGCATAGTTGGTATTCTAAAAGGTATAATTCGTAGTGCTATTGCATAACTACCCCTTTGCTTATATATATTAACACGAAATCTACTTACTCCTGGACGAGAATAGGAAGTATCTATTTCCCCCCTTTGATTCTAATTCATTAAATTGTTCTCTGTCTAAAATTTCTCTAACTATTTTTTTTATGTCCTCTGAATTTAGTTTCTCTTCTGTTAAAATAGTTTAATGCACCATCTATTCTCAATATTGGAGGTACCCCTACTGTAAAATGAATATCAGATGCTCTATTTTCTATGGCATAATCTATTAAATTAAATAATTCCACATAATCCCTCCTAGCCCAATGTATAACCTGCCCTTAAAACTTCTTCCACAGTTGTTTGTCCTTTTAGTGCCAGATTTACTGCATCTTCTAATAATGTTGTCATACCTTGTTTTTTTGCTGCTATTCTCAATTCATCTATACTAGCATTATTATCGATTAATTCTCGCATAGCTTCATTTACCATCATAATTTCATGGACAGCTATTCTTCCCCCCCTATATCCATTATTACATTTATTGCAAGAACCAGGATGATATAGGCTTATATTTTCATTTGTATCTAGCCCTAATAAGGATTTTTCTGAATAATTGGCTTCATAGGTCATTCTACAATTTGGACATAATCCCTTTACTAGTCTTTGAGATACTACACCTATAACAGCAGAGGAAACTAAATAAGGTTCTATACCCATATCCATCAATCTTATAATAGAAGACACGCTGTCATTAGTATGCAATGTAGATAATACTAAATGCCCTGTAATGGCTGCTCTTACGGCGATTTCTGCTGTTTCAGAGTCTCTGATTTCTCCCACCATAATTATATCAGGTCCTGCCTTAAAATGGATCTTAAGCCAGAGGCAAATGTAAGCCCCCCGCCTTAGGATTAACCTGTACTTGATTTATTCCCTCTAGTTTATATTCTACTGGATCTTCTACTGTAATTATGTTTTTTTTCAATTCTATTTAACTCCTTTAATGTAGCATATAATGTGGTGGTTTTTCCACTACCTGTTGGCCCTGTAACCAAAATTATACCATAGGGTTGTTCTAAGATTTTATTAAATGCTTCTAAATTTCTCTCATTAAAGCCCAATTCATCCTTAGAAAACATGAAATTAGATCTATCTAATAATCTTAATACAATTTTTTTTCCCCCCCATAAACTGTAGGTATGGTAGATATACGAATATCTATTTCCCTTCCATTAATTTTAGTTTCAACCCTACCATCCTGAGGAATTCTTTTCTCTGCAATATTCATTTTCCCCCCCATAATTTTAATCCTAGTAACTATAGCAGATAAGGAGACATTTGACAATTTCATAATCTCATGTAAATCTCCATCTATCCTAAGTCTCACACGTATGTCCTCAGCATAAGGTTCTATATGTATATCGCTAGCCCTCAAATCTACAGCTTGTTCGATAATAGAATTGATTAATTTTACTATAGGGGGGGCAGAGGCAACCTCTAATAGTTCCTCTTCTAATTCTTCTTCATAATCGATTTCATAGGAATCTTTAAACTCTTTTAGCATCTTTTCAGTGGATTCCCGTCTATAAAACTTATCTATATTTTTTTCGTATTGCTTCTTTAGGAGCTATTACAGGTTGAATTTCATATTTAGTAAATATTCTCATATCATCTATTGCAAAAAAAATTTAATGGATCTGCCATAGCAACTATTAGGTAATCATTCTTTTTATCTATGGCTATTAAATCATATCTTCTAGCAATATTCTCTGGAACCTCCAACACAATCTCTGGATTGATTAAATATTTTTCTAAATCTACATGGGGGGGTATTCCCAGCTGAAATTCTAAAACTTCCATAATATCATTATCTGTAAGGTATCCGTCATCTACCAAAACTTCACCTAGTTTTTTTCCCTGTAGATTTTTGCTCTTTTAATGCATTATTTAGTTGATCTTGTGTAACCTTATTAGAATATAAAAGGAGTTCTCCTAATTTTATATTGGATCTTTTTCATTATTTTCACCCTTTTCCTGTTTTATGCCTAATTATATTATTCTACATAAATTTCTAGAGTCCTTCTTATTTCTTCAAAATTTTAAAAATATTTTTAAAATTTTCATCTAACCAAATTGACTGACTATACAAACCCTGATTTATCAGCATAGATAGCCCATTTATTGTATAATATCCCCCCCTTTCTTCTGCCATCTCAAGAAAGTTTGTTTTCCTTGGTTTATAAATAATATCATAGACAATTAAGTTTTTAGGAAACTCTTCTAAGGATATAGGAATTTCTTCTATATTTGGATACATGCCTACAGATGTACAATTAATTACCATATGAATTTCTTCTTTTTTTTACATTGTTTAGGGATAAATCTCCATATTCAATATTAATATTTGGAAATTGCCTTCCTATTTCATTACCAATTTTCTACTATTATCTATATTTCTATTATTTATATAAAGCTTTTTAACATCAGCTAAAGCTAAAGATGTAGATATGGCATTAGCTGCGCCACCTGAGCCTAATATTAAAATGTTTTTATTTTTAACATTAATATTATTGCCTTCTAGGGATTTCATAAAGCCTAAACCATCAGTATTATAGCCAATTAATTTTCCATTTTCATTTTTTTACAGTATTTACAGCTCCAATTAATTTTGCCTCTTTGGATATTTCATCTAAATAGTCCATGATCTTGATTTTATATGGAATAGTAATATTAAATCCTTGTATATTCATGGCTTTAAAGCTTTGAATGATGTTTTCTATATTATCTTCCTTAATATCAAATACTAAATATACATTGTTTAAATTATTTATTTTATAAAATTCATTATGTATATTTGGTGATAGAGATTTTGATACTGGATGCCCTATTAAACAAAAAAAAGTTTAGTTTCCCAATTTATTTCCATAATTTCACCTCTTTTTTCTAAAATCATTATACCATATTTATCTATAAAATATGTTTATAAAAAAAATGTTCTTATCAATTATGATAAGGTTTGTTATGATATAGCTTTCCTTCTTTATACATTTAATTTAAAAATTAGAGTAAATAAAAAAACATAAAAACTCAGAATATATATAGGAGGTGAATTCTTGAAAAAAATAAAATATTATTTTCATCTTGGCTTTTGTGCTAATTGCATCTACCATAGGGTGTACACCACGGCAAATGAGGTTAAATAGAACTCAGACTAGATTAGGTGTAGAGAGACCTAATAATGTAGCTAGAAGAAATAATCTAGTGAATCCTAATATAGGTCCAGGGCCCAATATAACTGGTAGGAATACAATTGTAAATCCCAATGATAGAACTGGTACCAATAGTATGACTGGCAGAAATACAATTGTAAATCCTAATACCAGTAATCTAATTGGAAGGAATACTGTCAATGACCCTAATCTTAGAAATAATGTGGGTAGTATTACAGGAGGAAATGTAGCAGATACTGATCTAATGGCCAGATCTAATTTTATCGCAAAAAGAATAACAGATTTAAACGAAGTAGATAAAGCCTCAGTAATAATAACAGGAGATACAGCTTTAGTTGGGGGGGTAGACATTAAAAACAATATTCAGGGGGGAAATTGACCACAGATTTAAAACGAAGAATTGAAACAAGTGTCAGAAACACTGATAGTAGAATAAAAAAATGTAGCTGTAACTGCTGACCCAAATTTAGCTACTAGAATTAGAGATATGGTTTTTGATATAGAAAAAGGAAGGCCATTATCTGGTTTTGCAGTTGAAATAAAAGAGATTCTAAGAAGAATCACACCTGTACAATAAATCCAGGGATGCCCCCCTGGATTTATTTTTAAAAGGTATAGGATAGATTAAAGGAAAATACTGAATTAGTTTTATCTTCAATGGTTATAACTAAGGACATAAAATTATCTAATTCATAGGCCTCGTAGAAATAAGTAGTATAGCCATCTTCACTATGTTTCATGGCCTTATTGCCATATAATTCTATCACTTTTTCGTGGTTATCTCCAACTTTAAGTCCTCTATAGGTAGAATATTCTTTGCCTTTAACTGCTATCAAATCTAAAATTTCCTCAAAATTTTTATCTGATGGATTATCATAGTAATAAATAATTATTCCATCTTTTTCAAGACTATAAAGTACTATATTATCATCATAGGGGGAAACATCTACTTTGGTTTTCGTTCCTCCAGCGAGTAAGTTTTTTTAGCTCTAATAAATTACTATTTAGACTTAAATATCTATTATCACTAGTTTTTATATAAAAATCCTCATCTATTAATTCTTTTCCTAATAATTCAGGTGAATAATCTGATATTACAAGGAAAGGAAGTTCATACCATTCAGCATTTATTCTCATTGAAACATAAAGTTCACCATCCCCCCCTGTTACAGTTAAATAATTTTTAGCTTTTTTTATCGGATTCTAATCCATCACTACTACCAAATCTATCCAACCCACCTCGGTAATCATCTTGAATAAAGGCAATAATATCACCTTTACTTACTTTCATTGGGCTATTAAATAAATTTTTTTTCCTGGAAAACAGGCTTACCATCTTCAATGGTAAAATGTATTTCAATATCTGGAACAATATCAACAACTATTTCAGATATTTTATGTTCAAAATTTTGCCCATTCCACTTATAAGTTTCATTATGTGAGAAACCTTCAAATAGTATTAAACTTTCTTCTTCAATAAATTCTGGATAGTCCGCATAGCTTATTGAGGAGCTTATCATATCCATTTTTATATTATTATTTGCTGAATCGTATTTTACAATATCAACTCCAATAAATCCTGCTGTACCATCAGATGCCTTTCCATATAAGGCTATTTCTTTTCCATTGCCAGTATTTAAAACACCTAATATATTCATTATATAGCTTTCTTCTTGGAATATTTTATCCCATTCTTTTGTCTCACTATTATAGGATAAAATAAAAATTTTAGCATCCCAGTCTACTGACTTCCCTGATGTATCGTATGTACATATAATTTCGGGAATTTCTTCTCCTTTTAAGAAAACAAAATTCAAATTATAGTTTGCATCCTCTGGTATATAATCTAAAACATTGCTTTTATTGATGTAAGTTTTCTTTTCTTCATCAGTTAGAGGTTCCCTCTTTTCTATAATATCACTATCTTTATTGCCTAGAATATTATCCTGTTCTTCTAGGTATACCAGTTCTTTTTTTCCACATCCTGTTACCAATAAAATTATCACTAATAATAAAAATAAAAACTTTCTATTCATATTTCCTCCTTGTAAAATTAAGATTTATTTTGCAAAATAGTTGTTTATATCATACCACACACTACAATACCATACAACACGAAGGAGACTATTCCTATAGTTAAAATTAAAAACTGGTTTCCCTATTAGAGCTACCAGTTTTTTTAATCCCTATTTTTAATATTAATCTCTCAATTCCCTATAAAGTTTATCTATGGCCTTTTTTTTCTATGCGAGATACATAGGACCTGGAAATTCCTAATAATTTTGCAATTTCCCTTTGGGTTTTACAGCCTCCATCTATTAGGCCATATCTCAATTGTATAATTATTTTTTTCCCTGTCTTTTAAAACCTTCTCGATGGCTTTGTCTAGTCTATTGACTTGGATTTTTAAATGTACTTCATCAGAAATATCATCTACATCTGTTCCCAGTATATCTAATAGAGAAATTTCATTTCCTTCTCGATCTATGCCAATAGGTTCTTGTAATGATACTTCTACTTTGGATTTTTTTATCAGAGCGGATGGTCATTAGGATTTCATTTTCAATACATCTTGCCGCATAAGTAGCCAATCTAGTACCTTTATTCATATCAAAAGTTGAAATCGCCTTAATTAATCCTATGGTGCCTATGGATATTAAATCATCAATATCCTTTCCAGTATTATTGTATTTTTTTACTATATGTGCAACTAATCTAAGATTCCTCTCTACTAAAATATTTCTTGCTCTTTCGTCTCCTTCCATGTAGAGTTTTAAATAGTATTCCTCTTCATCCTTAGTAAGCGGATTTGGAAAAGAACTACTACTAGATATATACCCTGTAAATATTAAAAAGGGTTCCCAAAACCCTCCTAACGAAAATATAGTCTGTACTAGCATAAGGAACACCCCCCACCACTATCCCATATTAAATTATATGTGAAAATAGTAATAGTGGTGCCAGTCCTAATGATTAATCTTATAAATTTCTTTTGAAATTTTTTTCAAAAATTGGTGCAGCGGCTTTTGCGCCTGATATTCCCTCTTCTATAAATACAGTAATAATATATTTAGGTTTTTTTACTTGGAAAAAAAAGCCTGAAAACCAACCATGTATTGTCATTTTCCTATTAAATATAGCCTGAGCAGAGCCAGTTTTTCCTCCTCCACCACCCACTTCTTTTAAATCAATATTTTTTTGCTGTACCCTTGTTTATTACATCTATTAAATAGTCCTGAGAAATTCTACAAATATCCTCTGAAAGTATTCTCCTATCTTCTTCTCTATGATATTTTTTTAATTATATTTCCATTAATATTTGTCATACCTTCAATTATACTAATATCTTTTTCTATGCCATTATTGACTATAATCATCATCATATTTGTAATTTGTAAAGGAGTGGCCTCTATACTCCCCCCCTGACCAATGGAAATATTCCCTATGGCTGGACCTTGAATCTCATTTCCAAAGGCAGATTTCCTGATATTTCTTCCATTAATCCTATATTAATTTTTCTCCAAACCTAATTTCCTTGCCATATCTATGATTTTATTGCTACCTAATTCTCTCCCCCCCAGCTGAATAAATGCAGAATTACAGGATTTTGAAAAAGCCTCATTTAATCCTAAATATCCATGGCCATGGATATTATTACATTTAATAACAGTATCATTAATCTCTTCGTAACCTTTGCAGTAAAATAATTTATTTTGAAAGTCCATATTTTCTTCTAGAGCTGTCAATAATACTACTATTTTAAATAGGGAACCTGGTGGATATGCCACTTGTATAGCCTTATTATATAAGGCCATATCTTCACCTTTTAAATACTCATCTATATCTTCTGGATTGAAATTTGGCCTACTGGCCATCCCTAATATATCCCCCCCTGTATCTGCATCAGCCACAATAACAGCACCATTTACCCCTTCCTCATCTAAAATATCTTCTACTACCTTTTGTACATTATAGTCTATGGTAAGCTTAACTCCATTGGGAATATTGGGGGGGTCTATTTCTTTTCCAACTGTATATTCCCCACCGAAAATAATGTTTTTTCTATCATCGGCCTCTAGAAATAAACTTCCATTATCAATAGAAGTTAGAATTTCATCATATACCTTTTCTATACCAGTCTCTCCTCTATTTTCTGATTTATTAATATATCCAATAATATGGGATAGTATATTGTCTTTATTATATCTATAGATTCTATTGGCAAAATAAATGTCCTTATTGCTTTCCATATTCAATACAGTTGATTTTAATGGAATATCTATAATATTTTCTTTATTCTTTATATAATCCTCCAGCTGTTTTTCATTTAATTCACTATTTTTTTTAAAATATAGTCTCTTAAATTTTCATTTTTTTTCTAAAGTATTTTTATATACAAAGCCAATTAAAATTTTGTCTTTATTCGTCAAAGGAACAAGATTTCTGTCGTATATGGCTCCCCCCCTATTGGATTCTAATTTTATTTCTTTTCCTCTCTGTTTTAAGGCTAATAATTTTAATTCTTCATGTCTTTTTATTTGTAACCAATATAGTCTTCCTATTAGACCAGAGAATCCCATTAAAAGAACTAAGACTAGGCTAATTACTCTATTATAGATAGTATTTTCCTTGTATCTTTTCATAAAAAAACCTCCCTATTTTATTGTTGCCAATAAATAGGGAGTCTATTAATTATTTTTCTAATATGGAGTTTATTTTAGTAGCGATTATATCTATGGCTACTTTATTATAGCCTCCTTCCGGAATAATTATATCCGCATATTTTTTTGCTAGGTTCTACAAATTGTAAATGTGCAGGCCTTACAGTAGTCATATACTGGCCTATAACAGAATCTATAGATCTACCTCTTTCTTTAATATCTCTTTCAATTCTTCGTATGACTCTAACATCTGAGTCCGTGTCTACAAATATTTTAATATCACATAAGTTTCTAATATCTTCATTATTTAGTATTAGAATTCCTTCTAGTATTATAATATCTTTAGGCTCTACTCTTATAGTTTCTTCTTTTCTAGTATGTCTTTCAAAATCGTAAATAGGTTTTTCTATGGCCTCATTATTTAATAATTTCTTTAAATGTTCAATTAGGAGTTCGTTATCAAAAGCAAAGGGGGGGTGATCATAATTAGTCTTTATTCTTTCTTCAAAAGTCAAATGGCTTTGATTTTTATAATAGGAATCCTGTTCAATAATAGCTACATTTTTGTCCTGAATAGATTTTAGAATTTCTCTAGATACTGTGGATTTACCAGAGCCTGTCCCACCTGTAATTCCTATAAGTATTGGCTTATCCATACTATCAGTCCTCCCTTGGCTTTCTAATAATATCAAACTTTTCAACTTCCTCTTTCATTTTCATTTTAATTATTTGCTGAGGATGAGGTGCTACATCTATTTCATTTCCTTCTTCATCCCAAATTTCTTCTATTTCCTGGGAAAAGTATTCCTTATTTGGTCCAAATATTTCTATATTATCTCCCTTAAACATTCTATTCCTTTGTTCTATTGTGGCTAATTTTGTTTCATTATCATAATCTAGTATTAAACCTACAAAATCGTAGCCTCGAATATAGGAGCTGGTAGTATATACCTGATCCTCCTCCGTAGGTTTTCTAAAATAAAATCCAGTAGTAAAGTCCCTATGGCTTACCTTTTTTTTATTTCATCTAAGAGTTTTTCATTAAATTTATAGTTTTCTAGCTCCTTATAGTATTGGTCTATAGCCATTCTATAGGATCTAATGACTGTAGACACATAATAGGAAGATTTTACTCTCCCTTCAACTTTAAAAGATTTGATTCCTGAATCTATCAATTTATCTATATATTCTAACATACATAAATCCTTAGAATTCATTATAAAAGTACCTTTTTCGTCTTCAAAAACGGGGGGGAAATATTCTCCTGGTCGCTTTTCTTCTACTAAATGATACTTCCATCTACAAGCTTGGGCACAATCTCCCATATTGGCATCTCTACCTGTCATATAATTGCTTAATAAGCACCTGCCAGAATAAGAAATGCACATGGCTCCATGGACAAAAGTTTCTATTTCTAAATCCTTTGGAATCTTATTTGCTATTTCTTCAATTTCCTTTAAGGACAGTTCCCTAGCTAAAACAATTCTTCTAATACCTAATTCATACCAAAACATTATGGTCTCATAATTAGTTACACTAGCTTGAGTGCTTAAATGAATAGGCAAATCTGGTGCCGTTCTTCTAATTATAGAAAAAAAATCCCTGGGTCTGATACTATTACTCCATCTATATTATTATTGTATAATTCTAATATATATTCTTCTAATCCATCTAAATCCTCATTATGAGGAATAATATTCATAGTTACATATACCTTTTTGTTTCTATTATGAGCGAATTCTACTCCTTCTTTTATTTCTTCCATGGTAAAATTTTTAGAGGCAGTTCTTAAGCCAAAGGCTTCTCCCCCTAGATATACTGCATCTGCTCCATATATTATGGCCATTTTTAATTTTTCCAAATCTCCTGCTGGTGCCAATAGTTCTATTTTTCCAAATTCTTTACTCCTCTCTATAACTTAGGGCTATTCCATCTCCAATAGGTATAATGGCGGATATATACCCATCTATTTCATTAATATATTTTAGATAATTTCTCAATCGCTTTACTATGGTCTTTTTTTTCTTCGGACCACTAATTTATCAGAGGCCACCATGCCCCTAAAAAGCACATTGTCTGAGACAATTAAGCCTCCTGTTTCTAATAATTCCATGCATAGGTTAAAAAATTCTAAATACTGTCCTTTTGCTGCGTCTAAAAATATAAAATCGTATTTTCCTTCTAAATTAGATAGTATTTCCTCAGCTTCTCCTTCTATAATATTTATTCTATCTTTGTATGTGGTATTATTTATATTCTCTTTAGCCAATTCTACCATATTTGAAGATCTTTCAATAGTGGTAATCCTTGCATATTCGTTGGCCTCTGCATTATAAGAGCAGAATACCCAATAGCAGTACCAATTTCTAATATATTTTTTTGGCTGGTGGATTTTTAGCAATAGTTTTAAAAACTGGGCTACTTCTTTTTCCACTATAGGTATGTGATTATTATCAGCATATATTTCTAAATTCCTTAAATAGGCCTGATTTTCTGGCAAAATACTTCGTATATAGTCTTCTATATATTCTTCATTTATATTACTCAAATTTAGATTTTCCTCCTTTGCATAAATTAATCGTGGTTTTCCACGATTAATTTAAAACTATTTATTAGGATTAGCTTTTTTTATGTTCTTCATAGGTCCTAGAAAAAGTATGGCCTCCAGTGCCATCTTCTTTAGTTCTAAAATAAAGATAATCTACATCTGCAGGGTTTAATGCTGCAATTAAGGATTTTTCCCCCTGGTGAGGCAATAGGATAAGGTGGTAATCCCTCATGTATATAGGTATTAAAATCTGATTGTATTTGTGTATCCTTATCTGTCAATACTTCTTTCTTTCTCCTAATGCATATTGGACTGTGGCACAGGATTGCAAAAGCATTCCATCTTCTAGTCTATTATGAAAACAGCAGAAACTAATTCTCTTTCCTCATCTAATCTGGCTTCTCTTTCAATAATTGAGGCCAAGGCAACTACTTCATTTAATGTTAAATCATATTTTCCCATGTCTTGTTTAATTCTATTTTCATATACTTCATTGAATTGGCTTAGCATCTTATCTATAATCTCCTCTTCTGTAACACCAATATAGACCTCATAAGTAGATGGAAATAGAAAGCCCTCTAGCCCTTGACCATCTTCTAATTCTTCTAAAAATTGATGCTTGTCCTGGAAATTATTTTTGTCTGAAACTAATTCTAAAATCTATCTTTATTTACTAATTCTTGTTCTGATAATCTATCAGCCATTTGGCGAATCTCGTAGCCTTCAGGAATAGTAAATCTTGCTACATTTTCATTTTACTACCCTTAGTTAATTCATCAATTATATCATATACATCCATACCTGTATTTAGCGCATAATTACCTGCTTTTAGTTTGTTTCCTGATTCTTTATTTCTTATGGCTATTTTAAATATAGATTTATTTTTGATTAATCCTTGTTGAAATAGGATATCTGAAATTTTAGAACTAGAGCTTCCCTCTGGTATCTCCACAGATATTTCTTCTGGATTAGTTTTATTTACTGCTAGAAACTGTCTATCATAATAGGTTTTACTCCCTATTATTAAGACAACAACAATTAACAGGAAAATGATTTTCCTCATACCATTTTTTTATTCTTAACTAATTCTTCCATAAAATCTCCACCTTCAATAGATGTTCATCTATATATTATACATTAACGATCTAATTTTATTCAATATCTATGGCCTCTCCTATGATTCCATTTATATCTTGGATCATTTGAGAAAATCTTAATTCTGCTTGAAAATAACTGTTTATTATTGGATTAAGTGTTAGGACTTCTTCTAATTTGCCTATTTTTTAATTTCTTCTTCATCAATATCCTTACCGCTCATATAATCTATTTGTAATTGTAGTATTTGTTCTTGGAAATCTTCTACCATTTCCTTATTTCTTTCATTTTCCTCTAGGGCATCCTTTCTTTCCATAAAAGATTTATATTCATCTGAATCCTTTATGGCTCTAGCTAATTGATGAGCTAAGTCATAAACATTATTCATATTATTCCCCCAAATTTTTATTAAAAATAAAAACAAATCATTTAATATAATATTATATCATTAATTGCCAATTTTTAATAGATATAAAGATCAAAA
>JMBX01000236.1_pt1 | contig 15003 bp, 28 predicted proteins | sample 616521 | NCBI WGS metagenome assembly JMBX01 (sample SAMN02727906, study PRJNA239997) | anaerobic digester metagenome | biome: anaerobic digester; isolation source: mesophilic anaerobic digester inoculated with municipal waste water sludge... | place: Germany: Bielefeld University, CeBiTec ...
TACTCCCTTAGCGCGGAACTGCTAAATCTGATTAAAGAAAATATCCGCCAGGAAAAACCCAAAAGCAGTGGCGAAAGCCATCAAAATTCGCGCCTGACCACATCAAACTTTACGTGCCCTTTGAACGCTATGACGCCTGGCAAAACTTGCGTCCCGTCCTGAACGAAGTTGCCGCGGAAATTGAACAAAGCTTCACCACCGAAGGTTACAAGTTTGAACGCAAACCGCGTATCCAAATCATCGCGTCCGAAGACCTCCCCCCCTGGACCAAATCGACATCACCACCAGCTACTACCACGAAATTGAACAGACCGGAAAAACTTCCCTAATTCAACTGGATAATACCCCCCCAGAAATATCCCGTTGCCAAGTGGAGCTTGTTTTATCGTCAATGGCAAAGACAATATCCCACTGCAAAAGCCGATTGTTCACATCGGACGTCACAGCAACAATGATATTGTCATTCAAGACCCCCCCATGGTCTCGCGTGAGCATTTGCAACTTCGCGCGCAACGGGGGGGCTATTACCTGCTTTTTGATCTCAGCAGTACCGGTGGCACAACCATCAACGGGCAAAGCGTGCACACCGCCACCTTGAAACCTGGTGACGTGGTACGCATCGGACAAACCGTGCTCATCTACAACCAGGACTTGCCCGAAACAACAACCAAAACGATTGTGAGTGTACCTGAATAATGACCCCCCCACTCGTCGGACTTATCTTACGTATTTTATCCATAGTCATGTTGTATGTCTTTTTAGGCATCACCATTTGGCTTTTATGGCGCGCGGTATCCGCCAAAGAAGCCACCGCCGGTCGGCTTGCCATCCCCCCCACCATTTCACTGGTCAGCGACGAAGATGGCGTTCGTGAAGAACTAACCTTCAACAGTCAGGAAGTCACCATCGGGCGCAGTCCCGAATGTGATTTTACACTCAATAACCACACCGTTTCAGCCCGGCATGGGCGTCTTAATTTCCATCTCAATCAATGGTGGTATGAAGACCTGAAATCAACCAACGGCTCGTTCTTGCAAGGCATGCGCATTGAAGAACCGATTGTCATCAAAGATGGTGACGAAATCGCTTTTGGTGACGTTTACGTGAGTGTGTTTATTAAAGCAGTCGATAATATCAAGCAGAGGTAATGATGACAGAAGAAATTTTATTAGGCGTAATAGGTGGCTCAGGGCTTTACAGCTTTGAAGAACTCGAAAATCAGGAAAGTATTGAAATCGACACTCCTTTTGGCAAACCCTCATCGCCGATTGTCATCGGCAAGATAAAGGGTCAGAAAATCGCCTTTCTCGCGCGCCATAGTATCGGGCATATTTATTCGCCCACGGATGTCAACTACCGCGCCAACATCTACGCTTTCAAATCCCTGGGCATTCGCGCTATCGTCAGCGTCAGCGCGGTTGGCTCTTTGCGCGAAGATTACGCGCCCGGACACATCATCGTCCCCGACCAGATTTACGACAACACCAAAGACCGCAAACGCAGCTTTTTGGCGAGGGTATGGTCGTGCATATCAGTTCGGCAGACCCCCCCTTCTGCCCTGCTTTAAGTCAACTGCTGCTTAAAGCCTTGCGCGAACAGGACGCCATTGTGCACGAAGGGGGGGCACGCTGATTACCATTGAAGGCCCGCGCTTTAGCACACGTGGCGAATCCGAAACTTTCCGCAAATGGGGGGGCATGTCCCTGGTGGGCATGACTGCCGCGCCGGAAGCCTTTCTGGCACGCGAAGCCGAGATGTGCTACGCCACGATGGCGCACGTTACCGATTTTGACTGCTGGCATGTCAGCGAAGAAGCTGTCACTGTGGAAATGGTGGTAAACACGCTGCAGAAAAACACCCGAACCGCGCAAAAAAAAGCATCGTGCGACTAGTGGAGTTGCTCGCCGAAGCGCAAAGCGCAGGCAAAGTCAGCCACTGCGAATGTGAACACGCGCTCAAAGACGCCATCATGACCAACCTAACGCCATTTGCGAAGATAAAAAGCAAACGCTTGAACTGCTGACGGGAAAATACTTTAAGTAGACTTCTATGAACAACGACCTTAAAGCACCGCGACAACCCAGGTTGATTCTCTTTGGGATTTTGTTTGTGTTTTTTTACACAGCGGCGCTTTCGCTGGCGAGTGCGATTCGAACACACGCGCCAGGTTTTCAGGTTGACTGGTATTACTTTATCCCCCTTTGCAGCCTGGCTCATAGGCGCGCTGGGCTTAGATTACGCGGTTAAGCGCTTTTGCCCAACCGCGACCCCTGGATATTCCCCGTTGTTATGCTCTTGTGTGGCTGGGGGGGACTGTTGACCATTTGGCGTCTTTCCCCCCCTACCCTGGGACAAAGGCAGATTATCTGGTTTCTCTTGGCATGTCTCCTTTTTTTACTTCGGCATTCGCCAAAAAGAACTGGTCAGCAAACTAAAAGGCCTAAAATACTTATGGCTTCTGTTTGGATTGCTCCTTATCGGGCTCACTTTTGGATTGGTGTCAACCCCCCCAGTGGCAGTGGCCCTACCAGATGGCTTAGTGCCTTTGGTATTTTCTTTCAACCATCAGAACCATTAAAACTCTTCCTGCTGGTTTACATCGCGGCTTATTTCGCCGATCAGGTAAAACCCAACACATCACTCATCGCCAGCATCTTACCCACGCTTATCATCATCGCTGTCATTGGCGTGATGCTCATCAGCCAGCGTGATCTGGGCACCGCTGCCTTATTCCTGGGCTTTTACGTGCTCATGCTTACGGTTAGCAGCAACAGTCGCAAATACCTGTGGATTGTGCCTGTGTTGGCCATCATAGCTATTGTTGTTGGTTATTTTACGCTTGATATCGTCAAAACCCGCGTGGATATTTGGCTCAATCCCTGGCTGAATACATCGGGCAGTTCCTACCAAATCGCGCAGGCGCAAATTGCCGTGGCGTCCGGTGGGCTATATGGAACCGGACCGGGCTTAGGCAGTCCGGGTTTTGTACCGGTGGCGGTATCGGACTTTATTTTCACAGCCATCGCCGAAGAAACCGGGCTTATCGGCACATCAGCCTTGCTCATTCTCTTCGCGATTGTCATTATCCGGGGCATTAATATCGCGCTGGCTTCCAAAACAACCTACGGCCGTTATCTCGCCTTTGGCATCTCCATGTTCCTGACCTTGCAATGTCTTTGGATTATTTGCGGTAATTTGGGCTTGCTCCCGCTCACTGGCGTAACCTTGCCATTTATGTCCTATGGAGGCTCATCGCTGGTCACCAGCATCTTAGCTATCTTGTTATTACTAAAAATCAGTGCCGATTCAAGTACCATTCCCTTGCCTGATAAAGCGCGCAAACCCTATCATCGCATCGCCGCGATAGTGCTTGGCATCTTTGTGCTTATCATCGGCTGGAACAGCTACCTGGCGATATTCAACCAGGACGCCATCGTTAACAAAGCGGAAACATGCGCTGGGTGATTGATGACCGCTATTCGCCATTAGGCAATATCAGCGACCAAAGTGGTAATCCCATCGTGCGCACGATCGGCACGCCAGGCGACTATGAACGTGAATTGCTCGTGCCTGGACTAAGTATAACCATCGGCTACACAAACCCCCCCGTCTTGGGGAAATCAGGGCTTGAACGTAGCCTGTACCCCCCCTATTTGCGTGGCACAGAGACGCGCGACGAAACCTTAAGCAGTCAATACCAGTTGCTTTATAATCAGCCCCCCCGCCAGGCAGTGATGTTTCTGTGAACATTATTCTCGACCTGCAAGCCAAAGCGGATAAATTGCTTGACGATAAGCATGGCGCCATTATCTTGATGAACGCCATAAACGGCGAAATTTACGCCATGGTCTCCCACCCTTACTTTGACTATACAACTATCGCTGAAGACTGGGAAAGCTGGCGCCAACGCGAAGACGCGCCCCCCCTTCTCAACCGCGTTACCCAAGGTGTCTACCCGCTTGGCACGCTGGCAAACGGTTTCGCCTTAAGCAGCTACTGGGTACAGGAAGGCACCAACACGCTCAGTATTCCACTCCACAATGACGCAATCGACTCATTATGTGGAAAATGCTTACTGTCACCGATCAGGTGAATCCCATCCAGCACGGTTGCCTGGAAGCAACACGCGATTTAATCAACGCTAATGACCCACTGGCTCTAACCGAACAACTCGACAAGTTTGGTTTCTACAGCATACCCAGTTTCTCCCTGGAACTTGCTCAGCCCACAATCCGACCGGGTAAAAACTACTTTAATAATATCCAAACGCTTATACCTGCCACCCAGCTCAGCCCCCCCTGCAAATGGCACTCATCGCCGCCAGCATCACCAACGATGGCAACAAAATCACCCCCCGCGTCTGGTCAACGCCTATCAAACTGAAAATGGCAGCTGGAAAAGCTACACAGAACCATCGCAGGCTATGCGCGTTTTGCCCCCCCAGACCGTTGCCAAAACCACCCGCGATTATTTCAGCCAGCATAACAAAGCCTACTGGTATATGATGGGTCACAGCGCGATGGAAGAAGAACAGACGATTGTTTGGTACGTTGGGGGGGAACAAACGACGCCTGGACCGGCACGCCAATGGTGATCGTCATCGCGCTTGAAGACAGTCAGCCCGACCTGGCTTATCGCATAGCTGACCAGCTCTTCGTGCCACAATCTGAAGATTAGTTAATCGAAGCACCGTTCCATATCCACAATTAAACAGGAAAAGAAAAGGCTACAGCACAAAGCCATAGCCTTCATTTTTGAACCAAAAAACAGTTATTCTTATATAAGAATCCGCACGAACTTGCGTTTGCCAACCTGCAAAACGCCACCCGTGTCAAGCACCGCGGTTGGGTCACCCACAGTGACACCGTCCAGTTTCACACCCTGTTGGGAAATGACACGACGTCCTTCACTGCGGCTGGACACCAGGCCCTGATCAACCAAAACATCCAAAACCGTATGTTTGCCAGCTTCCAAATGAACTTCAGGCATTTCATCAGGAATATCACCCTTTTGGAAAGTCGTCACAAAGCGGTTTTCTGCTTCATCTGCCAGCGAATCGCCATAAAAAGCGGAAGTAATCGCATAAGCCAGCTGCATTTTCGCATCGCGCGGATGGATTGAATTCGTCTCAAGCGCGCCCAGGAAAGTGTAAAGCTCCTGCGACGACCATTTGGTGACCAGCTTGGCATATTGCGCCATGACATCATCAGGAATGCTCATCACTTTGCCATACATATCTTCCGCGGTGGTGTTGATGGGAATGTAGTTGCCCAAAGATTTGCTCATCTTTTGCACGCCATCCGTGCCGGGCAATAAGGGCATTAAAATACCAATGTTCGGACGCTGCCCATAGCTCTGCATCACTTTACGCGAAGCGGTGATGACGTTGTAAAGCTGATCCGTTCCGCCTACTTGCACATCCGCTTCCAAATGATGCGCGTCAAGCCCCCCCTGGGTGATGGGGTAAAGCATTTCGTGCAGGTAGATCGGCTCGTTGGATTCCCAGCGTTTTGCAAGCCTTCACGACTAAGCATTTGCTGAATGGTGAAGTTAGTCAGCACATTGAAAATCTCATGGTAGGGAATATTGTTCAACCAGTCTCCATTGTAAACAATGCGCGTCTTTTCAGGGTCAAGCACTCTAAAAGCCTGCTCCTGATAGGTTTTCGCGTTCTCAAGAATGGTTTCCAACCCAACCAAAGGACGCGATTTATCCCGTGCTGATGGATCGCCAATCAAAGCCGTAAAGGTGCCAATGACGAAAGTAACGTCATGCCCCCCCAGCTCCTGGAACTGTGCCAATTTGCGCAAAGGCACCGTATGACCCAAATGCAGGTCAGATGATGACGGGTCAAAGCCACAATAAACTTTGAGTGGCACACCAGTTTTTTTTCTGATTCGATTAAACGTTCGCGAAGTTCATCGGCCATCGCGTCGAAAACTTGTTGGTCGCCATATTCGGCACCACGCATCAGATAATTAACTTGTTCATCAATGTTCATTCTTGCCTCCATCATGCTGACTCTTTTAATCGGCGTTGAGTCATAACTTATTCTTCCTGAAATTTTACCACTAACCAGGTAAATTAAATAAAACCACCCCCCCGAGAAATCAACAATTTTTCCTGGGGTGGTTAGATTTTATGTGAACAAAAGGCTAATTTTCTTCGTCTTCACCTTCAGGCTCGGGCTCATTCTCCGTTTCATCAGGGAGTTCTTCAGTTTCAGCCTCACCGGTTTCTTCCGCATCAGGTTCTTCAGTTTCTTCAGTTCCTTCAGGAATTTCGCTCAGGTCTGCGTCCAGACTGTCAAGTTCTTCCAAATCTTCCGCTTGTTCTTCTTCAACGGTTTCATCCAAATAAACTTCTTCTTCGGCGAGTTTTTCACTTTGTTTTGGTTTGAAGAAAGTATGGCGCAGAACAAATACAACAATCGCCAAAATCATGACAATTAACATCACTGTTTGGTTGATATTAACGCCACTCTTGCTCAATGATGGCACCAGGCGCACAAACTCCAGTCCAAAGCGAATGGCGGGATAAGCAACCAGATACAAGAGGAAAATATCACCCTTATAGAGTTTCTTTTTGAAATTACGGTCAATTAGCAGCAAAATAACAGCTGCCAGGATATTCAAAACAAACTCATAGAAGAACAGGGGGGGATGATAATGTGAAATGTTCTCAAACCCAGGATAGCGGTATTCGGGTGAAATCTCAATCGCCCAGGGCAAATTACTCGGTTTGCCATAAAGTTCCTGATTGATATAGTTACCCCAGCGACCGATACCTTGCGCTACCAACAATCCAGGCGCGATATAGTCCGCCCATTCCAAAAGTTTTCTTTTTAACTTTGGTGTAGATGAACAATGCCAGCGCGCCACCAATCACACCACCGGGGGGGATACCCAGACCACCTTTCCAAATTTGCAGGATAAGCAAGGGGGGGTTCTTAAAATATTCCTGGGTAGTGATGCCATCAAAATAACCAGGCGTAAAAACATGCCACAAACGCGCGCCAATGATGCCGCCAATCAAAACCCATGGCATGATATCAATGATGATTTCGGGGGGTCTCTGCCATTTTTCTTGGCACGCCAGGCGGCAATCGCGCCAGCGACCAGGGCACCCAAAATGATTATTAAAGCATAGTAGCGAATTTCAAATTTCCAAATCGTAAAACCTAAACGTGGATCCATAAATTTGTCCTTTCTAATTAGGCTCGGGGGGGTCACGGGATTTTGCTTGTTTCCAAACGGTGACCATCCGCATCATAGCCGTCAAATGTGCCAGCACGGCAATTATAACAAGACTAATCATAATAATACCAAATAAAAGCCCTACAATCATCACAATTGAACGTTCCACACGTGTCATCACGCCAACCTTGGCGTCAAAGCCCAAAGCTTCCGCGCGGGCACGCGTATAAGAAACCAACACCGCGCCACTCGCTGCCGCAAAACAAACCATCACGCCCAAAAAGTTCCCTTGTTCAAAGAACATATACAAAATAGCCGCATAAATGAACAATTCACTGTAACGGTCAATCACCGAATCTAAAAACGCGCCAAACTTCGAACTTTTTCCCGACAGACGCGCCATCGCGCCATCAACCGCGTCCAGCGGTGCCATCAGCAAAAGAACAATGCCACCCCCCCACAGTGGCATTCCCAGGGCAATCAAGACCGCGGCTCCAATTGAACCTGCCAATCCCAGCAAAGTTACCGCGTTAGGCGTTAAACCAATCTTTAAGAAAAAGCTGGCGACACCGTCCAGCAAACCTTTAAAGGTCTTACGCAAGACCTTCTCAAGACTAAAACCTTCATTTTTCTGTTTCGTCATGCCTTAATCTGTTTCCTCATCTTCTTCAGGCAAAATTTCGCGTTCCCGGCCACCGCCCTGCGCTTCACCAATCACCCCGCGGGCCTCAAGCTGGTCAATAAGCCAGGCCGCCTTGGGATAACCTATGCGCAATTGACGTTGCAGGAAAGACGCGCTGGCACGTTGTTGTTTGCGAACCAAAGCGATTGCCTCCTGAATAATGGCTTCATCGCTGTCTTTTTCGCTTTCTTCCTGCACGATTGCTTCCCAGGGGGCTTCTTCAGTTTCGCTTTCTTCCGCGCTTTTCTCAGGGCTCTTTTGTGAAACATCAGAGCTGGCAATATCAAACAAGCTGCTTTGACTTGTTGAACCAACATTTTGCGCCCACCAGTCCATTACATTTTGAATTTCTTTGTCGCTCACCATCGCGCCTTGGGCACGTTGCGGAACGCCTTTGGATGGGTGCAAAACAGCATATCACCTCTTCCAAGCAGGTCTTCCGCGCCGTTCTCATCCAAAATCACGCGTGAGTTCACCCCCCCACTGGCAACACTAAACGCAATACGTGTTGGGAAGTTGGCCTTAATCAAACCCGTAACCACTTCTATGCTTGGTCGTTGCGTTGCCACAATCAAATGCATCCCCCCCACCGCGCGCGCTTTTGTGCCAAACGCACCAAAGCGTTTCGATTTCTGCTTCAGCGCTCATCATCAAGTCGGCCAGTTCATCAATCATAATCACGATGCGCGGCAGGTCTCTTTTCCGCTTTGCGCATGCGGTTATTGTAGGTATCCAAATTGCGCGCCTGGACTTTTTCGAGTTTTTCATAGCGCGCGTCCATTTCGGTCGTTGCCCAGCGCATCACCGCCATAATGCGCTCTGGATTTGTCTCCACCTGTCCAATCAAATGGGCCAATCCATTAAAGCGGTTAAGCTCAACCCGTTTTGGGTCAATCATCACCAATCGCAGGTCATCAGGATGGTTATTCATAATCAGGTTAAGCGTGATGGCTTGAATACACACCGATTTACCGGAGTTCGTCGCGCCAGCAATCAAAAGATGGGGGGCATACTGGAAAGATCCGATACAACCGGCGCGCCCGATACATCCCTGCCCAGGGCCAAAGCCAGAGGCGATTTCATGCGCAAAAATTCGGGGGGGGATTCAAGCAAAGCGCGCAAACGCACCGTGCTTACCTGCGTATTTGGCACTTCCACACCCACGTAAGACTCACCCGGCACAGGCGCTTCAATGCGCAAGCGTTCCGCTTTCAGGGCAAGCGCCAGGTCGCGCGATAGCGAAGATATCTGCGAAATACGCACTTTTTGTTTCTCATCGCCCGCTTTATCCAAATAACCTGGTTCCACAGCATATTGCGTGATGGTAGGGCCAACCCGATAGCCGACCACTTTGGCAGGTACGCCAAATTCTGCCAGCGTTTGCTCAATCAAGCCCGCGTTCATATTGATTGTGGCTTGGTTCTCAGTATAGATTTTGTCAGCGGCTAATAAACTTAGCGGGGGGCAAATTAGCATGTCTTTCAGCCGCTTGCTGTTTGCTTTTCTGCTCTTGCGCTCGGCGCGATGAGGCCCTAATCCGCGTAACGACTTCTTCCGGAACGTTTTCTTGTGGCTTCTCCACCACTGGACGCGGACGACGGATGACCGTCTCCTCCACGACTTCTACAGGCGCATCTTCAACACGCTCTGGCAATGCCATTAAATCTGCCGGCTCCTGCAAAGCAGCCACACTCTGGGCCTTTCCCGATGGCAGTTGCTTCAAACCCGCCTTTCGCGCCGCCCAGCGTTCCAAATTCGCCAGCTGGCTCGACCCAAACAAAAACAAAACAACGCTTAAAACCAGCAGAATCAATCCCGCTGGAATGCGTCCAATAAGATTAACCAGTAAAATGGATATCCCAAAACCAACAATACCCCCCCCAAACTCTCGCCAGCGCGTACTTTATTGACGGATAGCGCCAGGGACTCCGACATATCCACAAAGCATGAAAGAACACCCAAGAACAAAAAGAATGCCAGCTCAAGCATGATGACTTTGCCAATCTTCACATCCCGGGCCTGGCTTTTGCGCCACAGTAAAAGGGATGCGCCCGCGACAAAGACCGAAATTGCCACAAAAAAAGCGACCAATGCCAAAACTTTGTTTGAGAATCAAGACCAATGGCGAAATAAAACCGCCTTTGGTAAGTCCCAAAACGCCCAGCAAAAGCACCGCGCCAAAAGCGAGCAAAAAGATGCCCAACAGGTCTTGCGCGAATTTCAGCGCTTTTCACCTTCGCTTGCTGGACTGGTCTTTGGCTTTTCTTGTCGGTCAAAAAAAACTTAAATCCATCACTTTGCACACGAACATCATCTCGATTGTTTCGACTTGGTTCAACTTGAGTCACAATAACGCTCCATTTTTCAATAGGCTCTGGTTTAAAAGATGCACTATTCATGCCAGGAAACGTATTTTGTCTTTAAGCTTTATCTTTAGTTTAGGATAGGGCAGCGTGTTCAGTTTCCATCTCGATAATGATTTGCGCGACGTTTTCCAGCGCGACCCGCTGTTTCGATACAAATCCGCTTCCGAAATAGACAGCCTGCGCGCCACTTCGCGTACCTTTTCGCCCTGAATAAACTTTAAATCCAAAATGTTATACAGAATCCAGTCGCTGGTATATTTTCGCTCACCTTCAGGACGCAATCGCTCGATAGCAGTTTTTAATGCCGCCCGCAGCGCGTTATTGCGGTTGCCTTCAAATTCGTCCAGATTAGCGTCCACAAATTTGAACTGTAACAAAGGGTTGTTGGTCAGCTTTGGACCGCCCCCAATAATGCGTCATGGCATCGCGCACCCAGGCGAAAATTTCCGGATTTACTTCACGCACGCCCGACTCCAGCAATCCGCGCCGGTCATAGGACGTGCTGGCACGCAGATTTTGAATATAATCCACTTCTGATTGCAGAGTGGCAATTGAATCAATGACGTGTTTTGCAGATGACGGTCATGCAATGCCAAGTTAGCCCGTTCGGTCATCAAGCGCACATCGTACTCCGCTTCTTCGTCCATTGTCCCTTTTGGCGCATAAAGCCACACAAACCCAGGATTTGCTGGTCATCATTATCCACATCATCCAACAAAGGCACCAGGTAAATATCTCCCCCCCATTCCAAAAAGGCCTTTTCCGGCGTAATTGCTTGTTTGATTTCTTCCAGTTTGCTCGCTTCCATCGGCACATGGCTTAGCACGCGTTTGTTTCCAGCAGAAACGATTAACTCCACCTCACCAGCGTCATAAGCCACCACAAACCACCCCGGGCTTTGCACACGGTCGCAGATACTGGCAACAATCGTCTCCAGAAACTGATTCAAATCCTTTTGGTCAACATGCGGTCTTGCAAACCCTGGATAATCTCGAAATCCCCCCTTTTTCATCGCCCCCCAAAAGAGTTTTTGTTCCAGCTTTGGCGACAGCACGGTAATCAAATACTGTAAAACAAGTGTTGAAGATACCATCACCACCGGAATATATTGATTATAGGGGTCGCCCTGACTCAAACCATAGCGACGCACCAGCGTGGTAAGCCCTAAGACAACCGCCACAACAAATGGGCCCCCCCGCAAAAGCCAGCGCAAAAGACGGCTTTTGATGGCGCGGTCAGTCCAGGTCAGACCAAAAAAACGAGACCACATAAGCCATCATTACCAGCGTAGGAATAGTCAGTGCCGCGAAGAAAATGGACATCATCCAAAACAAATTCGGATGCGCCGCGAGAAAAGTGTTGCCATGAAACAGGAATAATATGCTCGTCAAGGCAGGAATAGCCGCGCCTGTAAGCAAATAAATTAGCCGTCGCCGGCTGGTACTGGTGATACTGCGCCGTGTCGCGCGGATGAGGTTGGTACTCGCCAAAAACATCACCAACAGATAAAACCAGCCAAACCAGTAGGTCACCTGATTGCGCTCAAGGTAGAACATCGGCGCTTTTTTTCGTCGCCAAACCGCCCACCGTGATGCCAAACCACACCAAAATCGTCATGATGATGCTGATGATATACACCGCGTAGACCACTTTGCGTCGCCGTCCGCGGCTGGGTCTGCCCGTCAAGGTCAGCACCACGTCCGAGAAATGCAAATAAACAGCCGGCAACATCACCAGCCCCCGTCCACTTGATGCGCAACCAAAACTGAATGATATGGTCTTGTTCAGAAATCGCCGCGATCGTCTCGCTGGAATAAATCAACGCCACGGATAAAAGGATGAGCCCAAAAGTCTGCGCGATACGATCGCGCCAGTTAAAGCCCAGGGCATACATAAACAAGGCCACGGTGGTAATCGTCACCCCCCCGGCGGTTAGAATCTGATTAAGCGTTTCCAGCACCGCGGTGATATTAACGGTTACAGTTGTAGGATACAAAGCTTATCCAATCCTTTTCTCAAAAAAAGACCGCTGGGTCATGGTTCGGAAAATACTGGTCCATAAAACCGTTCATTGCGTAACCCAGTTTTTGCGCCAAACGCACCATCGGGTCGTTGCGCAAGGGGATTTCCAAAACCACACGGTTGTACTTGTTCGTCTGCGCCCAGGTTTCGCACACTGACACCATCGCGCTTGCAATCCCGCAGCGCCGCGCGCCCTGGTTCACCACCAAATCGGTTACCCGCACGGTCTTTGGCAGATGGCGCACATCAAGCACCACATAACCCATCAGGTGCTCTTCCACCGTTGCCACAAAACCAAGTCAGCTTGTTTCCAGTGCGGGATAAGCTCGGCTTCGGCACGCGAATAAGCCAAATTGACTTCACGTGGCAGACGTATGCGCTGAAAGCTGAAATGCGAACTGTTTTCTTCGTTGCGGATTTCCAGCTTGTAGGCATGGCGACTGGGCACAAAATGTTCCAGTGCCAGCATTTCGTCGTAGTAAGAGTCGTTTGCAGTAAAAATGTTTAGTTTTGCCATAATTGTCTTTTCAGGTGCTTAAATTTCTGTCGCGGTTCAAAATCGCCTAGTCGTTCGCGTCAACGTAAATAACGATAATACACACATCCGATTGTACCCTTTATTATCCAGTGCGGTTAAGCGCACGAGATACGGTCCGGGCAAGAGTTCGCTGGTGTACCAGTTACCGATGCTTTCTTCAATTTTAACGCCGTTTCCCGCCGAAATCGTTTGCCAGTTCGGTTCGCCCATCGTGGAATAATCAAACTGATACGACCCTAAACTTTCCGTATTCACCGTGCCTTCAAAACGCACCACCCCCCCTTTGGTGTGGTCGTTGTGCTGCGGGCTGGTAATCTCCAAAACGCCCGCCACGCAGTTGGTGTCAAGCCCTTCGACTTCAGCCTGCGGGTAGCGCGTTGGTGTTGGCGTGGCGTCTTCCGGCACTTCAATCAGAGCAGGGTCAAGCGTTACTGTTGGCGTTTTCAGCTTATCAATTGTCGCGGTAGCGTATGTCGGCGCCTGGTCAAGCTCTCCGGCCAAAAATGTCGCCACCACAAACTCACCCGCGGTCAAAAGTCCGACCAGGATAAGCACCGTGGCAGCCTGAACGATATTACGTTGCGCGGCTTCGCGTTCCAGTCCAAAAACAGCTTTCTTCTTTTCTTCAAAAGCCAAAACAATCCGGCGCAAAAACACGACCGCGACAATACCCAAAATAATGTAGATGGGTACTTCAAATTCAGCCAGAAAACGAATGACTGAGTCCATTTTCCCTGCACGAAGGGCAAATTACATTCGCCCAACCACCGTCCGGACGATTTCATCAGCTTTGGCGCGATAATATCGCCCGCTTCAAGCACTTCTTCGTGGGTGGCTTTGTTGGTACCATCCGGGTCAATTTTATTTGTGATGGTAGAAATACCCAAAATGCGCATGCCACCATGTTTGGCAACAATCGCTTCCGGCACAGTTGACATACCCACCGCGTCAACGCCAACCAGCTTCAGGAAACGACAATCAGCTGGGGTCTCAAACGTCGGACCCGAAAGACAGGCATAAACGCCTTCCTGCATCGGGATACCCTGTTCCTGACCAACTTCGCGGGCAAGCTGGATGTATTCCGGGTCATAGACCGCGCTCATATCCGGAAAACGCGTGCCGAACTCATCCAGATTTGGCCCACGCAAAGGGTTCACGCCACACATCGGCAAAAGGGCCAGATGGTCAATGATAATCATCAAATCAGTGGTTATAAAGCTTTCGCGCAAGCCACCCGCCGCGTTGGTGATAATAAGTTTTTCAATGCCCAGGCGTTGCATCACGCGTATGGGCAATCCTATTTGCGAGACTTCATGCCCTTCATAATAATGCGTGCGACCCTGCAAAACCAAAACTTTCTTTCCTTCAAGCGTACCGATGACCAGACGTCCCTTGTGTCCCGGCACGGTTGAGACCGGCCAGTGGGGAATTTCACGTGTGGGGGGGATAATGGTCGGGTTTTCGATAGAATCGGCCAGTTCGCCAAGCCCGGAACCCAGAATCATGGCGATTTCAGGTTTGATGTCCGTTCGCGCGCGGATAGCATCTGTCGCCGCGTCAATTTGTTCGATGGTGATGAATTTTGACATTTTCTACTCCTGTCAGGTGATAAGTCGATTATATCATTGATGCCAGAACCTTATCCCCCCTGCCGGCTAATCCTAAAGCAAGTTCATTTAATTGCTCTCGCAAAGCATTTTCATGCAATCCACCTTGTCTTTGTGGCTTCGGCGAGACGCCTCAGCGATCATAATTAGGTCTGCGCGGAGCGGATCGGTCAATCGATTAGATCTCGTAGCATTCAAGACGCCACGCCTAAGTTAAATTGACTCCTGATGCATGGCGTCTGCGCCATGCATTTTGCCCGCGACGAGAAAGGATTCGACCGTGTTATCTCAATCAGACTCAATGTTTCAAGAAACATAAAAGTTTACCCGCCTGCCAGTGTCTCATTGTGCAGATTAATACGCATGAATTAAATAGGTTCGCGGAGGCGTCTCGCCGACGCTTTGGAATGAATATTAAAAGAAAAATCTCCTTGTGCTAAGGAGATTAATCTGCCTGTTATTTTCTAAATGGCGAGACTGGGATTTGAACCCAGAACCAATGGCTTATGAGTCCACTGCTCCACCGTTGAGCTATCTCGCCCAGTGCCCAAAAATATTACCCGAAATTTATGTAAAAGTCAAACATTTTGAC
>JMBX01000237.1_pt1 | contig 14889 bp, 32 predicted proteins | sample 616521 | NCBI WGS metagenome assembly JMBX01 (sample SAMN02727906, study PRJNA239997) | anaerobic digester metagenome | biome: anaerobic digester; isolation source: mesophilic anaerobic digester inoculated with municipal waste water sludge... | place: Germany: Bielefeld University, CeBiTec ...
ATTTTAAATAAATAATCTATTGAGTATTCGATTGTATTTTTAGACATTATTGCATTGTTCAAACTATCACCTACTATGTTTATAATCTCATATTTTTATATATGCTAAATAATGGTTTATATTTAAATGCCTTTGATATTTCAAAATATGGTTTTTGCACTGCTCCAAAAGGTCGAAAAAAAGCTTTCTATTGATTCTATTATAGAACCTCCAAAATTTATTTTATTAACTCTTTCAGAAGAATATTTTATAGCATTCCATACCAGTAGTGTCGAAGCTCCACTATTTCTATATTTCGGATCTGCCCCCACTCATTAAACCATAGCTAGAATTATCATCCCAAACAATATATGAAACTGCATGAATAATGTCATTTTTATCAACAGCATAATATATCTCCCTACAATTATGTTTAACACAACTGTTATCTAATCTTATTAATGATTCTAATGAATATGGAATATCTAAATTTTGTCTATTAAAAGTCATAGTATTAATCTTATAAAATTCTTCAATACTTAAATTATTTTTTTTATACTAACCATTTTGCTGGATTTATCAATATTCCTTCTAACATTACCATTAAAATCTTTATATACCTTATCTAAATTACTTAAATCCTCTATAACATAAGTATATCTAGTTGTCTGTTTATACCCCCCCTCCAATAAAATGGCAACCAATTGGTCACTGAATAATGGAAGTTTTGTTGATAATAAGCTATATCTAAATTCTCTAATTGATCGATTATTTCATTCATAATTTCCTTTTCATAGGATAATCTTCTTTCATATTTCTGATTTTCAGGATATATTATATGAATACCACTTAATTGAGTAGCTTTAGGCTGACTAATATATTTTATTCCATATTTTCGCTTTATATATATAGGCATGAAAGCTACTATTTTACCACCCTTTTCAACAATTAATACATCCCAATTAGTTTCTCCACAAACTGCATCCATCCACCAATCCTTTGAAAATATTGGTATTGTTTTTTCATCTTTACATAATTGTCTATATTTATCCTTTGGAGTCATGTGAAACCTCCCCCCCTTTATATTTTATAATCTCTTATACAAATCTATTAAGACTTTTTCCTGTGTATTCCAATTATATTTTTCAATTACAGCTTTCCTTCCGTTCTCACCCATTTCTCTAGCCTCTTCTGGATTATTTAATATATAATTAATGGCCTTTGCTATCTCCTCTATATTATGCGGTTCTACACAAATTCCACAGTTATTTTCTTCTATTATCTCACTCCATAATTTATAATTAGAACATATAACGGGTATACCTGCCTCCATATATTCAAAGATTTTATTAACTCCCAGTGAACCTTGCCCTTTTGCTTGATTTGAATAATTTATATCCAATCCTGCAATTGAGTTAATATATATTTTTTTTACTTCTTTATAAGGTATTTCACCAAGATAATTGACTTTTCCCCCCCAAGCAGGTAAAGATTGAAGTAGGCTTAGGTATTCTTTAGTTCCATTCCCTGCCAATATATACTCAATATTGTCTATTTTTTTCAATAGCTTTTATTATTTTTTTCATGATTATGTTGACTACATACCCCCCCGCCAGCAAAACATATTGAATTATTTGGTTTTCTATTTACATTGCTTTCAAAATTAACAATAGGATAATTTGTTACCATTACAGTATTGGGATTAATTTTAGATAATCTTTCAACTATATGAGGAGTTACGGTAATCACTGCATCATATGTTTTTAATGAATTTTTTTCATATAAAGAATATATATTAGATATAAATCCTCTGAATATCTTTGGGATCCATGCTTTATCTATAATCTGTTTAGGAATATCTTCATGAGAATCAAAAACTACTTTCTTGCCATTACTTTTAAGTTTATTTCCTAATGGTATTAAATCTGGGTCATGTAAATGATATATCTCTGCATCCACTTCTATTGCTTTAGTTAACAATAATTTTTTTTGAATTTAGGAATCTATCTAGTCTGTTCCTTGGTTTAAATTTTGTTGATATGATTTTTACACCTTTATTTACTTCATCTGAGTCATTGTCATTTACTATTAAACTTACATCATAGTAGTTTTTTTTGCTAATGATACACATTCTTTAACAAAAATTCTAATATCATATCTATTATGAGCACTTGTTATATGGCAAACTTTTTTTGTTCATAAGCTAACCTCTCATTACAATTTTACTTCTTATAAGCCTTCATTATCATTTCTACAGCCTTCTTACCTTCTTCTCCATTTACCAAAGGTTCCCTACCTTTTTTTTATTGCATCTATAAAATCCTTATAAAGGGGGGGGTGTGTCCTCCATTAGCTGCAGCTAATTCAACATTATCGTAATCCCTTTCATCTTCAAATCTCCAAATATCTATATTTCCATTTTTTATTACCACTGTTCCTTTTTCTCCAAATATACTCAATGTTTCTTCTAGATTTCTAGGATATACACATATACTACCTTCTACCACTCCTATAGCTCCATTTTTAAATCTAATCAATATGGCTCCAAAATCTTCTGTTTCAATATTTCTTATAAATGTATCCGCTTCTAGAGAAATTCGTTCTATTTCTCCACCCATCATCCATTGTAGTAAATCTATATTATGTATGCATTGGTTCATTAATATGCCACCATCTAATGTTTTAGTACCCCCCCTCCAAGGTGCTTCTTTATAATAATTATCATCTCTTGCCCATAGTGTACGAGCAGAACCATGTATAAGTTTTCCAAATCTTTCTTCATCTATTGCCAGTCTTAATCTTTGGATTGCTGGCCTAAATCTATTTTGATGAGATACACATACTTTCTTATTCTTTATTTTACCTAATTCAATTATTTTGTCTGCATCTTCTAGATTTAACGCCATGGGTTTCTCTATCAATATATGTTTGTTATGATTCAAAGAATCAATGGCTTGCTCTGCATGGTAGCCACTTATTGTGGCTATGGTTATTACATCTATATCTTCATCATTTAAAAATTCATCATAATCTGTATATATTTTTACATTTGAGTCTTCTATCTTAGATTCATACTGTTCTTTTTTTTATCTATGGCAAATTCCCTAATTATATCGTAAATAGCTACTAATTCTGCCTCATCCTTATTATTTACTATTGCCTCTATATGTTTCACAGATATTCTTCCACAGCCTATAATACCAAATTTTAGTTTATCCACAATATTCCCCCTACTTTTCCACCTTTTCTGTAGCTGGATTTCCATAAGCTATAAGATTATCTCCCACATCCTTAAGGACTACTGAACCCATACCTACGACTACATTATCACCTATAGTTAATTGATTTCTTATTATAGATGTGGATATATAACAGTTCTTTCCAACCTTTACACTTCCATAGATAGATGTATTTGTTATTATCTTTGTATTTTCTCCTATATGAGCATTATGGGATATCTGACATAAATCATCTATTTTTACACCTTTCTCTATTATGGTATCCTCTATTGTACCCCCCCTTTCTATTGTAGTATTAGCCCCCCCAATTTCAACATTATCTCCTATAACTACACTTCCAAAATGAGGAATCCTAAAATTCTCTCCACTTTCATTAACACTATATCCAAATCCAATTTCACCAATTACAGCTCCTGATTTTATTATGCAGTTTCTACCTATCTTCACAGCTTTGGATAAAATTACATTGTTAAATATTTTAGTGCCTTCCCCTATTTCAACATAATCTTCAATGGTACAATTGTTGCCAACATAAACATTCTTTCCAATACTCGCTAAAGGAGAAATTACATTATTTTTCCTATGCCATATTGGCTACTTTCTCCATAAAGGTTCTCTAAAATATCAAAAAAAACACCTTCTTAGGATTATTTACTTTAATATAATTCTTTAAATTAATATTTTCTATATCAATATTGGGAACTACCAGAAGCTGTATTCTATTATTAAGTAAATCACTTACCTCTATAAATTTTTCCTCATTTTAAATCCATGAAATTGTATTTTCACTATAATTAGTAATGCTAGAAAACCTATTATTTTATCTTCCTTATTGCCTGAAAACTCATAAATATAATTCCTTTTTCTAAAAAGTCCAGAATCTCTTTTATATTTACTATTTTTATCTGCCTCATCCTCCTTTTTATAAATTTACAGTATATCTTCTTTACAAATTATTTCATCTAAATCTTTAATATTATCTTTCAAAGAATAATACTGCTCTATTTTAGCATTATCAATAAACTCCATTAATTTTTCGTTTATTGTTTCATTTTTATGAGAATACCAAAATGAATGAGTGAGTATATGAAGTCTATTATATTTTCATTAACTATTATCCTAGTACATCCTCCCTCCAATGCATACGTGAATCAGATAAATATTTGAAATCTAATAAAAATTTCTTTGAATAGGAATTTATTATTCTCTCAAATTGAATATTATTTTCTACTATCCATTTAGATGGTCTATGCATTGAAACCACTTTTATTTCTTTGTCAATTGCATAGCCTAATATTTCGCTTTCCCTTTCTACCCAATATTCTAACTCTTTAGCATTAAGTATTTCATATTTATTTCCATCAAAATGTAGCCCTATGTGGTGACCTAAACTTATTATCTCTTTTAATATTTTATTAGATTTTTTTTGAGAAAACATTATAGAAATCAGTAGATAGCAAAACAAAAAAAAGTAGATATAATATTGTTTTCATATTCTAATTTAGCCATTTCAAGAGCCTTGTTCAATAAATTGTCTATATCATGTCTTAGTATTACAGATTTATCATAATCCTCATAGTTAAAATAATTGCAAAATTGATAGTTCTTTTCTTTTAATAAATTAATTAATTCTAAATATCCGACATAAGTAAAATCCATTTAAATCCTCCAGTACTATAATAATTCAATGTTTTCCCTATCCTTTATATCTTTCATAGCATTTTCGTATCAAATATAAATAAAGAATTTCTTTGCACAAAATCATAATCAATAATGGTATGAGCCGTTGTAATTACAATTAAATCTACATTTTGCAATACTTCTTTATTAAGTTCTTTTAAACCATCTTTTGATTTTACTTTGAATTTATAAGTTTCAATATATGGATCATAAAAATCTACTATAGCACCTTCTTTTTCTAATCCTTCTATAACCTTTAAGGCTGGGCTTTCCCTATAATCGTCTATATCTTGTTTATAGGCTATACCCAACATTAGTATTTTTGAACTATTTAAGGATTTTTTTTATATCTATTTAAAATCTTAGATATTCTTTCTATTACATAATGAGACATATTATCATTAATAATTCCTGATGTTTCTATTAATTTAGTGTGATAATCATATTCTCTTGTTTTCCATGCTAAATAATATGGATCCAGGGGGGGTATACAATGTCCACCTACTCCAGGTCCTGGGTAAAATGCTTGAAATCCATAGGGTTTGGTTTTTGCTGCATCTATTACCTCCCAAACGCTAATACCCATTTTCTCACATATTATTGCCATTTCATTGGCTAATGCGATATTTACATTTCTATAAGTATTCTCCAGTATTTTTTTCCAGTTCAGCCACCTTAGAAGATGAAACTTCATGGACACCACTATCTAAAACTGAATTATACATTGTTGCAGCAATTTCTGTAGAGTCTTTCCCTACCCCTCCTACTACTTTTGGGGGGGTATTTTTAGTTTTATATAGTTTATTACCTGGATCTACTCTTTCTGGGGAATAGGCTAAAAAGAAATCCTGGCCACATTTTAATCCTGAACCATTTTCTAGTATTGGCAATAATAATTCCTCAGTTGTTCCTGGATAAGTGGTACTTTCTAATACTACAATTGAGCCTCTTTTTAAGTACTTGGATATATTTATAGCTGAGTTTCTTACATATTTAATATCTGGTTGACGATACTCATCCAAAGGAGTAGGAACACATATGGCTATAAAATCTGCATCTTTCACTATTGAAAAATCTGTAGTAGCTGATAATATACCTTTTTTTTAACCAAACCTTCTAATTCTTCACTTACTACATCACCTATATAATTATGACCCTCATTTACCATTCTTACCTTTGATTTTGTATATCAAACCTATAGTTCTGTATCCAGCCTTAGCTTTTCTACGGCTAAGGGTAAACCTACATAGCCTAATCCTATAACAGCAACTATGGCTGATTTATTTTTTTATCTTTTGCAATAAGTTCTTTTTAATCTCAGTATTGCTCATCCTAATTACTCCCTTGGTTTCAAATTTTTATTTGAAATTTCATATTCCTTATTGCAAATACTACATATATATTTATTATTTTTTTTGTTCTAATTTATTTCCACATTTACATATATATCCTATTACTCTAGCAGGATTTCCTGCTACTAGAGTATAATTTGGTACATCTTTTGTAACTACGGCTCCTGCACCAACAAATGCATATTCCCCCCCTATATGGTAACCACAAATAATTGTAGCATTTGCACCTATGGAGGCACCCTTTTTTTTACCATAGTTTTTTTTATACTCATCTTTTCTTTCTATAAAAGATCTTGGATTGATTACATTTGTAAAAACACAAGATGGCCCTAAAAACACATCATCTTCACATATAACCCCCGTATATAAAGATACATTATTTTGTATCTTTACATTATTACCTACTACTACATTAGGCGAAATAATTACATTTTGCCCAATATTGCAGTTATCTCCTATTTTAGAGTTCTTCATTACATGAGAAAAATGCCATATTTTAGTACCCCCTACCTATTTCACATGGCTCATCTATATAAACTGATTCATGAACAAAATAATCTTTTCCCGTCATATTATTCACCGAATTTCTTTAAACTTTCTACTATATATTCTTTTCATTATCTGTTAGTTCTGGAAATATAGGTATAGCAAAAGTTCTATGGGAAAGATATTCTGCATTTGGTAAATCCCCCCCTTCTTTATATCCTAAATCCCTATATGCTTTTTGCAGATGTAATGGCACTGGATAGTACACAGCTGTTACTATACCTTTATCTTTTAGATAATTTATTATTTCTTCACGGTTTTTTTGATTGGAGGATATATAAATGATAGACATGTTTTACATTTTCATCTTCAAATGGAATTACAAGTTCAGTATCTTTCAATTTTTTTTAATTATAAAATCTAGCATTTTCTCTTCTTCCATGGTTCCATTTATCTAACTCTCCTAGTTTTATCCTTAATATTACTGCTTGAATTTCATCTAATCTTGAATTTTGTCCAATTAGATAATTATAATATTTTAAGGGATTATATACTGTATTATCCACTCCTTTGTCTTCCATAGCATCTTCTTGAATATTATGGATTATATTATAGGCCCTATATCCATCAGATCCACTTCCATGAGTTCTCAATGCTCTACATATAGTTGCTAAGTCCTCATTATCTGTAACAATCATTCCACCATCTCCAGCACATCCTAAATTCTTTGTTGGAAAAAAATGAAAAACATGCAATATCCGATAGGTACCTACCATTTTGCCTTTATATTCTGAACCTATAGCTTGACAAGCATCTTCTATGACCTTTAAATTATACTTTTTGGATATTTTATTTATTGATTCCATATCACATGGTTGCCCAAATATATGAACTGGTATTATAGCCTTAGTTTTATTAGTAATCTTTTCTTCTATCTTTGCAGGATCAATATTATATGTAGCTAAATCTACATCTACAAAAACTGGAGTAGCTCCTACAAAAGATATGCTTTCTGATGTTGCAAAAAAAAGTATAGGGAGTTGTAATTACTTCATCTCCTTTACCTATTCCTAAAGCCCTCAAAGCTATTATTAAAGAATCTGTCCCATTCCCCCCCACAGATATGCTGTGTTTAATCCCTAAGTATTCACTAATTTCCCTTTCAAACTCCTTAACATTTTTACCCATTATATATTGAGCCGATGATAGTACTTCTAAAACTTTTTTTGTCTGTTTCTTCTTTTACGGTTTCATATTGTTTCTGTAGGTCAATTAACGGTATTTCCAAATTTATCACCCTCTTGTATATATTTTTTTTATTACATTAGCAATTTTATCCGATGCATCACCATTTCCAAAATGATTTCTTGGTTCTATATATTTATGTGTACTTGTAGCTACACTAATAATTTCATCTTTGTTTCCTTCTACAACAATATTCCATTTGTTTTCTAATAATTCAGGAAGACATAGGGGAATATTTATTGTTATACATTGCTTTTTAAAGAAAAATGCTTCTCGCATCACCCCTCCTGAATCAGTAATTACTTTAAAAGCATTTTTGATAAATACCAGCATTGAAAAATATCCTACAGGTTCTACAAAAATAATATTTTTATAATTTTGAATTTCATTTTCAATTAATTTATAAGTTCTTGGGTGAATTGGAAACAGTACAAACTTGTCTAAACTATTTAATCCTTCTAGTATTTCCTTTACTTCTTCTACACATCTTGTGTTTTCTTCCCTATGTATAGTACATAAATAATATTCATTTTCTTTTATTTTTTTTAATTTTACTATTTTTTTTGTTAACAAATTTAATTCCATAATATAATCTTTAAACTTTTTATATTGTGTTGCAATATTATAATAATATATAGCTGCATCATACATTACATCTCCAACAAGATAAACATCTTTTTTTTATTCCTTCCTTTTTTTAGATAGTTTACACTTGATTTTGTCGGACAAAATAATAGATTTGAAATATGATCTGTTAACTTTCTATTCTTTTCTTCAGGATTATCTGCATAATCTCTTGGACCTGCTTCTATATGTGCTACTGGAATATACAGTTTAGTTGCTGCAAGGGCTCCTGCTAAAGTAGAATTTGTATCTCCATATACGATAACCATCTCTGGATTTTCCTTTATTAATACCTTTTCAATTTCTATAATCATTTCACCTGTCTGTTGCCCATGTGTTCCTGAACCTATTCCCAAGTTGTACTTTGGACTTGGAATTTTTAATTCTTTGAAAAATATACTAGACATATAATTATCATAATGTTGCCCCCCCGTATGAATAATAACTTCATCTATCCCATTCTCTCTTATTTTTTTAGATACAATTCCTCCTTTTATAAACTGAGGTCTTGCTCCTACAATTGTTACAATTTTCATAAAAATATTCCTCCAAAATAAATTTGATTATGAAATTATAGGCACTTTTTCCTTTCTAACCTAAATCATCCAATATTACTTTTTCTAATTTATCTGTTAAAAACTTAAAGTCAAAATCTTGAGCTGCTTTTAATGCGTTATTACAATAGATATTGTATTCTTCTTTTGGCATATTATAGAACTTGAGTATACCTGCTGCTAATGCTTCTGCTGAGCCACCTTTTACTGTTATACCACAATTATATTTTTTAACATATCATATCCACATTCTATATTGGATAGAGTTGGCTTCCCCCGATGCATAGTAGTCAAATATTTTATTTGGACTTAATCCATATTTATATAGATAAATATGGTTCCCAACAAGTACATTTAAATCTGACTTGCTTAATATATTGGGAATATACTTTTTTTTCAATTTTTCCCTTAAATAGTATATTAGTAATATTGAACTTTTTAACGTATTCTTCTAATTCTTCTCTTTCATAACCATCTCCAAATAATATAAACTGTATATCTCTATAGCCTTTACCCTGTATTAATTCTGCAGCTTGAATTAGGTAATTTAGTGAATTTGCTATTCCCATAGAACCTGTGTAAATTATTTTAAATGTATTTTCTTTATCTAATTCTTTTTCTTTATAAATATTAATTTCTTTATTATTATTAAATTCCTCTATATCAACACCATTATTTATATATCTAACTTTTGACATATCTAGCCCTATACTCTCAACATAGGCCTTTCCGCCTTCAATTGTAAAAACAAGCTTATCTGCTTTTTTGTATATAAATTTCTCTAATTTATAAAGTATCTTTGCAATTATACTATTTCTACTTATCTTCCCCATTGCCACTAATGTTTCTGGCCAAAGATCCCTAGTTTCTATTATAAATTTTGCATTATATCTTTTAGCGATTACATATGCTGACAGCCATGTTAATGGATGAGGTGATGAGGCATATATTACATCTGGTTTTTCAAATTTTTTTAGTAATCTGCAATACTCCTACAGCATATTGCATCATGTTTTTTTATTCTCTCAATCCCATTACCTTTATAATTACAGGTTCTTACAAATATAAATGGAACTCCTTCAATCTCTTTTTCTAAAAATTTCCTATTATCATCAATATAATTTATATTTGTCCTATGGATTGTGCTAGCTGCAAAATTCGTACATCATATCCCCTTTTACTCAGTTCTGATGCTAGTTTATAATGTCTTGTATTTGTTCCTATTGTTGGTGCTCGCCATAGTGATTTAATATCCAAATTTTTTTCATTGAATTACTCCTCTATTAGGGATTCCTCATAGTATTTAATTGTCTTAATTAAACCTTCTTTTAATCTGTACTGTGGAGTCCATCCTAGTTTTTCTTTAGCTTTGTTAATATTAAAAAAAAGGAATTTTTTTTATATCTCCCTTTTGTTCCTTTCCATACTCCGCTTTTATATCTATGTCCATAATCTTTTTAATCATATGAAAAAGTTCTTTAATGGAAGTCTCTTTTCCAGTCCCTATGTTAAACACTTCTTTACTTCCCCCTATTTAGGGCTTTAATATTAGCCTCCACAATATCTTCAACATAGATAAAATCTCTTGTAATACTACCATCTCCAAATATAATTGGGGGGGATTCACCTTTTAAAAGCTTTTTTTATAAATATATCAATAATGCCACCCTCGCCTTTAGACTCTTGTCCTATACCGTATACATTGGAGTATCGAAGGATTGTATAATCTATATTATAAAGTTCATTGTACATTCTCATATAATTTTCTGGAGTATATTTAGAAATTCCATAATAAGATATAGGGTTTATAGGGTGCTCTTCATCTATTCCTAAATACTTTGGATCCCCCATAAACTGCTGCTGAAGATGAATATATAATTTTTTTTCGCATTAGTTGCCTTACAGGCCTCTAAAATATTAATTGTTCCAAGTATATTCACATTCCCATCAAATATGGGATTCTCAATTGACTTTTGTACATCGACTTGTGCAGCTTTATGATAAACAATATCTATATTTCTTTTTAAATACATCTACTATTTTCTTATTACATATATCGAGTTGATAGAACTTTGCACCATTACGCACATTTTCTATTTTCCCTGTGGATAAATTATCTATAATTACAACTTTGTCCCCCCCTTTACCTATTAATCTATCCACTAAATTTGAACCTATAAACCCTGCACCACCTGTTACCAATATATTCAATTACTTCATCCCTTTATCTTGCACCCACTCCAGTCAAACAATTTCAATGTTTTTAAAATAATGTAGTAAATTCCAATTTAATACTTTTATTTTCTATATAATACATATCTAATTCCCATTTTTCTATTGGAGTTATTTCATATCCGCCATTGACCTGTGCCCAACCAGTTATTCCAGGTTTTATTTGTAATCTATTTATAAAACCTGATATTTCTTTGTTAAACTCTTCAGTAAATGTAGGTCTTTCAGGCCTAGGTCCTATAATACTCATATCACCTTTAATTACATTAAATAATTGTGGAATTTCATCTATTCTCTTCTTTCTTATGAAGCCACCAACTTTTGTTATTCTTGGATCATTATTAATAGCCCATTGGGCTCCATTTTCCTCTGCATTGCATACCATAGAACGAAGTTTATAAATTTTAAATATCTTACCATCCTTTCCCACTCTTTCTTGACTATAAAAAAACTCCACCTTTAGACTCCAGTGCTATGGCAACACCAAATATAATTATTAAAGGGATACCGATTATTAAACCTATAATTGTCAGTAAAATATCTATAATTACTTTAAATACATTATAGAATCCCTTTCTAATCTCTCTATTAACCAATTTTATAATTTTGCATATCCTATCATAATAAGATGATTTATGAATCTTTTCCATTTGTCTCACTCCCCCCCATTATGAAGTTTATTCAGACGATATAAGTTATTATCTATCTTTATATAGATATATGTTTTTTTCTCAATTAATGTTAAACAAATTTCTACTTTTTCACCCAAACTATTTTTTTTATAAAAAAATAGCTAGGGAATGAAAAAAATTTCAATCACTAACTATTACTTTTCTAATAATATTCATAATACATCTTTAGACAGTCTATATCCAAATAAAAATGAGCCAAAGGCTCAAAGAATGCCTCTGACTCATATATTTCTATTTTCCTCCACTGGTTTCATAGTTGGAAATAAAAGTACGTCTCGAATACTTGGTTGATTTGTAAGTAGTATTATTAATCTATCTATCCCTATTCCTAGTCCACCTGTAGGTGGCAATCCTACTTCTAGTGCATTTACAAAGTCTAAATCCATCATATGGGCTTCACTATCCCCCCCTGCATCTCTTTGAGCTTCTTGTTCCTTAAATCTTTCTTTTTGATCTATTGGATCATTTAATTCACTATATGCATTAGCTATTTCCCAAGAATTCATAAAGGCTTCAAATCTATTGGTTAGTCTTGGGTCTTCTGCATTTCTCTTAGCTAATGGAGATACTTCTACTGGATAATGAGTTACAAAAGTTGGCTGAACTAAATGAACTTCACAAAACTCTTCAAACATTTCATTGATTATATGACCTCTGCCCATATTTTTATCTATTTCTAAGCCTTTGGCTTTGGCTATTTCTCTAGCTTCTTCATCAGAATCTATGGTATTAAAATCTACTCCAGTATGTTCTTTAACTAAGTCTATCATGGTAATTCTTCTCCAAGGTGGAGTTAAGTCTATTTCTGTTCCTTGATATTCTATTTTAGTTGAACCTAGAGTTTTTTTCTGCCACATAGGCTACTAATTCTTCTGTAAGTACCATCATATCTTCATAATTTGCATAGGCCTGATATAGTTCAATACTAGTATATTCCGGATTGTGTTTTGGACTCATACCTTCATTTCTAAACATTCTACCCATTTCATATACTTTATCAAAACCACCAACTATTAGTCTTTTCAAATATAATTCATTAGCTATACGTAAGTACATATCAATATCTAAAGTATTGTGATGGGTAATAAATGGCCTGGCAGTGGCTCCACCTGATATAGTGTTTAAAATAGGTGTATCTACTTCTAAAAAGCCCCCCCTATTATCTAGATATTCTCTAATGGCCTTTATCATTTTAGACCTAAGTATAAAAGTATCCTTTACCTCTGGATTTACTATTAAATCTACGTATCTTTGTCTATATCTTAAATCCTGATCCTTTAATCCATGGAATTTTTCAGGTAGTACCTGTAAAGATTTTGTAAGTAATGTTAATTCCTTTGCCCTTATGGATATTTCTCCTGTTTTTGTTCTAAATACTTCTCCCTTTACTCCTATAATATCTCCTAAATCTAGTAGATGTAATTTATTATAGGCCTCCTCCCCCCCTAGAGCATTCATTTGAACAAATAATTGAATTCTACCTTGACTGTCTTGAAGGTCCATAAAATTAACTTTTCCATGACCTCTTCTAGACATTATTCTTCCAGCTACAGATACAGCCTTTTCTTCTAATTCCTCAAAATTTTCCTTTATTTCATCACTATAATGAGTACATTCATATTTGTCTATTAAAAAAAAGGGTTCTCGCCCATTTCCTTTAATTCCTCTAACTTTTCCCTTCTCATCATTAGCATTTCATTAAGATTATCTTCTGACACTAAATTTGCCTCCTTTTATCTATTAATACTTAGGATTTGGTATTTAATAAGTCCATCTGGTACATGTACCTCTACAATTTCTTCTTTCTTTCTACCAATTAGGGCTGAGCCTACTGGTGATTCATTAGAAATTCTGCCTTCATAGGGGGGTCTGCTTCTGCAGAGCCTACTATGGTATATTCCATTTCCTCATCATATTCTAAATCCTTTACCATAACTTTCGAGCCTATGCTTACCACATCCGTAGTAATGTCCTCATGGTCTATTAGTCTTGCATTTCTAAGTATCATTTCTAATTTTGCTATTCTTTCTTCTAATTGAGCTTGTTCATTCTTTGCTTGATCGTACTCCGAATTCTCAGATATATCTCCAAAAGCCAAGGCTTGCTTTATCTTTTCTGCGATTTCCTTTCTTTTGACAGTTTTTAATTCATCTAATTCATTTTCTAATTTATTTAGCCCCCCCTCTTCAGTCAAAAATACAGCCTTTTCAGACATCTAACTCTCTCCTTTTTCATAAATTGGCCAATTTGCCTTTTAAACGGATTAATTATATATATGCAAAATATTATAAACAAGGTAATGACTATTGTCAAGTAATTATAGTCCTCTATTTTGCCTAATTTTTACATCTATGAATTTTTAGGACTATATTCCTGATTTTCTGCTATTAAACCTATAAAATCTCCCTCTGCAATTTTATTAAAATATTCATATATATATGAGGGCATATTTTCTCTTATATACGGATTCTCTCTAATATTTAATCCGTCGGTTTTAAATACAAAATCTACTATTCCATAGGATTGCAAATCCTTTCCAAAACTAAAGTCAAAAACTATGGCTTCTTTTCTAATTTTATTTATATCCATTTTTATATTTTCATCTAAATTAACTATAATAGAATAATTTTTTTAATATTCTATCTATATTTTTTACAATGAAAAATAGATAATCCTGTACCTTCAAATATAGTTTTGGATATATCTTCTATTATTTCTTCATCATCTCCTACCAGAGTAATAAATTTTGTATCTTTAGATATGGATAATATAACTTCTCTGTTATATATCTATCTCCACAAAAAAA
>JMBX01000238.1_pt1 | contig 14887 bp, 21 predicted proteins | sample 616521 | NCBI WGS metagenome assembly JMBX01 (sample SAMN02727906, study PRJNA239997) | anaerobic digester metagenome | biome: anaerobic digester; isolation source: mesophilic anaerobic digester inoculated with municipal waste water sludge... | place: Germany: Bielefeld University, CeBiTec ...
CTTTGTTCATACCATCATTCCAATCTCCCCCCCACCTATAAGGGGCAATCCCCCCCTTTCTCCAAAATTCATGGATTTTTCTATAGCTCTAATACAGTGTTCATATACAGTTCCTACTTCATCAGATTCTTTTGGTACTTCATATCTTTCATATTCAGTTTCTTTTAATATGGGACTTTCTATGAAAGACACCTTCTCTTCAAGTATACTATAATCTCCTGTTACCAATACATATTCTACAACTCCTAAAGGTAACCAGAGGAGATCGTCAGAATATCTGCTCCTAATCCCTTTGTGAACTTTACTCCCAGGTATTGGATGCCACCAATGTTGTATATCTCCTTCCTTGTATTGATGTTCACAATTTCTAATAATCTGTTCCCTCGTCTTTTCTGGTATATGGTAAAGAGCATTAACCGTATCTTGCATTTGATCCCTAGCTCCAAAGGCGCCTCCTACTTGATAAAATCCTGCCCTACCCCATATTCTACATACTATAGTTTGATACATTAGCCAATTGTTCATCATATAATCCATGGTTTTATCTGGAGTTTTAATCTGAATCTTTGACAGTAGTATATCCCAAAAGCATTTAATATTAGCCAACATTTCCTTAGTTTTCTGGACATTCCTATATTTATCTAAAAGATCAATACATTTATTTAGATCCTTTCCCTCTCCCAATAGAAATACTAATTCTTTTTCAGATTTTGGAGGTATATTTATATTTGTTTTAATAACACCACATGGATTATAGCCCAAGCCTACTGTATTTGACAGTCTTTCTCTCTTAAGGCCCTCTGGATTATCATAGGAAGGAATATTCCCCCCCAAAACTCCTTTCTATCTCCAGTATAAGACTGTAGCTTCTCTGATGAACCTATAAATATGGTACTATCCTTAAATTCAGTATTAGAAGAATTTTTTTATAAACATGGTTTCTCCTTCAATACCACTTTCCAATAGATTTTCTGTTTCTTCATCTGTTACTCCTAATACTGGTCTAATATAGTAGATTAAGCTTAAATTTCTTTCCCTATCCCTTTGATTTTTCAATCTTATCATACTTATCTTTATGTTATCATTCATAGGTGTAAACATAGTTAGATTTTGTTCCATACCGTGACTTTCATGATAAAAACTGGTATATCCTAATCCATGGGTGATTATATAGTCCTTATCATCCCTTATTGGATATGGAGTAATAGTAAATATCTCTCCTGTGTCTTCATCCATTAAATATATTATTTCCCCCAGATTTTCCTAATAAAGGATCATTATACCATGGCGTTAGTTTGTTTTCTCTGCTGTTTTGACACCAGCTAAACCCAGTTCCCAATTCATCTACTATAAACCCAAACTCTTTATTTCCAATTACATTTACCCAAGGCAATGGAGTATTTAGTTCTCTGGTCAATCTAATAATATACTCTTTGCCCCCCCATTTGAAAATCCTCCATATCCATTAAAATAATCTAAGTCTAGAGCCTTTGTACTTATTGGATAATCTTTAGGCTCTTGCTTAAATTCCTTATAGTATATATCATCTTTCTCTTTATCTTCAACGATTATTCCTTGTTCAGCTTTAATAATCAATATTGCCCATTTGTACAATAAAGATTCATCTTCCTCAGTCAGTATATTTTTGTTCTTAATAAATATCCCTCCAGGAATATCTACTACATTGCCTCTTTTGCTATATACGACTTCTCTAATGTTTTCAAATAGCGGCTGATAATATATACTATCGTCTTCATTTAATATAACTAAGTCTACTTTCAATCCCCCCCTATATGACCAATATTCATGGGCATCTACTAGTTTTGAAATAGTCTCTATACCCTCCATGGATTTAATAGTTACTAAAACTATAGGATTATCTCCAGATATTCCCTGAGCCCATAGACCTTCTTTTCCCTTTACATTTCTCTTAAGTATATTCTTATATGGAGACTTAATGTTTTTATCTATATAGAATAAATAGGGTAATAACTCTTCATAAAACTCTATGTCTTGATGGTTTAAATTTAAATACCCTATTTCAGTCTGACTTTTGGTCCTTGAAAGATCTAAGGCCATCTTTATATTCTCCTTAGTAGAATACTTATCCAGTATATCTATTGCTTCTTGTCTACTATTAGTTAAGGCAGTGATGAAATATACTTCCTTTTCCTCCTTTGGTTGTAATTTTATCTTGGTGTTTAAACTCATAATAGGGTCTAGTACTACCCCTACAGTATTCGTAAGCCCTTTGAGTATACCCTTAGGTTTTTTTTAATGAATTGCCCCTACTTACAAAATTTGATCTACTAGTTTCATATTTAAAGTTTTTTTCCTCTTCATCAAAATTTTTTTATTCCATGAACAATCCAACAATATTCTAATCCATCCTCTCTATTCCTCCTATGGGACAATAACCCATATTCTTCTTCCAAAACTTCAGTTTTAATAAATAGATTGTTGAATGCAGTATGGGCCAAATCAGATTCAAAGGTTGAACCTGTAATTTCAAAATAACTTGTAGTCTCTAAAATAACATCACTATCTCCATTGTTTTTAAAATGACCCTTCTAATTTCCCCCTAGTTCCTCTGGAAGTAAATATATATCCATTTTACTCTCTATATGGCCATCTTTTCTATAAAACTAGCTTTATAATTGGAAAATTCTACATCATATATATCTGGTTCTTTGTACACAGGGGGGGCATAGGTAGTAGACCATATATTATTATCCACATCCTTTATATATATAAATTGTCCATAGGGTGTAGAAAGATAATCCCTTCTCCATCGATTAATAAATATATCTTGATTTTTAGAAAAGCCTTCTCCCCTATTGTTTACCATCACAGAGTAAGTGTTTGAAGCCAGTATGTGACATTCTAGTTGGGATAGCTCGCTTTTTGAATATACTCTACTTTTGATTTTAAATTCCTCTGGGGGGTATTCTTTTTATTTCTTCTAAATTCTCTTTTTCTTTGGATATAATAGGGTTTAAAGGTACCTTTTCTTGAAGCAGCATCTCGCCACATTTCATCTGTGGATCCCTATGGAATCTATTTACCATTACATCATGATTTACAAAATTGTTTATAGATACAAATATCATCCCTTGATGATGACTCATATAGGATTTGATAACTCCCTTATCCATATGATTAGGCAGTCTCCAACTAGTATAGTCTATCGCTTCATAGAGTCCATAAGTTCCTTCTAGTCCCTCTTCTTTAAGCCTTCTAATGTTTTTTTATAGCCTTTTTATAATTAAATTTTAATGCTAAGAAGGTGGAATAAGGAGATATTACCAATTCATCCTTCAATCCTCTTTTAAACCCAAGAGCTGGTATTCCAAAAGCCTTATATTGATAATTCAATTGATTATCAAAGGCAAAGAATCCTGATTCTGAAATGCCCCCAAGGTATATCATAAGTAGATACATATTCCATTTGTGCTCTAATGGAAGTATTATAACTTTCATCAAGCAAGGTGTTCTTATAATTTTTCATTACCAAAACAGGCATCAAATATTCAAACATAGTGCCTGACCAGGATGCTAAGGATATATATCCTTTTTCTAAAATCAGGGACTTCCCTAGTCTACTCCAATGCTCTAAAGGTACTTCTCCCCCCCTTGAAATTGCTATATAAGATGAAATCCTAGCTTCTGAGGCCAATAGATCGTAATAGGATTTTAAAGGTTTACTTTCTTCAATATTGTAGCCTATATAAAACAAATCCTTTATTTCATCATACAGAGGGGAAAATTTGGTATCATCTATCAGGTTTTCGATCCTGTAGACTAAATCACTAGCCTTTGATATTAGTTTTTTTATCTATTTCATCATCAATTAGAAGTTGGGCTACATATTCATTAATCCCTTCCTTCAAAGTTATTAAATAAGATACAAGATTTCCACTATCTACCGTGGATACAAATACAGGTCTTAAGGGCTCTAAAGTTTCCGTATCATACCAATTATATAGATGGCCTTCCCATTTTTCCATCTTTTCTATAGTACTTATGGTTAAATCTATTGAATCAATCATTTCTTTAGTATTGATAAATCCTAAATCCTTACTAGACAATATAGCCAAAAGATAAAATCCTATATTGGTAGGAGATGTTCTATTAGCTACTCCATTATATGGATACTCTTGGAAATTATCTGGAGGAAGATAATTACTCTTATCATTGGTAAAGTTTTTGTAATAATCCCAAGTCCTTCTACCAATCTCCAATAAAAGCTTTATATCTTCTTGGGAAACCTCTACATCTTCCATATCTTCTTGGCTAATATTATAAGCCACTACAGGTCCCACGAACCATAATAATGTAATTATGCTAGCTATCCAAATCCTATCTGGATTATAAAAATAGGTTACAAAGAGCAATAGTAGAGATAGGATTATGTTTTCAATCATCCTCTTTATATAGCTGGAAAGACTATTATCGAGACTTTTTCCATATCAAAAGCAGTGGTCCATTCCAATAGATTCCTATTGGATACAAAGACCCTATAAATAGTCCTTCCTATAGCATCCACCATCATCCTAGCCTCATGGGGGGGTAAAAATATCAAAGATAAAAATCCTTGATATAAATAGCTCTTATATCCTATAATGAGATTTCCATTTAACTTCATTTTTGGGCCCCCCCTAAATCTATTGTATAATAAAGCTTCTAAAGCTATATTAACAATAGGTAAAAATAATGTCACCATTGAAATACCTAACCATATAAATGTATTTCCAGGGAAAAGGTTAATCCAAAAAAAATAGTTAGGAATAAAGATACAGGTAATAGACTTCTTCTCATATTATCTAATATCTTCCATTTTGAAAGGGAATTGATATGATTACTATAGGGTTCTTTTAGCCATCTAATCAGTTGCCAATCTCCTCTAACCCATCTATGTTGTCTCATTATATAAGAACTATACTTTTCTGGATAACCATCGATTAATACAATATCCGTAGCTAAACCTGCCCTAATATAACTTCCTTCCAATAAGTCATGACTTAATATAGTGCCTTCTGGTATAGTTTTCCCTAAACATTTTTGAAAAATTTCTAAATCATATATCCCTTTCCCGTAAATATCCCTTCTCCAAACAAATCTTGATATATATCAAAAGTAGCAGTACTATAAGGGTCTATCCCCCCCTGTTCCTGCAAATATCCTAGTAAAAAGGGATTTGTTACTACTTTCTATATCTACAAGAATTCTTGGCTGAATAATGCCATAACCTTCTATAACTCTACTTTTTTTTCCTCATTTAATACTGCTTTATTTAAAGGATGAGCTATGGTCCCTATCAATTTCTTAGCCCCCCCATCTATAGGTAATTTAGTATCTGCATCTAATGTGATTACATATTTGATTTTTCCCTGTATACTTGATATATTACCATGGATAATACTAAAACTGGTATTTTCTTCTCCTAATAATAACTGATTAAATTCTACTAATGCTCCCCCCCTTTTCCTTTCCCATCCCATCCATCTATCTTGTGTTTTACAATAGGTCCTTTTTCTATGGAGGTAATAAAATATTTCTTCTCCTTTACCATATTTATCATTTAATTTTTGTACCATTTCCATACCTTTATTAATTATCTCCTGGTCTGTTGAAGCAAATTCGCTATTCCCATCCTTAAAATCCCCCTACTATCCCAAAATAAATATTCTTTTCTCCATTGGATAGGTAATAAACCTCTAAATTATTAAATAATTCTTCAACTCGCTCTATGCTAGGCAAAAGAGTAGGTATTACAACAAAAGTAGAATATTCTTCAGGAATACCTGTTTTAAAATTAAATTTGGGAAGGAATCTAGATGTATGTTTTTTTTGAAAACAAATAATTTATAATATTAGTGAAAATAGTTAGTATAGGTATAGATAAAATTATAAAAATAACTATACCCCCCAATAGATATTCCCTTTGTTATAGCCATATAGACTAAGTATAAAAGTTGCAAATATCCACAATAAAATAATAGGGAAATAATAATATCCATATTTCCCTAAATGAATTCCACAGTTTTTATCCCTGCTTTTAAAAAAAATCAAATACTTCTTTCCTTCCTTTGTCGAGAATATAATATCCCACATGAGCTCTTTTATCCCTACAACCTTTCTCCCATTCTATTTGAGCAAACTCCAATATCTTCTTGGATAAGAATATTTCCTGTACATTAAATTTTTCCGCTAACACTTGAGTTTCGTATCTATATTGAGCTTTAGAGGGTAAATCCATATTTGTATACACCCCCCCTAAAGGATCCTCTTTAAAAATATTTTCCACCATGGATATACAATTAAATATATCTTCCCAATCTAATGAAGATATATCCCGTAGAATTTATTCCATAACCTATAGATAGTTTGTATTTAGACTGGCGTATGTATTCCCTTTCCAATAAAGTCTTAATATTTGTACCTATGTAGCTTAATTTTTTTATCTAATATTTCTAAAGCCCAGGTAAAATCCTTACCTTTTTTTTCTTATTTTCCTGATTAATCTTTCTATTTCTCTAGAATCCATATTAGGAACTTCCTCAAGTAAAATTCCCAAATCAACTAGTTGAGCTTTATCCATCTTTTCCCATATCATGTATGTATTCATCAGATTAAAAGAAATTTCTCTAATATACTCTATCAAACTCAGAGCAAGAAAGGTGGGTAAATGATATATTTCCTCTAATGTTAATATTTCTTCTTTTTGAAATCCATTAAGAAACCCTTTTATATTATCTTCTTTAATTTTCCCACTTGTGTGAGATATTAGCTCTAAAGCTAAAATATATATCAAGGGATAACCTTTTGATGGCCCCCCCTTTTCAATTATTCTAACTTTTATATTTTTCTCTTCTTTTAATTCAAGCTTTAGCTGTTTATATATTAGTTCAATTATATAAAAATTATCCAAAAGCCACTCTGTACCCTTAGGCAATTCCTTATATACATTCCTGTTAAAATCCAAATAGATCTTTTCAATTGTCTTAAAATTATCATCAAGTCTATTTAAAAGAAATCTCTTAACATTTACCTTTTATCCCTTTATACATTCCTCCTATTTGCTCTCCATATTGTACCAATCTATCCTCATCTAGAACTATATCTTTTATAATGATAGGATTCCTATTATATTTAGATTTAAAAATTGACCACATATTATTCTTCCTTTCATCAAAGATCTTTAATCAATTTTTTTTATCTTCTCATTGTATATAGTACACAATTCCTCTGCATATTCTTCCTTATATCCTTCTACATATAGATTGAATGTAGGCTTTTCTTCATCAGGTAAAATCATAACCCATCCCTTATCTTCTATAAATCTAACACCTTCTACTAATTCAATCCCATATTGTCTCTCTTCCGTTAATCTCCTCAATATATTTCCCTTATCATCCCATTCACATGGAATCTCCTTTTTTTAGATAAAAATATTCTGGTAGCTCCTGCACTAATGTATTTAAGGCTATATTCTCGCCAACTAAATAATCGACTATCTTTCCAATAGCCCAAATTCCATCAAAATTCAATATATATTGAGCCTCTATATTTCTATCCAATATGGTTCCAATTATATTGGATATATTGGATTTGCTATAATTAATTTTCCCTCCATACTGCTGAGCCACCTTTTCTACTATCCTTGGGAAATTATAAGGAATAACAGCTTCCTTCAATTCACCTGTTTTAAAACCTAAACTCAAAGTCAATAGATGGTACTTTTCATCTTTAATATTATTAAATCCATCGGTTAATGCTATTCCCTCCCCCCCATTTTTAGAAAATAATACTCCCAAATCTCCATCCTCGTCTAATACCCTTTTGCTTATATCTTCTATAGTCCATCCATCTTCATATGGAATTTTTTTTATATTACATCCTATTCCCATTAAACATTCCTTAGCTAATTCACTAATATTTTCAGAAGGAGAGCTTATTATTATTCTAGGATTTTTACTCTTAATCTTATCTATATTTTTTTAAATATGATTTTCCTTCTTTAATATAAATTTCTGCAAAATTATATATATTCACTACACCCTTTATTTCATCACCAAAACATCTATTAAAATCTCCTATAAGAATAGAATTCTCTATTTTTTTTGCTTACTATTATTATCAATATTGGCACCTCTCTCATCCATAAACTCTATATATACTTCATCTACTCCATAACTGCTTATATGTATACCTCCTTGAGCATTAAAATATTTTATCCCAAATCTACATATTGGTATACTAATATTGTCTATATCTATAACCTGACTCCCCCCCATTGATAGTAGACCTGATATTAGTGAACTTTTTATAGATTTAGATAGATTGTGCTCATCGCTGCTAAGTATATAGCTCCCTTTTGCTCCCATTACTGTAGCAAAAGCAGTACCTAAACTTACAGCCATCTCTGGAGTTATATTTTGATTAAATACTCCAGAGATATTTCTATATCCAAATAGTTTTTTTATTAGACCCTTTGCCCCATATAAGATTATCCCTAACTATAACATTTTCATCAATAGTTTTATAAGGCCATATCTTTACATCAGGTTTTATAGTAACATCTTCATCTATTTTAACATTAGCTCCTATTACTGCCCCTTCAAATAGTCTACTACGTTTATCAATATGCACCTTATTGCAAATTACTGATTTTCTTATTTCACAATTTTCTTCAACAATCACATTATCCCATAATATACTCCTTTTGATAGAAGTTCCCTTTTTAATTACACAATTATTTCCTATTACAGTATAGGGTTCTACAATTGCTCCTTCCTTAATTAATGAATTTTTACCTATATATATAGGTGGATACAGTCTAGCACCTTTCTCTATGGTAACTCCTTCTTCTGCCCAAATCCCTTTATACAATTCCTCTTCTAATAAATAATCCTTTGAAAAATTTAAAAATATATCTTCATGGGTTTTAACATAAGTAGAAATATCTCCCACATCACACCAATACTCCTCTGTTATATAACCGTACATTGGTATATCATCTTTCAATAGACGGGGAAATAGATCCTTGCTAAAATCAAAATTATCTCCTTTTTATAGTAATCAAGTACTTCTGGTTCTAATATGTATATTCCAGTATTGATGGTATCGCTAAATACTTCTCCCCCCCAATTAGGTTTTTCTAAAAACCTAATAATTCTTCCATATTCATCGGTAATAACTACACCATATTCTAAGGGAATTGGTTCTTTTTTTTAAAACCAATGTAGCTTTTGAGCCCTTTTCTCTGTGAAACTCATAAGCTTTTGTTATATTTATATTGGTAAAAGCATCTCCGCTTATAACGATGAATGTATTATCTAAAAATTCCTGAGCATTTTTCACGCTACCCCCCCAGTACCTAGAGGTTCATTTTCAATATAATATTTAATATTTACATCAAATTCCTTTCCATCATTAAAGTATTCCATTATATTATTAGGAAGATAGTATAAAGTAACAGCTATATCTTCTATACCATATTCCTTTAAAAGTTCTATACCATATTCCATAACAGGTTTATTAAAATAGGCACCATAGGTTTAGGTAATTGGCAAGTAAGAGGTCTAAGTCTAGTACCCATTCCTCCTGACATAATTACTCCTTTAATTGTAATCACTCCTTCGCAAAATACTTATACAAGAGTATTTTGTGAAGTTTCATATAAATTATACATTTAAAAACCTTCATTTTAGTTGTACAACTAAAATGAAGGTTTTATTTATCATATTATTTAATTGATTCAATTCTATTGATAATTGTTTCTTCCATAGCCTTGATCTTATTTTGTGAAGCTTTTTTTGTCTTTATCTTTAGAATAAATGTATACCTTTATCTTAGGTTCTGTACCTGAAGGTCTTATTGCATACCAAGAGCCATCATCAAAATAGTATTTTAAGACATTTGATTTTGGATTACCAGTTTCATCTTTTAAGTAGTCTATGGTTTTTACAAGTTCCATATCCCCCCCTATATTTATAATTGGATCCTCCCTAAAGGACTCCATTATCCTTCCAATCCTCTGACTGCCTTCTATACCTTCTAATACTATAGAGATTAGCTTTCAAGATAATAACCATATTCTTTGTATATATCTTCTAATTCATCTAATAGGGTTTTCCCTTGTGCCTTATAATAGGCTGCCATCTCTGCTATTAACATTGAAGAAATAACCCCCCATCCTTATCTCTCACTATAGTATCATATACATAGCCAATACTCTCTTCATATCCCATTATGAAAGTATATTCCTTAGTCCTATCGAATTCATTAGCCTTTCCACATATATTTTTAAATCCAGTAAGAGTTTCTACAGTTGTTACATTATACTTCTCAGCTATAGCTTTACTCAAATCTCCTGTTACTATGGATTTAACTATAGCTCCATTTTCAGGCAAAGTATTGTCCCTATATCTAGATGATAATATGTAGTTTACCAATAAGGCTCCCATTTGATTGCCATTTAGGGCCACATATTCCCCCATTAAAATCTCTAACCATACAAGCTACCCTGTCACAATCTGGATCTGTAGCTATCAATATATCTGCATTCTCTTTTTTTTCCCTAATTTTTTAGCATAGTCAAAAGCTTTTATATCTTCTGGGTTTGGATAACCTACCGTAGTAAAATCTGGATCTGGATTTTCCTGTTCTGGTACTACAATAACATTAGTAAAACCCCCCCTTTCCCTTAAAACCCTTCTAACCAATTTATTCCCTGTGCCGTTTAAAGGAGTATAAACAATTTTTATTTCCTTATCAATATCCTCATTTAAAGCAAGAGATTTTACTTTCTCCACATATTCATCATCTATTTCCTTTCCAATATAATTTATTAAGCCCTTAGCTACTCCCTCTTCTAATTCCATAAATTTTATATTGGAAAAATCTCCTACACGATTAATATTATTAAGAATTTCTTCCCCTATATCATCGAGAATTTGAGAACCTTCTTCCCAATAAACCTTGTAGCCATTATAATCCTTAGGATTGTGACTAGCAGTAATTACAACACCAGATACATTCCCTAATCTTCTAATAGTATAGGATAAAAGAGGAGTAGGACGTATGTCGTCAAATAAATATACCTTTATACCATTAGCTGCTAATACACCAGCAGTAATCTCAGCAAATTCTTTAGAAAATGTCTTACATCATATGCAATAGCAACTCCTCTTCTCATAGCATCTTTCCTCTACTCTTGATGGTTTCTGCTAAGCCTTGAGTTGCCAAAGATACAGTATATTTGTTCATCCTATTGGTACCTGCACCAATCTTTCCCCCCCTTAATCCAGCAGTTCCAAAGGTCAAATCCCTATGGAATCTATCTAATATTTCTTTATCGTCACCTTTTATAGCCTCTAACTCTCTTTTAGTATCTTCATCAAAAAAAATTCATCTTTTAACCAATAGTTGTATTTTTCTAAATAATCCATATTAAAACCTCCTGAAATATATTTAGTTATCTAGAAATTTTAGAGCATTTATTCCTTATAGTAATATGCCTTTTGACAAACAACCCTTGTCTATATTAAATAACTATTATTCAAACTAGTCTCCTCCTGTTTATACCTAATAATCAATATTATAGCATAAAATCAGTAAATAACATACACCTTAAGGATATCCTTAAGGTGTACATTATTTTAATCCAATTTCTTCTGATACTTTTTTTTCATACCCTCTATAGTTTCTCCAATTACTTCATTTAAATCCATTCCAAGCATTTCTGCCCCCCCTTTTGCTATTATTTCCCTATTGACACCAGCTGCAAAGGATTTATCTTTCCACTTTTTCTTTACAGATTTTACTTTCATATCTGATATACCAGTAGGACGCATTAAAGCAGTAGCATTAATTAATCCTGTTAATTCATCAATAGTATATAATACTTTTTCCATCTTTTCCACTGGTTCTACATCGGTACAGATTCCCCCCCAGCCATGACTCATTATGGCACTTATATAATCTTCTGGCCAATTTTCTTCTTCCAATATTTCCTTTGTCTTTTCACAATGTTTATCAGGATACATTTCATAATCTAAATCATGTACTAAACCTATAATCCCCCCCATTTTTCTACATCTTCTTCAAATAACTCTGCAAAATGTTTCATAACTGCCTCTACTGCTAAAGCATGGTTTATTAAGCTTTCGCTTTTATTATACTTTTTTTTAAAAGCCCAAAAGCTTCTTCTCTTGTAGGAACTTTCCTTTCCACTTGTACACCCTCTTTCTTATAAAATACAATTTATTTGACAAAACTTGTCATAGCATACTATTTCATCAAGCTCTTTTCTAGGTCTAGGAGCAGGTGATTCAGCTGGATAACCTAAAGGTGTAATTGCTACTACTCTTACATCTTCTGGAATATCCAATACTTCCTTTACCTTATCTTCATCATAACTGCCTAACCAACATGTACCTAATCCTTGCTCACAGGCTTCTAATATCATATATGCAGTAGCAATGGATAAATCAACAGTATATCTAGGCTGGCCTCCCCCCTCATAATACTTTTTGTTTCTGTACCACAGCTAACTAGAATTATGGGAGCCTCTCCAACAAAAGACTGACCAATAGCTTCTGTAAGCTCTTCTTTCCTTTTATCATCCCTTACGACGATAAATTTCCAATTTTGTTGGTTTCTTGCCGATGGTGATAGTCTTGCTGCCTCTAAAACCTTTTGCAGTTTTTCTTCCTCTACAGGTTTACTACTATATTTTCTTATACTTCTCCTAGCTTTTATAGCTGATAAAACATCCATTTCTTTATACCCCCCCTATAATAACATTATTCTCCTTGTATATATTATATCAAAGATTAAATAGGATTGTATATTAGGGATTATATTCTGTACAGTTTTCTAGTTCAACAGCTAAATTGGCTCCTACTAATGCATTATTATATACTAACTCTATATTAGATTCTAAACTTTTCCCTTTGGTAATATCCTTTACCTTATCTAAAAGAAAAGGAGTTACTTCTTTTCCTTTTATTCCTTTAGTCTCTGCTTCCTTTAAAGCCACTTCTATGGCTTTATCTATTATATTAGAATCCATCTCATATTTCTTAGGGATTGGATTGGCCACTACAATTCCCCCATCTAATCCTAAATCCCATTTTGTTTTTATAGCCTTTGCTAATTCCAGTTCATCCTCTACTTTATAATCTACGCTAAAACCACTTTTTCTAGTAAAAAAAGCAGGAAATTCATGGGTTTTAAATCCTACAACAGGTACCCCAAAGGTCTCTAAATATTCTAAAGTAAGGCCTAAATCCAATATAGATTTGGCTCCTGCACACACTACAGCTACATTAGTTCTCGCTAATTCTTGTAAATCAGCAGATATATCAAAGGTTTTCTCAGCTCCCCCCCTATGAACACCACCTATACCTCCTGTAACAAATACTTTAATACCAGCTAAATTAGCTATAATCATAGTAGAAGCTACAGTAGTAGCACCATTTACCCCCCCTTTAGATAATATAAAAGGTAGATCTCTTCTACTAACCTTATATACATCCTTTGCCTTTCCTAAATACCCAATATCCTCCTCATTTAAACCTACTTTAATCTTTCCTCCTAATATGGCAATAGTAGCTGGAATTGCTCCTCTATCCCTAATAATATTCTCTACTTCCAATGCGGTTTTTACATTTTGAGGATAGGGCATTCCATGGGAAATAATAGTAGATTCTAAAGCCACTACTGGCTTCCCTTCTTCTATAGCCTTTTTTTACATCTTCTTTAATATCCATATACTTTTCCATCATAATTTCAACTCCTTTATTCTTTTTTTCAATGTTTTCTACTGATATATTGGGATTTATTGTGTTTTCGTTTTCCAACGTTATAATTGATGCTCCTATAGAAAATTTAAGTGTACTTTCTATATCTAATTCATTTAAATAGGAATATGCTAATCCAGCCATAAAAGCATCTCCTGCACCAGTAGCATTTATTATAGATACTTTTGCTGATTTCATATATATTTCCCCCCCTTGTCTGTCTAAGTAATAAACTCCTTCATCTCCTAATGTTATAAATACCCTTTCAACTCCCATATCTATGAAATAATTAGCTACTTTTTCAAATCTTGCTTTTCTACTATCTCCATTCCCGATAATATTTCAGCCTCCAATTTATTAGGTTTTATCGTATGAAAATAGCCTATTATATCCTTAACCTTTTCTGCCTTTGTTGTAGATACTGTGTCTAAAAAAAATCTACATTAAAATTAGATACCATATGTTTTAAAACTTCTATAGGTATATTGGTATCTACTATACAAAGGGTAGAATTCTCTATAAGTTCCTTTTTTTGCTGAATAAATGATATGTTCATCTCTTCAAATATATCCATAGATGATATAGCCAAATTCATATCTCCCATTTCATCTAATATGGCTATATTAATTAGAGGTTTTTTTATCTTGAAGAATCAATGATTCTGACATATCCAATCCTATTTTCATTCCTTCTTCAATCATAAGTTTCCCATAAATATCATTACCTAATACAGTAATAAACCTAGTATCTACTCCAAGTCTACTTAAATTTTCTCCAATATTTCTTCCAACACCTCCTAAAGATATGGTAGCTTTTCCTGGATTAGAATCTTTCATTCTAAGCTTTTTATAAGGTAAACCTATAATATCTACATTAGCTCCTCCAACTATGGTAATATAAGGGGGGGACTCTTTCACTATATAACCTCTTCCTAAAATATAACCTTTCTTCATTAAATTTGTAATATGAACAGCTACAGAAGATCTGGAAATTCCCAATTTTTCTGCTATTTCCCTTTGAGATATCATTGGATTTTTAGAAATTAATTCTAGTATTTCTTCTTCCCTTTTAGTCATAGT